>Ga0114923_10000502_pt1 | contig 30646 bp, 28 predicted proteins | sample SumtaG_FD_89578 | JGI IMG/M metagenome (GOLD analysis project Ga0114923, IMG submission 89578) | Deep subsurface microbial communities from Indian Ocean to uncover new lineages of life (NeLLi) - Sumatra_00157 metaG | ecosystem: Environmental > Aquatic > Marine > Oceanic > Sediment | place: near... | reverse complement strand
CAACCATAGATATGTTATCAGGAATACCCCAGACTATTCACTGGTTTGATGTAAAGTACTATGGAAATGAATGGCATGTCTACAAGATATTCCTTGAGAGTATCTAATGATATCCAGTTACATCCACGCCTTCTCGAATGAATTGATGCAGACAAATCAAGGTATTATGACATCATGTAGAACTCGGAATTGTCACATTAGAATATTATGACAGTATAGCTCCTAAAATATCGAATTGGGCATTATCATTGCACACGATACCTTCACTATGCGCAATAATGCACGCATTTTGAAAATAAGTAGTCGATTTTGTTGATTGAAAGGGATTATCCCTTTTGATCAATGATCACTTACTACTATCCCACAAAGACCGTGATTAGAGCCAGAATAGAGATATGTCAATCCAAGTTCAGAAGATGTTGAACGTTTTCGTTGCTTCTGATAGGATGTATTAGAATATCTATCTTCGCTGAATATTCCTCTTTATCATTTTGAATAATAGACAATCAGACAAATATTGAACTAGCAAAAGGGTTTTAACACCACCATTAGGTGAAAGCTAGAAATAGGAGACAGAACGATGCCCAAGGCTGCTAAGAAAAAGCGAAAGAAGAAAGGGGAGGGGCCGATGCCTTCCGGTGGAGCAGGCCTAATACGTTTCTTCGAAGATGAAACACCTGGGATTAAAATTGGTCCTACAATGGTTGTTGTAATTTCAGCAATAATGATTGTTGTCACGGTCATCGCACATGTCTTTAACCTATAATGATTCAAATTGCTTCGGTGGGATTTGGATAATCCTGAAAGATTGTGAACTGCCCTGTCTTAAGACAAGGTTTCCTGCTTCTTAGCTCCAACTACTGTCGGCAGCTCCACAGTCCCTTCTCCGGGTTCCCCGGATGCATGCATCAATGTTCTTCCGAATACTTTCTTGCTGAGAAGCGCTCGGGCACAATCGATACCGGTAAGTCCTGAGCATGATGATATGTGCAGTATTAAGGTATTTTAACTTGTAAACGAGTTATTTCTAACTGGTAATTATTGGTATTTTCATGCTCACTTCCATTTCTTGGAATAATACAAGTGTATATGACGATAGAGTTAAAAATAGTCGAAAATCCCGTCTTCAATAGGATTGATTTAGTCCTAGAAATACCATAGGCCGGTTATATTTATGAAAATGGCTAGTTCCCTAAACAAGTATTGTCCCCGCTGTACGGCCCATACAGTACATGAAATAACTGCAATGAAAGCTGGGAAAAGAAGATCTATGTCACGAGGGGAGCGAAGAATGAGGAAGAAAACCAAGGGCTATGGTTCATTTCCAAAACCAATCCAGAAGCGTTTCGCTAAGACCACAAAGAAGACTGTACTGAAGATGAAATGCAAAGATTGTGGTTATATCATTCAGTCAAAAGGCATGAGACTGAAGAAAGTCGAGATAGCTAAAGCATAATTTCGATTTTTGTTCTAGAGTATCATCAGTTTTCTTTGGTGATGTCGATACAGTTATAATACTTCCAACCCCGAACGATAAAGAGCCCACTAGGTGGGTCATTTCTGTCTTAATTGACAGTTTTGAAATCATAAATTATAATGGTGATATTAGTGACCAAAGGCGATATAGTTCAGCAGCCCAAGTCGCGGTTCCTAAAGGTGAAATGCCTAGACTGTGAGAATGAGCAAATCATCTTCGGACATGCCACAACAGAAGTGACATGTCAAAAATGTGGAAAGGTCTTGGCAAAACCAAGTGGCGGCAAGGCAAAGCTTGAACCTATAGCAAGAGAAATAGAGGTTCTTCCGTAGATTCTACAGAAGCAGTCTCCAATGGAGGTTCTTTGAAAATGGTGCTGAAACGTGCAAAATGGCCCAATAGGGATGAATATGTTGTGGCAATTGCTACCAAAGTTGCTCCTTATGGTGCATATGTGAAGCTTCCCGAATACGGCGAGAAGGAGGGTTTTATTCACATCTCAGAAATTTCAAGCACATGGGTTCGTAACATCAGAAACCATATCTCCGAGAATCAAAGAACAATTGTGAAAGTTCTTCAAATAGATGAGCAGAAACGCCACATTGATTGTTCTCTCCGGAGGGTTTCAACAGAAGCTCGACGCTCAAAGAACAATGAATGGAAACGGGCACAGAAAGCAGAAAAGTTGCTGGAACTCATTGCTAAGGAGAACGGGCTTACTATTGATCAAGTATACGAACAGATTGGTTGGCCTATGGAAGATTATTTTGGTGAGATATACAAGGGTCTTGAGCAAGCAGCCGATGGGGATGCAAGTGTATTTGATGAGGTTGAAGCTCCAAAAGCACTTCGCGATCAAGTCGCAAAACTAGCAGAAGATCGTATAGAGATACCGTCAGTAGAAATTGATGGCGAAATGAAAATTCATGTTCCAGGGCCTGCAGGTGTAGAAGTGATAAAGAAGGCTCTTTCTACTGGTCTTGCGAAAGGTAAAACCAAAGAGAAATCATCGGTTGAGATTTACACGCTAGGATCACCACGCTACAAATTACGAATTATCAGCCCCGATTATGTCGAGGCAGAAGAAGTACTTTCAGATGTTCTTGGGCTAATAACAAAAACAATAGAGAAGGGAACAGGAACAATTTCATTCGAACGGAAGTAGTGTTTCAAAATGCCTTATCTTTACAAATGTACAGATTGTGACGGGTACACTTTAGATGAGCAGAAATGCCCAAAATGTGGAGGTCACGTTAGAAACCCTTCACCAGCACGTTATTCTCCTCAAGACAAATATGGTTCTTATCGAAGAAAGGCAAAAAGGAAAGCACAATTTTCTTCTTGAATGTCTATTTCCTAATTCTTTTTTATACAGTATTCGTTAGTTCCTAAAAAAATAGAACCTTGGCGATTGGTCGTAAAACCAACCACCATGATTTTAGATTAGTGTAGCTCAACCGGTACCCAAATTATAGTCCAGTCCCCATCAAGGGTTGGTTCGCCACTATCGATGTTATTCCAGAACATGAACTTGATTTGATAGTTCATGCCACCTTTCAACGTGACATCTTGTGAATCCTCTGAATCAAGAGGAATTAAGAATTCAATCACATGTTCGCCAGTGGCAAATTCGTTACTGTCGGCACCATCCGTATCAGCGGCCCAGTCCCCAAAGTAGTCTACATGTCCATCGTAGTATTCATTCCCATCGTAGTTTACAATACGAATGTCCGGATTGGTAGTAGAGTCTGGGGCTGCGATTTGAAGGCCAAAGGCATCTTCACCAACTGTGTAGTTGTCCATTTGAACTCCATAGTACATATGTGTGGAGTTGGATTGTGTATACACAGTAGCGTCGTAGCCACCTCCAAAAACCATTTGGTAGCTCTGGAAATCAGTTTCATCAGTTGAAAGATTTCCATCAATTGACATGCCTGAGAGTGTATCTAGATTTGCGGTCCAATCTGCATCAGTACGGTTATAGTACTGATACAACATTGTATAGTCAATATCGTAGATTTTTACCAAGCCATAAGATGAGCTCACGAATGCTTCTTCAAAGACCCCATACAATGATGTAGGGATTTGTGATACCCAACGAGGATCTCCTTCATTACTAATATACTGATCATCTAAAGTGAGTCTGTTGTTATCAAGGCCCATTTGTTGACCTTCTTCAATAGTAGCAGGTTCACCATAGAGCATAAGTTTGTAGAGAGTTGACTGGAAGAAAGCATCTGTAGTCCATTCCGCTTCTACTTCAGGTGTGCCAGGATTATCGTTAAGATATGTCGCATCATTTATGACATCACTGCCTAGTTTGTCTTCTGCGATTCGAACCATCCACGGCCATTTTCCATCATCGCCACCAAACTGGGATGTGCGGTGACCCCAATAAACCAGAACTTGTGTAGCGTTCCAAGTTATCAAGGTTTTCAACGATTCTGTGAAATTAAGCGCCATTAAGGCATATCCCATCATGGCAATTTGCGTTGAATTGACCGTAGCATTATCCACTATGGTTTGTGTATCAGACGCGCTATTTATCCAATAACCATAATCCCACCAGCTTGCTACTGTTGAACCCGGTGGTACAACATTTCGCAAGTAGCTCATTGATGTTTGCCAATCTGTTACCTGTCCTGATGATGAAATCTGAGCAGGAGCAAATTCAGGATTAGAAATGCCAGAAGTTACATACGATACTCCGAGAATGAGGTTAACTGAAAGTAGTAATCCTACAAATGCATATGCTGCAACAGCATGTTCGGAGGTTAGCGATGAACTCATTCTGAATCGCCGCCTTTCGAAAACTGACTTTTGAGTTACAATTTTAGCGAATGGTGAAAGAATACCAAACACAGCAACTGCAGCAATAACTGCTGCTGCGGGCGCAAGTATCAGGTTCAGACGAATCATGCTTCCAGTGAAGTAAACTGCTGTAATTCCAAACAGAAGAATAAGTAGATCTTCATCACGCCTTCTTTTGAATAGGAAATACATCCCAAGTGGGAAGAAGAATATCAAAATGAGTAATGTTTGATAGAAACTTGCCCATGGGCTGGGTAGATGTTCTGCAACCGATGCAAAAATCCGTTGATCCAAACGGAAGAATGGATTGATGACGTTCAAGAACTTGGATCCAATTACTGTTATTGGATTTGATGAGGTAGTTGTAATGGATAGCTCTGTACTACCTGCATATACTGAATATCCTAGAACACCAACAACAGGCATAAGGATTCCGAGGAGAATTGACTTGAAATGTGGAGCTAGCGCAGCTGCAGTAGCTTCTCGATAGCCAGCGACACGTAACCAGATTTCATAAGCGACTAAAAGTCCCCCTATTCCAATCGCTGCTAGATAAGTGAAGGATGTAAGACTTGAAAATCCATTTCGTGGAACAAGTACCCCAAGGAATATTCCTAGAAACATTGTTGTAAGATAAGTCGATAATAGATTTTGACTATAGCGGCCTCCGATGAGAAGGATAAATGCATAAAGCGCAAATAGTCCAAGTAGGAAATCGCCTGCACCCCAAGAGGCTAGTAGATATGCAAGTGAAACACCAGCTGCTAACCCTGAAGTGGTAGAACCTCTCTTAAGGCTCCTAATAAAGAAGAATAATGTAATTACGATTGCAAATACTCCAACACTTTCATTATCATAGAATCCAGCAACGGTTCGTTGAATAAACGCTGGTAAGAATGCCATGAATAATGCACTAAGGAGTCCAACTGTGTTGTTTGATAGTTCACGTCCTAAGAAGAATATCACCAAAGTTGTAAGTGCACCCATTAATGCAGGCATAATTAGTGAAATGAAAAGTACCGATACTTCGATACCTAGACCGTTAACAACCCAGTAGAAGAAGGCGCTAGTAAATGGCACCCCTATGTAACTTGTTGTGGTCATATCACGACCAAATGGAACCCATGTAGAATCGTCATACCATGTGAAGAAAGCACCATATCCATTATCAACCACGTAATTTGTGACTTTCAATTGAAACCATGGGTCAAAAGCACGTACTATTGGCTGTGCATCAATCATTGGCTCTAGACGAAGAATTAGGGCAGCAAAAAATATGAGCAATAATGAGGATGCAATTAGGATGGATCCTCGAGAGATTTTTGCTTTTGGTTTATGAAATACCTGCTTCAAAAAGCGTACTGTGGATTTCTTGATTTTGCTAAACGATGGCATCTAGAGTATTCTCTCCGTTGTGACTCGAAGTCAGACGTGCCAATTTGGAATTCGCTAAAAAGGTTGCGGATGGATGAAAGGCAGTACTACATGCGTCAGGGAAAAATTAACAGTAAAAATGAGGTGCCGCGAGAAATTGCAATGCGGGAATTGAAACGTTCCCGCTTGAAATTCTTCAATTAGAGTGATTCGATATATTCTAGGTAGGCCTTACTGTCCATAAGTCCTTTCAAATCATCATCTAAGTTCGATGGTTTGATTTTGAATAACCATCCCTTATCAAAAGGGGATTCATTCACAATCTCTGGTGCATCTTCGAGCTCAGTATTGACCTCTACGATTTCTCCTGCGATGGGAGTCATGATGTCGGACGATGCTTTCATAGATTCAACCAACCCACAATCCTCGTTGATTGCCAATACAGTGCCTACATCTTTTATCTCCACATAGGTAATTTCGTGGAGGGAATGTTGAGCATAATCGGTAATTCCGATAATTACTACATCGCCTTCGACTTTAGCATATTCATGCTCTTTCGAGTACAATCGATCTTCTCTGATGTCCTTCCCTTCTGCCATAATAATCAACTATCCCGCTTGTATCCTATGCTCCTAATGAATTCTTTGACCGGTTCATCAGGCAGATATTCTCAAGGTCTTAAGTTATATTTTTAATCCCACTGATACTCATGATTTGCGAGAAGCGCCATATTCATCAGGATTGTAAAAGGGCCATTTTGTTACTTCAGCCCGTCTTACACGTCCTTTGATATCGATTTCGATGGTATCACCTTCTTGAACAATTCCAGGTTTAACGTATGCTAAACCTATACCCTTCTTTGAGATTGGAGACATGCCACCACTCGTGGTTTCACCAATAATCTCACCATTGAAACTCACTGAATAGTGTTCACGGGGAATACCGCGGTCAATCATTGTCAGACCAATTCTTGTTTTTCTGATTGTTTTTTCTTTTTTATGGCTCCTAACTACATCATATCCAATGTAATGAGGTTCAACTTTAAACTTCACAGCATAAGAAATTCGAGCTTCAATTGGAGAAGTTTCTTCGTCCAACTCATGACCATATAGAACGAATCCTGCTTCAAGTCGAGTGGAATCTCTTGCACCCAGGCCACATGGCTTAATGTCATATTCAGCACCTTGGTTTAACAACTCTTCCCAGAATGCTATTGCTCTCTTCTTACCCTCATCATTGAATGGAGTATCCAAAACCAAGATTTCCGCACCATCCTCACCAGTATATCCAGTACGACAAAAATAGCAATCATGGCCAGCAAGTTTCAGAGGGGTGCATGTAAATCGTCCTAATTCATTTACATCCTGACCGGCCATCTTTGATAATAATGAAATAGCAGATGGTCCTTGCACTGCAATCATAGTGATATCCTTTGATTTATCCTCAACTTTCGCATCGAATTTTTCTGCGTGTTTCAAGAGATGTTTGTGGATTTTTGGTCCATTACCAGCATTTGTTACCCAAATGAATTGCTGCTCTCCAATTCGATATAGCATAAGATCATCAAGGATTCCTCCCTGTTCGTTTAGACAGGTTGAATAATGACCTCCATTTAGTTTCAGTTTTGCAACATTGTTGGTTGTTGCAGTCTGAAGAAACTCTATGGCTTGCGGACCTTCAATAAAGAATCGATACATGTGAGAAGTATCGTACACGCCAGCTGTATTCCTCGTTGCGAGGTGCTCCTCTATTATGCTAGAGTAACGAATTGGCATTAACCATCCCGCAAAAGGAACAACATCACCGTGTTTTATATGCCAATCATACAACTGAGTCTTTTGCAATTGTTCATTCATGTGTTCCGCACGAAAGATGCACGTTAAAAATCTCTCGGAGTGACTACTCGTTATCTAATATCTCTATTTTCGTTTTTGCTGTCTGATAATAGCTCTAATAGCACTTCTTCTTAGAACTATTCTGTAACTTTTCCAGCACAGTTTTTACAATATGGACGAGATGGAGAACCTACATAGGTTGGTTCTTCTCTAATCTTTTTCTTGCATCTAACACATTTTATCATATACATCCCACATACATTGCTAGGACAATGCATCTTGCCAATAACATTCAAGCTGATATCTACCGCATTGTTCCAATCATATATCGCAACTGATGCTTATCTCTTCTTCTACTCGTACCACCTTCAACGAGTTCAAATCTCACTCTGCTAGGAATGTTGCTCAATGAGTTACTAGAATATTTTGAATGTGATTATTATTGGAAGCGTCCCTAATTGCAACTTGTATTTGCAAGTAAAGAAAATGTTGAACGTGTATGTGCGTGACATCTAGGATACCCACGCTATCCCTAATCGCCATATGCTCCTCGCGAATGTCAGTATACCGTACAGGCATCTCCCAGCCTGCAAAAGGTACAACCGTCCCATGTTCTCGATGCCATTCAAACAAGTGTGTGTGTTCAAGTCCATCATTCATTGGAAGTCACCCATTTTGACAAGCCTTTTTTCGCATCAACATGATTTTAAAATCGTCGATTACGCTATGGTGCTGAGGAAACTATCTGTTGAGAGGTAATAGTATCACCATCAAAGGTGTAGGTTTTGGGGATCCAAATCCAGTTCGAATTATGGGAGTTATTAACCTCTCACCTGAATCATTTTACAAGGGGTCAGTACCAGCAGAAGGCGACTTGGTTGATTATACTCAAAAACTGTTACAAACAGAACCTGATCTCATCGATATTGGAGGTGCTTCAACGGCACCAAAGGAGGTCTACGGTACTTCTAGCGTAGCGATCGAAAAGGAAATATCCAGAGTTAGAAACGCACTGGAATCCATAATAGACATTGTTGACAAGCCTATTTCGATTGATACTACTTCGTCCAAAGTTGCTGAAATTGCATTAGATTTGGGCGTGGATATCATAAATGATGTATCGGGCCTTCAGGCAGATGAAAAAATGGCCACGCTTGTTGCTGATAGAGATGTTCCACTAATCATCATGTCAAACTGTACCAATCCTTGTGATAGTGTGGAATCCTCACTGAATGCACTAAGAAAGAGTATGAAGTTAGCAGAAGAAGCAGAAATAGCAAATGAAAGAATAATCCTGGATCCAGGTATAGGATTTGGTAAACCACCAACAGTGGATTTTGCAATCTTGCGTGAGTTGAAACAATTCAAACTTCTTGGCAGGCCTCTTCTTGTGGGGGTGTCACGCAAGGCCTTCATAGGATCATGTGTAGGCGAATCTAATCCTGAGAATCGCTTGAGTGGAACAATAGCTGCAACTAGTATTGCTGTGCTAAATGGAGCAGATATCATTCGGGCTCATGACGTAGAAGAGGCAAAAATAGCAGCAAGAATTGGTGAAGCGGTTAGATTTCACAGCGATAAGGTGATTCAATGAAGTGGGAAGATTGGCAACCATTTTATCAAGAAATTGTAGAGAAATTGGGTCTTGATAGTGAGCAGGATAGAATTGCCACAGATATTCTTAGTGAATTGTTGAGCTTGACCGATCATGTGTCACCAATTACGAAGCTGGAAACAATAATTAGAAACAAAACAGTCGTAATCTGTGGAACCGGGCCATCTCTAATTGAACATATCGAATTAATAAAATCCAATAGTGACTATGAAGATTCAATATTCATAGCCGCGGATGGAGCTGTTTCTGCATTATTAGAGCTTAATTTAACGTGTGATATCATTGTGACCGATTTAGATGGGTCTCGAGAAGACTTTCTTAATATGGTTGAGAGAAATGCAATACCTATTGTTCATGCTCATGGAGATAATATTAGTGCATTAAGAGATGTTGTGCCAAGACTTACACAGGTTCTTGGTAGCACGCAAGTGGAACCTAAATCAAATGTATTCCTTTGGGGAGGATTTACGGATGGAGACCGTGCCTGCTATCTTGCTTCACATTACTCTCCAAAACGATTAGTTTTAGCCGGGATGGATTTTGGTAATGTTGTAGGAAGATGGTCAAAGCCAGGTCATTCAGAAAACTTTCCCGCATCAGAAAGAAAAATTGCAAAACTATCGATTGCTCAAGATTTATTGTCCAATCTTTGGAAAACTACTAAAATTGATTATAATTTTCTGGGAAAAAGGAAATTGTAGGAAGCAAGCTAAAGCTTGCTTTCCAAATATCAAGTGAATAGATTAATCTTGATACCAAAGAGATATGCAAAGGTTAGTACTGCGACTCCAGCAAGGATTGTTCCGAGAACTAACAATCGAGTTGCATAACCAGGCTGGAATACATATTTTGACGCGTAGTACAACATACCTAATCCAATACTGCCTATCATAATTACAACAGAAGCGACTATGCCCTCCAATCCAAGCTGCACGTCAATTGCAGGAGCAATCAAGATAGGTGTACCACCTACACCACCAGCTATTGCGGGAGGAGATCTTACGAGTGTGTATATGTTCCCACCGAGTACAAACAGGACTGTAACGAATAGCAATCCAAATACTATAATATCAGGGGGTCTTGTTGGGGTTGTGAATTTCGGTCTCTTAAGACGTATATTCGGTTTGACGATGATACTCGGCCACCAAGGTTTCATACACTTACCTCTTCCGGGTCGTTTTGGCGGTCTGCTTTTAAGACTATCGCGGGGTGCAGAATTGTACTACAAAATATTCTTTCCAAAATATGCATGATACACTTGGAGGCAAGATGAGCTGTCGCGGATAATGATAATATCGGAGAAACCAACCGCTGCAAAAAAAATAGCCCATGCATTGGATGAAAATGGAAGTCCTGAAGAAGTGAAAAAACGTGGGGCGTCCTACTTTGAATGCACACGTGATGGCAATTCACTACTTGTGGTATATGCTGTTGGACACCTGTTTGAACTGCGTCAAACTGAGAAAGGGTGGACATATCCTAGGCTGGAAATTGAATGGGTTCCAAAATATGAAGTTGTGAAAAAAGCAACGCATGTAAAACCGATTATCAATCTGATTAAACGACTTTCAAAAGATGTCGATCAATTCATTATAGCAACGGATTTTGATATTGAGGGCAGTTTGATTGGGTATCTAACCTTGAAATTTGCATGTAAAACTGATCCGGAAAAAGCTCAAAGAATGGTATTTTCGTCACTAACGCAAGCGGATTTAGAAGCTGCATATGTGGGTATGCAGAAAACTCTTGATTTTCCACGAATATTTGCAGGACATGTCAGACACGAAATTGACTGGTTATATGGTATTAATCTAACTCGAGCGCTAACGCTTGCAATAAAGAAAGCTGCAGGTTGGTTCAAAATTGTATCAACAGGAAGAGTCCAAGGACCGGTACTAGCATATGTTGCTCAACGTGATAAAGAAATCAACGTATTTGTACCAACACCATACTGGAATATCGCAACGGTAGGAAATTTTGAAAATCAGCAAGTTCACTTGGAGTACAATTCCGGACGTGTTTCCAATAAGCGAGAAGCTGACAATATTACCCAAGATTTAGTCGGACAAGAGGGATTAGTTAGTTCTGTTAAAAGAAAAGAGAACAAACAATCTCCTCCGCCACCATTTAATCTAAGCACTCTACAATCTGAGTGTTATCGTCATTTTGGATTCAAACCTAGCAGAACGTTGGCTCTAGCACAAGCACTCTATCTAGATGCTTTGATTTCTTATCCAAGGACAAACAGTCAGAAGATTCCACCGCAAATTGATATCAAGTCGATACTAAAGGATCTGAGCGGAAGAAGACAATACAAATCCATAGTCAAAGTCATTCTTAACAGAGGAATGTTCACACCTGTACAAGGTAAAGCAAATGATCCTGCACACCCTGCAATACATCCAACAGGAAACAAACCGACTAGAAACCTCACACCTAGTGAAAAGAAGGTCTTTGACCTTATAGTAAGACGATTCTTAGCTCTTTTTGGAGAGGCTGCTATCAAGGAGAGCTTACGCATCAATGTCGATGCGAACGGGCATCTCTTGTTTTCCAGAGGGCTGCGAATATTGAAGCATGGTTGGATGGAATTCTACGGAAAGTATGCTACTCAGAAAGAGAGAATCCTCCCTCAGATTAATGAGGGTGATAAGATACCCCTCACTCAAGTAGAGGCTGTTGAGAAAAGAACCGCACCTCCAAATCATTACAATCCCTCAAGTCTTCTGAAAGTTCTGGAAAAAGAAAATCTTGGAACTAAATCTACAAGAGCTGGAATTGTGGATTCAGTCAGGTCTAGAGGTTATACATTGAACAATCAATTCGAGATGTCGACTCTTGGATATGCAATTTTTGAAACTCTCGAACAATTTCTCCCAATAATACTATCCTCAGAATTGACACGCCGTTTAGAGAGCGAGATGGAGGGTATCTTACAAGGCAAAGAGGATAGAGAGAGTGTGCTTACTGAAGCAAAGAAAGAACTCTTAGATATTCTTCAATCATTTCAATCTCAAGATGATGCTATTGGGCAAACATTAGTTGCGGGTTTGCAGAGATACTGGAGAGAGAAAGAGGAATTAGGGCCTTGTCCGAAATGTGGTGATGGAAAACTCACAATCGTTCGATCACATAAAACGGGTAAGAGGTTTGTTGGGTGTTCAAATTATAAAGATGGAAATTGTGATCAGACATTTCCGCTCCCGCAGAAGGGAGCTATTTCGCCTGTGGAGAAGACATGCCCACATTGTGGATATCAGATGATTAAGGTGGTTTCCGGAAGGAGAGGATGGGAGACCTGTGTCAACTGGGTGAAATGCCCGGGACGTCAAGACGAATTGAAAGAGCTCGAAAAGAAAAGGGCCTCCAAGAAAAGCACAGTAAAAGAGGAGGTAAGCAAGTGATGCAATGCGATATCTGTGGTCGAACTACAGATGATGACACCAGTTACTGCACATATCACAACGCGGCACATGATAAAGTGCAAGAGGCGTTCAAAGTATGGGAGCCTGCATTAGAGATAACTTGGGATGACTATCTTACCCGTATCTTCGATGAAAATGGGCTGGGAAGATGGGCAAGAGAAGTTGTTGAGCATCTTATGCAACAAAATGATTCTTCAAAATGAGCATTATTTCCATCAAGGTAGTTTGTGTGATTTCTTTTAGACCAGAAATAACCATGCATGTCTGATTTGTAATGACAGATAATCTCTCGGAAAGAGTACGAACCGGGGTTGCATCTACACCACTGGAAAACAAACCGGTGGATGTGGGTTGGGATCTGCCATGACCAGGAGGTATTGAAACTGCTGATATTCCTAGTCGAAATTGATCTCTGTCGGAAAGTAATACGAGTGTGCCATTTTCGAGTTCCATTATTCTAACTCTTAAGGTGCCTTGGGAAAATTCCGACTCGAATTCCTTAATATCATCGAACCCCATTTGTTCACACCAACTCTCGAACCGACTTAGCTTCAATAAAAGTACCACTCAAAATAGTAGATTATGAATTGTTTGGCGCGGTTTGAACTAAGTAATTAGCAACATGATTATCAAGCCATGTCAATACATGAGTACGAACATCAAATGAAAGAACAACTTTCCTATGAGGATTTTTTCCCGTATTCATCTAGGCGTGAAGGGCAAGAAGATATGATGCGGGTTATTGACAAAGCAGTACGACTAGGCCAACATATCTGCTGTGAGGCTCCCAATGGTTTCGGTAAAACTTGCGTGACATTATCAGGAGTTTTACCTTGGGTTCTTGAAAATGGGGCTAAGGTTCTCTACTGTGCTCGCACTCATAGACAGTTAGACAGAGTTGTTGAAGAACTATCAGTAATGGAAGAGGATAGTGGGTTATCAGGGGTTTCATTCCGTGGAAGACGTCATATGTGTCTGAATCCATTTGTCATAGAAAATGCAGGGTTTGTTGCACCTATTAGTGAAGTGTGTGGCCAGTTGAAAGCCAGAGGAAATGCACATATTATGAACGAATAAGAGGAAAGGATCCCAAAGAACTCCTCGAAGAAATGCCATTCAAGGTCATGAGTGCCCCCGATATCGTCAAGTTTGGAAAGATTAGGAAGATGTGTCCATATGAGATTGCGAAGAAACTAGCAAAAGTTGTGGATGTAATTGCTCTATCATATCTCTATGTCTTTGATCCATTCATTTTAGCCACATTCATGCCCGATCTTGAAATACCCATGTCCAATGTCATCCTTGTTCAAGATGAGGCACACAATGTCCCAATGACCGCTTTGGATTCAGCAAGCGACTCACTGACAGTAGGAACCGTACGGCAGGCAATGCGTGAAGCTACAAATTACAATGATAGTGTTGCAAAGGCATTTAGTAGGGGATTAGCAAAAGCCATCATTGATCGTTCCTCACAACTTGGAGATAATGAGGAGATTCATATCAATCCTCTTGGAATTTACAAGACTGCATTAAATGAAGCGGATATTGACGAAGAAAGCAATCCAATACCATACATGAAAGATTTAGGGGAGAAGATTCGAAAAGGCTTGCTAAAAGCAGGAAAGTTTCCTAGGTCAACCATCAAAAGAGTTGGAGAGTTCATGCTAAGATGGTTGAAAGTAAGTGATCGCCCGGATTATGCATTCCTTCTCAGTTCCAGTAAGACATATGGTGGTAGTAAAAAGATATCACTTGATATTGTAGCACTCGACCCTACGTCAGTAACCAGTTCAATTCTAGGTATGATTCGTAGTTCCATCGCCATATCTGGAACAATATCACCAATCGACGCTTATTCTCAAATGCTCGGATTTGGTGATGATGCTATCAAAGAAACATTTCGTAGCCCGTTCGCAGCAAAGAATCGATGTGGTATTATTGTACAAGGGCTTGATACATCGTACAAAATGAGAGGGGAAAGTGTGTATAGAAAAATGGTTGACCATTGTGCAGCTGTTGCAAATTCAACTCCCGGAAACACTGGCATCTTTACAACTAGTTATTTCATTGGAAAGAGTCTGCTTAAAGCGGGCCTCGAGAAGAAATTAGAGAAAAAACTATTCATGGAAAAACAAGGGATGAAAGGTGCAGATAATGACACGCTGGTTACCGATTTCAAAAGAAGAAGTGAAAATGGTGGCGCGGTATTACTTGGGGTGCAAGGTGGAAGAAATTCAGAAGGAGGAGATTTCCCTGGTGCTACAATGGAAAGTGTAGTTGTAGTTGGTGTTCCATATGCTAGGCCAACTCCAAGAGTGGAGGCATTAATCGACTATTTTGATAAACGTTTCAATGGTAAAGGACGCGATTATGCATATGTACTACCTGCAATGACTAGGTCAATCCAGTCAGCAGGTAGACCTGTACGAAGATTGGATGACCGTGGAGTAATCGTCCTACTAGATCAGCGATTTGCAACACCATATCTTAGACGGTTTATTCCATCATGGCTTGATGAAGTAATTGAGGTTGTACCTGATGACCCGATTGATGTGGCTTCAAGGGTTAGTAGTTTCTTCAATAATTAGGGCTCTCGATTCAGTAACTCTTCCAGAGTGATTTCTCCTGTGAGAATCATACGTGCATCTTCAATAGATAGTTCGTTCTTATTCACAGAAATGCATTCGAACAAATGTTGTAGTGCTCTAACATACCCTGGTTTGGATTCTATCTTTAAATCCGTATTAAACGGAGATTGGCCTCTCCGAGCGCCAATCAAAACCGCTGATGACTGATCGTTTTCGTACCCACCGTGAAATGTGGTGTGATGTTCGTCAACCAACTCAATCATGTCTAATGATAGCTTTCTACTCAAACCTCGAAGTAGTAAAGTGCAATATAACTTGGAGCCTGCGCCTACTCGAATTACAAACCTGCTATCAGCAAATTTACTTGATATCATCTCTGCAATCAAAACCGACGTGTCAACTACATCGATAGGTGAAGAAAGAGTTGTTGTGAAAACAACATTCCCGTCAGCAATGACTGCAAACCCTGTACGCAATCCTGGATCTATTCCGATAATTACTTCCTGTGGAACAATAATCCCATAATAACGTAGCATTATGCTTATGGAGATACTTACTGCATCCGAATCCTCTTCAACGAGAACGAGTCGGCTTTCATCAATCGAGGCACTTTCACCTTTTGTGGTTATAACAACCTTAGCAGTATTGCATCCTATATCTCCGGGTTCACAGAGCTCAAATTTGAGATCAAGCCCCTTGAGAATTTCCACGACTATGTAGACTATTTTTGGCATTCTAGTGGCAACAATGATTTCACGCCAAGACATTCAGAAGGTCCTCTAGGTTAGTTAATCTTATCACTCAGTGATACATACCTCGCATGGTGATTCTCAATTTGATTCTTCCGTCTGGTGTTTCGAAGTTGGATAGGATTTTCAACAAAGGATTGCATACCGGTCTAATTACTCATGTTTATGGAAAGGCAGGAACAGGGAAGACCACCCTTGCACTTCAGTTCATGAATGCTGCAGTTAGAATGGGAATTCAGTCCCTTTATGTGAATTCAGAGGGGTCATCGCCAATTGAACGCTTCAAACAAATGTCAGGCAAATCAATAGCTGACTTGAGCGATTTAGTGCAGATACTATCCCCAAAAAGCTTTGAAGAACAGGGTGAGCTTATCGGAAATCTTGATTTGTATGCCAGAAAGGAAACACGATTGATTATTGTTGATACACTCACCAGGTTGTATAGAGTTGTGCTTGAGGATCGTAAAGCGACTTATGCTGCACATCGTGAACTCAATCGACAAACTGGTTTTTTGAAAGGGTTAGCCAAGCAGAGGGATATCGCAATCCTTTGTTTGAATCAAGTACGTTCCAAGATGCAAAGTGCAGGAGATATTGAACCCGTTGCTGGAAACATCCTTGATTATTGGTCAGATTATGTGGTTCATTTGAGATCAAGACAAGAGAAAGGAGGAAGACTGCTGAAACGTCTCATTCCTGAAGGTGAATTGTCTGAAGTTGTGCTATATTTGACTCAAAGTGGTTTCTCGGTGGAACAAGATACTCATGAGAAACAGTGAAATGTAGAATCGATTCGGGCATGTTATAGGAGAATAACCATTGTACGAAACTCTCGCCTTAATAGAACTCGCTCTTTGGCTAGGATTACCTGCTTGGATAGCAAATGCTACACCTGTTCTATTAGGTGGAGGTAAGCCAATAGATGGCGGACGCATACTAAGCGATGGTCATAGGTTATTTGGGGATGGAAAAACAATTCGTGGTTTTTTTGTTGGAGTGTTTTTTGGGACTCTTACTGGAATAGGCCAGATTATTGCTGCCCCGTATCTAAGCCCGCTCATGGAGATGTATGTTACAGTAACTCCTGAAATGCAACATGTGTTGTACATGACTTTACCAGCCGCGTTTTTATTATCTGTGGGTGCATTATTGGGAGACCTTGTTGGATCATTTTTGAAAAGAAGAATCAACGTGAAAAGCGGGAATCCTTCACCGGTTCTTGATCAAATAGGGTTTATTCTAATGGCTTTGATACTTGCTTCTCCGTTTCTTCAGCCCAGCGCAGGATATGTTGTTGTGATAGTATTCATTACACTAGGGATTCACTGGATAAGCAATGCATTAGGTTACGTATTAGGACTCAAGAAAAATCCCTGGTAAGTTATCTAGATAGACATAAAAGGTCCAAAAGGGGTTTATTCTTGTTACGACCTTATTTAGAACCTTAGTGCTTATTGAGGTCTTGAACAGGTCGGTAAAATATTTCTGACTAACACCGGAGTACGACAACAATGATGGTCAAAAATTGCATGCAATCAGATGTAGTGTTCGTTTCAGTTCCAGGTACAAGAGAAGATGTGCTCCTACTTATGGCCGAACAGCAAATCAACGGTTTGCCAGTTGTAAAGAAAGGAACAAAAACACTAGTGGGTATTGTTACCAGAACTGATCTTCTAAGAAAATTTGATGAGAATCAGCTTGCTATGTTGATGGTTAGAGACCCAATTACTGTTTCACCACGAACTGATGTCATGAAAGCAGTCAATATAATGTTGGAGAAAAACTATCGTAGATTACCTGTAGTTAGTAAAGGAGAACTTGTAGGTCTTATTTCAATACCTGATATTTTAGGAGCAGTTCTTGAGGACAATGAGAAATTCAAATCCATGAATATATCTGATTTAGTTACTCGCCAAGTGATTACAGTCTGGGATCAAACTCCATTGCCTCTCTCATACATGATGATGGAAATGGCAGGCAAAAATGGAATTGTTGTTGTTGATGAGGTAGGTAGTATTGCTGGTGTCATAACAGTGAGCGATTACATCCGTCTTTCAGAGATTAGAGTAGAAGATAATGTGTCTACTACTTTCAGTGGGACAGATAAGGGTGTAGAGTGGGGATGGACTTCAAAGGACTTTCTTGTAGTGACAAAACGGTTACTCAAATTGCCGAATGTACCATTAGAACAGAAGATGACTAAGAATGTAATTAGTATTAGTGAGGTTTCTTCGGTTTCGGATTGTGTGAAAACATTTCGCACTGAAGATATTGATCAAGCCCCGGTGCTTTCTGCTGCAGGTCATTTGATAGGCATGATTGAAGATAGGGATTTGTTAAAACTTGCTGCAACAGTGAAAGAGTAAGTAAGATTACTCTTCAAAGAAATCAGAGAGCATTGTCTGTTCTGAAACAAATAATGAGTCAAGTGATGCGTTAATCAACTTCAGGCGTTGCTGCAAATAAGTCCCCAATTTGTGGTCCTCAATCATCTTCTGTGCCAAGTTCAAATATTTTGAGATATTCTTCTTCCGTACTGTGAGAGAAAGCTTTCTCCCACAAACACATACTCCAGATAGAGGAACTCTTCGATACACTCTATGACACTTCATGCACTGTATCTTTTGTGTTGAATAAGCCCTGAGATTTCCACGGATATCTCTTAGAAAATGATGCGAGAGCACTCGTTCTGCTACATCTTGGGAATCAACTGCATCTATGATTATAGCTAACTTAAGTTGGGCCTCTAGTTTCTCTATCATACTACCTAGTGTTTTATAACGAGAGTTTTTGGGACCAATGTCGATAGATGATGTGCCATGCGTAAAACCAAATCCCTCGTATTGGGCTTCTGTATCAAGTCTTGATGCAAGAATATCAACAAGATGTTCAACTACCTTGGGATGTTGCGCTTCAGAAACCATTTCAAAGAATTGAGCAGGATACCGACTACAAACCTCTACATTATGACTCTCATCATCTACTTCAGAGGGGTTCAGGATTACTGATAGTACCAGCGGTGCGTCCATAAATCCGCCGCGTCCTTTCGGTAGGTATGCTCTTGAAAAATTGAGTAGGGCGTCAAGAACTAGCATCAAAGCGTCTTCATCTCCATCACAGTTCCGTCTTTTGGCGGCATGCCAATACGGATGAGCGTAATGAAGACTTGCAGTTGTGAACCCAATAATCCTACCAATTATGCCTGCAGAAGTATGTGGAGCAAGTCCGATAATTAGTTGACCAATAACATCGTCATTTGATTGGAATTCATAATATCGTTCTACACCGTAAATCTTGTCTAAACAATCATCTACAAAGTTTCCCACATTAACAAGATAATCAGCGCATCTCTCAGGAATCACTATATCTTGGACCTTTAACTCTAAAATTTGATCATCTGAATATAGTTCTTCACCTTGGTAATCGGTAAGATATCCTAATTCTCTTAAGCGCCAGAAAGGCACACCAACTTCGTTAGGAGTAAAATGGGTCAACGGCGCATCAGTAGCATCAAAACGAGCCGTACCGTCACGATAGCAGTAGACATTATGTTTTGCTCTAAGAATACCTTTGCCCAAATATTCAGGGATTTTTAATTCACTTGTGAGTCCAAGAACGCCCCGTAAGTCATGAGCTTGTGGCTCGTTTATCTCCTTTGTAACGCGATCAATCAGATCTTGTAGAGCAAGAGGGATTTTTCTTGTTGCACGAACAAGGTTGGGGTCATGTCCTTTGGAGCACATCTCAGCAGATTCATCCACATTAAGTCCACAATCTTCCTTACTGCACCAACGTTGTACATTAGTATGTTCCCCACAATTTGGGCATTTTGATTCAAATGTTTCATTTTGACACTTTGGACAAGAACGATTTACAAGTTCTAATTCCAAGCCCGTCTGTCTAGGGAGCCCCGTGGATTTTGTTGAACCAAAGTCTATCAGTTCTTTCGTTTCAGTATCAGGTGATTCTTCTGGTTCAAATTCTATTTCCCGTTGTAATGAAGCGTCATGATACTTCTGAGCAACACGTCCAATTCTTCTTTCACTTCCCATAGTACGACCAACTGGAAAAAGAGATTGCACCGCAGGACGCATTTTACGTGCTTCTGCTTTTTCAGGGCGCCCCATTCGTGCACCGATGGAGAACCCTAGTTTGTCCTTCAATGTTACATCTGAAACCGAATTCAGTAATTCAAGGGAATTGTTACCTTTAGGTGTTGCATCATCCTTGCCTAATTGAACAAGAATTGCAGATGCATTATCTAACAAGCGAATTTTCTTGGATTTGTAAGCAACATGGGGAATTCCAATCTTCTCAAGGATTATCTTCTTCTTGCTAGATTTCGGAAGAACAATGAAGTGACCATCAGGAAATTCCTCAATTTTGCCTTTTGAAAGAATCCATTTTCTAAGATCTGATACATCACTTACTGAACAAGCAAGCCAACGATACAGATATCGAGGATGTAACGGAATATCAAATTGTTTAGCAAGATGAATTGCTTGATCCGATGATGGAATTGTTGTGAGGGGTAACTCGATAAACCCATTCAATTCCTCAGGTGTAATACCAGAACCGGTTAACTGTTTGACAATCTCCTTTGCACTAAGACTCGTACATGCATGTTCTAGATTATGTGACCACCATTCTTCACAATAACCAGATGGTACCAATGGATGGTTATTTTCCAAGAATTCTCCCAAACCAACCAATATATCCCCAAGATAGAGGATACGCTCTATTTCCTCTTCGACTGTCTTTGCATCTGCATATGTGTGGATTTGTCGAACAGTTCCATCATTTAGCAGAACTATGGGTCCTTCAATCGTATCCACAGGCGCAACTATGGACCCCTTACCGGGGCGTTCAGTTCGAATGTGAGTTCCTGGGGCTAAGAAACCATCTACTAGTAGCATGGTTGCCGGATGTACCCCTACACCTGCCAAACCAGTATTTCGAGACCTACCATATCTAAGTCTGAATCCACCAATTCTTGAAGGATGGGAAAATACTGGTCTTCCACCGATAACGTCAGCCAAGTAATCTGCTTTGGGAGCGAGTTTCTTATCATCAGAATCATCGGTTTCTTCGGATTTGGCTTTGGATGTTTTTTCAGCAATTTCATCAAGCCATTCCCAACCGGGGATGTTAACCCTATGTACAATTTTAGCTAGTTTTGCTGCGCGGCCAACCACCCCGTCATTTAGTACTAAAACAGCTCCTCCACGAACACGATTGGTCTCTATTCTATCTAAATCACGTCCAGCAGAAACCTCGAAGATTTCTGTTGGGTCACCAGTAAGCATGATTGGGAGTTTTGAAGCAGCAAATCGTACTAATTCTGGATAAACCGAGTATTGTAAATGTACAGCTCGTGAATAGAGTTCGACTTCCTCAAGCGCACGTTCTGCTTCTTCTTCAGTAGTTTTCAACGCAGGAAGGCCTAGGACTTGTCGAACATAGTCTGCAACTAGAACAGTTACAGCAGCTTCCGTTCCCCCTGCTGCACGAATTGGTCCTGCAAGGTACAGTGCAAGATATCGATCTGGTCCGGACCCTCTAATTAGTACCTTTGATATTCCTTCTAATGGTGCGGCAGTAATACTTTCCGTGAGTATTGCAAGCGCGACTCTAATGGCTTTATCTGCTGCTTTTTCAGAATCAGGAAAATCACCAAGATCTCCCTGTGCGATCTCTTTTGCGACAATGAATGCAACTTCTTCACGAGTATGTTCCTCTTGCAATTCTCTGATACGTTTAGCTACACCCAATGGACCGTCAAGGGTTGCCTCTACACGTGCGGCTACGTCGTGTGCTGGAGGGATTTCGACCTTTGTCGAAGGATCGTATCCCTTAGCTCGAGCTGCTTCAGCAACCTCATAGATTTTCTCTAATTCTTCGCTAAGTGCGGCGAAGTAAGTAGCATAGTTTATACTATGTTTCGGAAGACTTGGTTCGGATTCTGTCACAATTACTCAACCACTCAGAGATTCAATATCTATTTTGCTTTTTGCTATGAACAAATACCCACACATAATCGATTGGAACAAGGTTAAAGTCCACGGAAATGGACCGACTACATGGCGCGTTTTCTGATTCCAAGTCAATTTGATACAATAAATCCCAAGTAGCTCGTGACCTACGAGTGGTGAGCTTTAAAGGGATACCACTGTACGTTCTGATTGACTGTAAGCTTTGGTCTTATTGTCAGGACGGTAACAGTATTGCTCACTCTTGAGGAAACCATCGAGATGATTCTAAAACATTCGTCTGAATATGATAGAAAAGATATCATGCAAATGATAGAAGAAAAACGCCAAGAATTAGGACCCGAGGTTGTGAACGAAGAATCAGCGGCAATGATTGTTGCACGAGAGCTTGGAATTGATCTACAACAGGTATCTCCTAAAGGTCGTGTAAAAATAAGTGATATTACTGAGGAAAAAATCAATAAGACAATCGCACTAACTGCAAAAATCGTCAATATTGGTACAGTAAGGACGTTCTCAAGAAAAGATGGTGGAGAAGGAAAAGTAGCTAGTATTATTCTTGCTGACGATTCAGGACAGATTCGAGTTGCTTTGTGGGATGAGAAGACACAGATAGTTTCTGAAGATTCGGAAGAATCTGTTGCAGTGGGTAATATTGTGCAAATTCGAGGCGCTTACGTGAAGGTAGGTTTCCGTGATGCACTCGAACTTAATTTAGGCCGAATGGGTCACATAAGAATCCTATCAGATTATGAATTGGATGATGTGGATTTTGAAGTTAGCAGTCCAGAATCGCAGAAAATTAGTGACCTGGAAGAAAAAATGTATGATGTAACGTTGACCGTTAAGGTACAGCGTGTGTTTAGCTTGTCAACTTTCAGTAAGAAAGACGGTACTGAGGGAAAGGTTCTCAGTATGATTATAGCAGATGAAACAGGCAGCACTAGATTTGTGTGCTGGGATAGCTTTGCAGAGGAGATGCAAGATGTCGAAGAGGATGAAGTTATTGGTATATCGGGAGCATATACTAGAGCTGGGCGCAGAGATGGTGATTCCCTTGAGGTACATAGTGGTCGATCTGCCAAAATTGAGAGAGGGCTTAAACAGAAAATTGAAGCCGTTGGAGTTTCCGGAAGTGCACCCGCTGAGGCTCTTGGACGTAAAAGCATTGCAGACCTTGAGCTTGGAATGCACGACGTCGATGTTGATGTAAAAGTAATACAATTCTATCCACCAAAACAATTCGATAAGAAAGATGGATCAACGGGTCAAGTTCAGAATGTAATAGCGACCGATGTGTCAGGTCAGACAATAAGAATCGCATTTTGGGACGATGATGTAGAAAAAATCAAAGATTTGGAAGAAGGAGATATCATCAGAATTCTCCACGGATATGTCAAGAAAGGTTTCAGGGATGATATCGAGTATGGAATTGGACGTCGATCCGAGATTACAATCAATCCCAAGGATGCCTCTAAGAAACTGGCTAAAGTTGATGTTTCCAATTTGTCATTAAGTCCTCCCACTAGAGCTGGAGTTGGACGTATACGAATTGGAGAGATAGATGACAGTAATGAAGGGGAAAATGTGGAAGTTTGTGGGATTATTGTAGGAGTCGGACAAACTAAACCTGTATATCCCGCATGTCCAGAGTGCAGAAAGAAATTGAATGATAGCGACGGCAATTATTCCTGTTTGGAACATGGTGATGTATCTAAACCAGATTACAGGATGTTGTTCAAAATCACCGTGGATGATGGGTCAGGTTCGATAAGAGCTACCCTATTTGGAGAAGCTGGTGAAGAACTCCTACAAATGACAGCAGAAGAAGCCCAAAAACTAATTGAAGAAAGTAACAATGACAAAGCACCAATAGAGCAAAACTCTGATAGGATGTTAGGAAGCTACATTGTAGTTAAAGGGCGAGTCAATAAATACAAGGATTCATTGGATATTGGAGCAAGTTCGCTTTCATTTGCTGATCCAGTTGAAGAAATCAAACGAATGAAAGAAAATATTGATGAACTTCTATAGAAAAAATAACTGCGAGCTGAGCGCAGGTTCGCATCAGCTCACTTGTTCTATTCAATTAGCTAACGGTAGATCTGCGGTAGTATTCGGTATTTTATTAGATTGATATCTTCGTGGAATAATGAACGCAAGAATCACTATGAATATACCGAATGCAACTATCGCATCGGGAAGGTAGCTCAATCCAGTCGAAGCTAATGGCACTTTCAAAACTTGTGTGGCTATCAGACACAGTATACTGACTACGAGTAAATCACTTCGTATTTCCTTCAGTCGTCCTGTTTTCCATGTTGCTATGAATGTACCAAGCAGACCAATGAAGCCGGTTAATAAAATAGGAATTGTCAATGTCATTATGATTGCTGCAGTTGGAGCCAGTAATGCTACAGCAGACCAATAAGCACCAACAACCAGAAGGATATGCGGATGTCTATGTTTGAAACGGGTATCCCAGATGAATAATGTCGTATACAACAGAATTTCAGATGTACCCATTATCAGCAATGACCGAATCCTGAAAATGTCAAGTGGCATTTCAGGAAGATAGAGACTCATTAGAGCGTTAACAGATTGAAGTAGAAATGTTATTCCAAATATGAATGGTAAGTCTGTATTCATTCGCCTTTCTCCACGAAACCACAAATAAAGGAGACTCAAGGAGAGCACTACAGACAAAAGAATAGCTACTAGTCTGAAAAGAAACAGCGCGTCGACGACTAATACTTGCATTTAATGTGACCTCATAGAAATATATTGAAGTCTCCTAAAAAGCACCTAGAAATTCGTTTTATCTTCTTAGTTACTATTAGATAGTCAGCAAGCATAGTACTTTTGTCAACTACAATTCGATACAGTAAATCCAATGAAACTTCAGGGACTTCTAAGAACTAGCTTCGATTAGTTCACGCATACCTTTGAGAAATGCTTGGACATCACTCATGTTGTTGTAGAGATAGAAACTTGCTCTTGCAGTACCTTGCATTGGCGAAATATCAAGCTGGTAATGGAACGGTGATACACAGTGAACACCACTTCTAATCATAACTGAATGAGAGTCGTTTAGGAACGTGGCAACATCATGAGCTGAAGTGACTGTGTCCACCATGAAGGTAGAGAGACCTGTCTTAATGCTAATATCATCGGTTCCAATTATCCGTACGTGATCCATCTCTCGGAGTTCTTTCAAAACCACTGAAAGAAGTGAGCGCTCATGCTTCTGAATCTCATCCATACCAATCGATTGTAAATATTCTGCTGCTGCACCAGCACCAATAGCCCCAGCATAGTTCTGTAGGCCTGCCTCAAATTTCTCTGGGGGCGGCAAGTACTCGGGAATAATCTGTCCGTTCTCAAGTCGAACATCAGCTACCGTATCTCCACCATGCATGAACATGTCCATCGCTTTCAGGTGCTCCATTTTTCCATATAGTACACCCATTCCTGTCGGGCCACACATCTTATGGACTGATATAGCTGAGAAGTCTACATCCAGATCTTGGACATCCAATGGATGATGTGGAGCATATTGCGCATCATCAGAGAATACAAGGGTGTCCCGATCATGTGCAATTTCGACAATTTCTTTCATTGGGGCAACAGTTCCAGTTACATTGGAAGAATGAACTACAGACACAAGAGCCGTATTACTATCGATTGCACGTTTCCAGTCTTCAATATCAAAAGTACCGTCTTCTTGGGCCTGAACTACTTCAATCTTCAACCCGTCACGTTTTGCTCTCTCAACAAAAGGAAGAGAGCCACTGTGGTGTTCTAGAGTCGTAGTGATGATTTTCGAACCTTTAGGTATGTTAACACACCGAGCGACGATATTTAGTGACTCGGTTGCATTACGTGTCCAGATGATCTCGTCCTGCTCAGAAGCATTGATGAACTTGGCGAATTTCCCGCGAGATGCAGAATACGCATTGGATGCTTCTTCACCCAGTTTGTGAATGCTCCTTCCTGCACAGGCAGGGTATTGTTCGTAATATTCATTCATTGCATTAATGACCTGACGGGGCTTGAGTGACATGCATGCACTGTCAAGATATACAAGCGGTCGACCATTAATCACACGTTTCAAAACCGGAAAATCCTCTCGGATGCGCTTCCAATCAGTCATGTCAATCAGTCCTTAACTAGTTGCCAACGATAGCCGCCTTTGCCAAATTTCTTAGTGATTAACCCTTGCTCAACTAGCTGGTTTGCTGCTACTACAAAAGTATCGCCACCAGCACAGTCTTGGCAAATATCAGCATGTTCAGGATTTCGTGCAAGTTCCAGAATCTCAGATGTGGTTAGCGAGTCTTGGGTTTCCAAGATTCTAATAACACATTGAGCATTATTCGATAGGTCTGACACAATTGATTTGCCGAACATTGTGGAATAAGAAGTCTTTGATTGTAACTGGAAATTTCATGTAACGTAATGCTTAAAACATAATTTTTTCGGGGAAGCCTGCCTGTTTCTTTTTGAGGCTTTCACCTCACAGGAAAATAGGCATAGGAGACGTATACCATGGGTAGACGACGCAGACAGAAAGTTACTCGCCGGCCACAAAGAAGAATCCCAGACACCTACGCATGCCCATCATGCGGTAATACTGCTATCAAGATCGAAGTTTACAAATCTAACGGCCTTGCTACTGTCAAATGCGGATCTTGTGGTTTGGAGATGAGTATTGACGAGGTCAATCCTCTTACAGAACAGGTAGACGTTTATGGCTCTTTCATCGATAAATTCTACGAAAGTAGAAAGGTAGATGTTTGAGTGATTTTTTGAGCTTACTAGATTAGTACGATACTCAAAATTCAGCAACGATTATAAGAGAACTTTATCCGAGGACACGGGATTTCCATGCAGTTAACTCCAGCTTTTATCGAATCAATTATGTTCATCGCCCTGATTGTGATGGGTCTTGCTGCACTCTTTTTGATATTTGGCTATACAATATATGGCGAAGAAGAGGATGACGAATAATAGCTCCAAACGGGAAGCTGATCCCGATGACCTCGAAATCAATTCTTCAACTAGCTTTTGAAAAAGTTGCACCCCATATCTCTAATCTAGAGGAAATAGGTATTCTGATACAAGACATTTCAGGAGATATAAAATCAGCACCAGAAATAGTTCAATTACTAGAAGCGCGTTTGGAAACCGCTGAAGTGACTCTAAGAACGGACTTGCGTATCCTATTAAACGAGATTAGGCATATTATGGCTAGGAAGTCCAGGTAATGAGTGTGTTTGGTTCACTAGAAAATGAAATCGTGAGTTTTCTGAATTCTCATGGAATCACACATCCAACTGATATCCAGAAGAATGCAATTCCTGTTATTCTAGAAACCAAACAAAACTCCCTCCTACTTGCACCCACTGGTAGCGGTAAGACTGAAGCTGCACTACTTCCATTGTTAAATCAGCTTTATCTAGAAAAGAAGAAGAGAGAGCTGTTCGGGTTCTATATTCTCTATATCACACCTCTAAGGGCTCTCAATCGAGATGTGTTCAAACGGATTGAAACCCTCTGTGAACATCTTGATCTTACCGTTGCGGTTCGTCATGGGGATACAACCCAGTATCAAAGAAGAAAACAAGCCATCTATCCACCCTATTTGCTAATCACCACTCCAGAATCACTCCAAGCAATATTACCTGGAAAAAGACTTCGTTATCATCTTAGAACTGTGTCAGCGGTAATAGTGGATGAGATTCACGAGTTAGCAGACAGTAAAAGAGGTACTCAACTTTCATTGGGACTTGAAAGACTAGAAAGGCTTGTGGGAAAACCAATACAACGTATAGGTCTCTCAGCCACCGTTGGTAACTCAAAGGAAGTGGCACATCTTCTTGGTGGGTCTCATCGACAGGTACGAACAATATGGGCAGGTTATGATACAAGAAAAATGCGTGTCAAAGTAGAAATGCCACTTCCGTCACAGGAACATAAGAAATTATCCCGAAAAATCTCATATCCTCCACATTCTACAGCCCGCCTGGAGAGAATTATTGATCTCATTAAGAGTCACCAATCCACACTTGTATTTACAAATACTCGATCGTTTGCAGAAGTACTAGGAGCAAAGATGAGGTCACTAAAACCGTCTTACGAATTTGATGTCCATCATGGGTCACTGGCAAAGAATGTGAGATTGGAAGCTGAGGATAGACTCAAAGATGGAACTTCCAAGGCAATCATTGCAACTTCAAGCCTAGAACTGGGAATCGATATTGGACAAGCAGACTTGGTAATTCAGTATTCGTCCCCAAGAGAAGTATCACGTGCGCTACAGCGTATAGGAAGATCAGGACATGGAGTGGGACAGATTCCGGAAGGAGTTATTCTAGCGACTGCAAATCTGGATGATATATCGGAATCAGGAGTTATCCTCAAAAGAGCTCTACAAAATAAGGTGGAGAACGCAAGAATTCCAAAGAAATCATGGGATGTTTTGACATCGCAGATTTGCGGAATCTTGCTGGATATTAGAGAAATAACGATTCATGATCTTCTTACAATGGTTCAATCTGCGTTTCCATTCAAAGATACTACTCTTGCAGAGTTAGAAACCCTGCTCAAATTCATGGCTGACCAGAGATTCCTTGAGATTCAGAATGGACTTGTTAAGCAGTACAAACGGACTCGTGTATTCTATTATGAACACCTCAGTACGATTCCAGATGTCAGGCAAGTCAGAGCTGTAGATATGTCCACAAGAACTAGTATTGGGGTATTAGATGAAACTTTTGTGACTCAGAACGTTGGTTCGGGGACTGTATTTGTGATTCGAGGTCGTCCCTGGAAGGTTATTTCCGTCGATGATACAACCACCGAGGTTCTCTGTGCACCTGTTGTTCAGACCGAGATTGAAGCGCCTAGATGGATAGGCGAGATGATTCCTGTGCCATTTGAAGTGGCCTCAGAGGTTGCAAAGGTTTGGAATTTAGTGGGAACCAAGGATGAACAGGCCGTACGTAATATTTTGAGCAAAGAATACTGTCTATCTTTAGGTGCTCAAGACCACTTGATAACCACTGTAACTGCAGCAAGTAAAGTACTAGAAAAACTTCCTTCTGAAGATTTGCTTGTGATTGAAACCTTTGAAGGGGGAGTTGTTTTACACGCCCCGTTTGGTACTAAGACAAATGAAACTCTGGGGGTTGTAATTGCTGCCCTATTGACCACTAGGATGGGAACAGAAGTAGGAGTTGAGAGAGACCCCTATAGAATTCTATTCACATCAACTGATACAATCAAACCACAAGAAATAGAGGATGTTCTGAAAAGCTATGATGGAAATCAGGTTTCAACAATTCTAAAAATGGCAATTAAACAAACACAAAACTTCTCATCTCGCTTTATCCACGTTGGTCGTAGAATGGGAATCATAAGACGAGATGCTAAGATCATAGAAATACCGGTACGACGTTTGATCAAATCGTTCGAAGGTTCACCAGTTTTTGAGGAAGCGATGCGTGAAGTGCTCGATGAGAAGCTGGATGAACGACGAGTTATTGCTATCTTTGAAGGAGTTGCTAAGGGAACTATTGGAATTCATACCGTCAAAACTACTTCAGCATCACCCTTTGCTAGATTGATCATTGAGGAAAAGACAAGATTTGAAGTCATGGGCGAAATATCGGACGAGGCGGAAATATTACGATTGATGGAAGACAGGCTTCTTGCTAGGCAGTTCCGATTGATTTGCATGGGCGAAGGTCGATGGAATTCAGTCAGAACTATCTCCACCCTTGAGGATGATATTGTTTGTCCAATCTGTAGCTCAAAAATGATTGCAGCTGTGTATCCATCGGATAAGGAATTTTCAAAGATAGTAGCAAAACGTAAGAGGGGAGAGAAACTTACAAAGAGTGAAAAGAAAAAATTTCTGGCCGGAAGTCTTACAGCTGGTCTTATCGCTAATTATGGTAAGACTGCGCTCCTAGTATTAGCAGGGAGAGGAATTGGCGCCCAAACTGCCTCTCGGATATTAAAACCTGATAGATTAGATAGACTTACAGTTCTGAAATTAATTGCGGCAGCTGAGAAAAATTATGAGAGGACAAAGCCCTTCTGGGACTAAAAAGGAAAAATTAATGGTAGTTTTTGCTGGCAGAAGCAATGTTGGTAAAAGCAGTACGATTAGAGCTTTAACTGGAATAAGGGTCTTGGTGGGTAAACGTCCAGGAAGTACGCGGTGGGAGAAATCGTTTGACCTTGGTTCAGTGAATTTTGTTGACTTTCCCGGTTTTGGGTTCATGGTCGGAAAAACCCAAGACACAATTGAAGAAATGAAGGTCAGAATTATCCAAGTACTAGAAGAAAAAAGCAACCAGCTAGCTCTAGCAATTCTTCTAATTGATTTATCTTTATTCAGAGAGCTCGTAGAAAGGTACGAAAAGAGAAATGAAATTCCTATTGATATTGAATTTTACACATTCTTATCGGAAATAGCTCCCAAGGTCATTGTAGTAGCAAACAAAATTGACAAACTGAAGAAACGAGAGCTTGTTACTGAAACTGATTATCTTGAATTCAAACTTAGAGAAGCATCTTCCACCAAGAATCCAACTATTGCTTTTATTTCTGCTAAAAAGCGGATAGGAATTATTCAGTTAAAGCAGTTGATAGAATCATCTCTAGCTGCCAAAGGAATTGACAAACCGCAATGGTAAGTAATCTACTTTTTCTTAACGAGATAGAATGCTACTCCAACTATCAGTATCACTGATGATATGATTACCATCTCATT
>Ga0114923_10000501_pt1 | contig 30739 bp, 55 predicted proteins | sample SumtaG_FD_89578 | JGI IMG/M metagenome (GOLD analysis project Ga0114923, IMG submission 89578) | Deep subsurface microbial communities from Indian Ocean to uncover new lineages of life (NeLLi) - Sumatra_00157 metaG | ecosystem: Environmental > Aquatic > Marine > Oceanic > Sediment | place: near... | reverse complement strand
CGACCAGGAGATTAGGTGGTATCTCACGAGCGCGGCAATGGAGTTCTTTCTGCGAGACCTGAAGAAGCTCGGCTTCACCGGGAAGCAGCCTTCCGACCTGGACCCGAGTCGACCAGGCTTCCATGACTTCCGTGGACAGGAAATCGATGTTGTAAACAAACACGAGGCATACGGCGACCAGGGGAAAATCTCCGACAAATGGAGTCTGCCGTTCGAGGGCGGCTCCCAGGAAGACCGCCCCTCGATCGACCTCCGCGACCTCAACTCACGTTTCGGCGACGAATTCAAGGGGATGTTCGGCGGCAATAAGAAGGCCGCACCTCCCGCACAGGCTACGACACCGGGCGACGTTAATGCTGCGTTGGACGAAGCGGCTGAGTTCGGCGACGATCCTGACATTCCATTCTAACTGACAACCGGCGGAGTGAGCGGTGTAGCTCACTCAGGGCGGCGGCTACTTAGACGGTCGGCCGCCGCCTGCCGGGGTTTAATCGGAGAACCACAATGCTAACCGAACGTGAAATACGCGCCTGCCTCAAAACCCAATCCGCCGGCCCGGCTAAAGACGCGATGCGGTGGGTACTTGAGGACACGACCCGAGCGCCCTGTAGCCTCGATGTGATCGAGGGCGAGATCAAGCAGGAGCAGATGCTCGTTGCGTACTGGAGTGAGGACGCCGAACTGACGGTTGTTCTGGTGCCTCACAGCGGGTCTATTCTCGATTACGCGCGGAGGATTGGTGTCCTTGAATACCAAGGGGCCAAGGCCGGCACACTGGCGGAAGTCCTGGGGCTGCTGGGGTCGGGGCTGGAAGATCATGCGAAAGGAGCGGATGATGCGTAAATACCCAACGTGCAATGAATGTGGCAAAGTGATGTTTCCGTCGCAGTCGGTGAAGGGCGGTGCGATCTGCCCGGAGGGACACGGCCGTATCGCTCTCGCTGACATACCTCAGTCAATCGCATCATGGCGCAAGTACGTAGCCTACAAGCCACTCCTTGACGTCCTGCCTATCGCAGAGAAAGTCCGCGTCAACGGCAAGGCGACGCGACACGGCAAGAGACTCCACTGTATCGACGGCGGTTTCGACGGGTACGTCATCGTCAAGGCGAGCGTAGCCCCCGATGCAACGCCGTCAAGCGGTAACGTCCTGGCGAAGGCCATGACAGAGACCAGCGTTTTTGTCCGTGAATTCACGTCCGCGGAATAACCCAATGACCAAACTACCCCCAGGCTGCACGATCGCTTTCTGCCCAGCCTGGGGCGTAGAGGCGTCTGGAGGGCCAAAGAAGCGGAAGACCAAACACGACTACAGCCCGCACTTCCTTGCCTTCTACGACGCCTACCCGAGGTCGGTCGGTATCGCTCCAGCGTACAAGGCATGGAAGCTGGCTGGTTCGCATCTCGTGGCTGATGCGTCCATGAAGCGAGCCGAGGCTGTCAAGTTCCTGCTGGAGGCCGCTGAGGCGTTCGCTGAGAGCCGTTCGGGGCAGATGGGCAGAAAGACACCACATCCGGCAACGTGGCCCAATGCCGGGCGTTACGAGGACGACAGGGCCGATTGGGATCTAAGTGACGAACCCGAGCCAGAAGGCACGGGGTCGAGTCTACTAATCATTGAAGATGAGGAACCGAGTGATGCCTGAACTCAAAGTAAACTGCCTGGTGTGCGGCGAGCCGATGCGGATTTTCATCAATGACAGCGAAGCCGACGGTGTTGCTTGTAAATGCGGCCAGTGGCTGAGTGAACATCAAGCCACCGCCCTCGCCGCGAAGGACCAGCGGCTGGCGGAACTGGAATCAACAGCCCGCGAAAAGTGCGCAAGGCACAAAGCAGAAGCCCACAGCGCAGCGGCTGACATGATCGCCAACCAATGGAACCAACTCGACAGGACAGCACATTGGGCGGCCATGACGATGCACTTTCAGGCGATATGGGAAAACCTAAAGGCATTCAGCGATGACTACCACACGCTGGCAAATACGGAAGCTGAACACAGAAAGGACGGTGACTCATGAAGTGCCTTAACCGTGGCTGCGAGGAGTACGAATTCGACGACGCCGAAATGGTCTGGGAGTGCCCGCACTGTGGGGACGGCCTCACTGATGTGCAATACGCGAAGATCGAGGCGATGCAGGCCGAGCGTGACGCGTGGCAAAGCCTGGATGGCATCAACTGGTACGAGCGGGCAATCGAGGCGGAAAAGGCAATCGAGGCGATGCAGGCCGTGATAGACTCGCGCCAATGGACGCTATGGGCAGAGTGCCCGTGCGAGGATACGAGTTGTATCGCGTACCTTGAAGACTACGGAGTTTTCGAGGCGGAGTGTATCGAGGACGAATACGGCGACTGGCTTTGGTTTATGGTCAGGGGCGAAGAAATCGGACGAGACCCGACACACTGGATGCCACTGCCGAAACGACCCAACTGCACGACCCCGCAGCCATGCGGATTGTGCCCGAAATGCAAGGGAGGGAATGATGCCTCTAATTAAATGCAGCGAGTGCGTGTTTGCTGAATACGGGAGCTACGATCTATTTTGCCATCGGAGATCACCCGTTGGTGTACTTGGTGATGACGGTATGGTTCGGGGATACTACCCCAAGCCGAACAGCAACATGAGCGGTTGCGGCGACGGCGAAAAGAAGGAAAGCGAGGCCGACGATGACGCGTAAAGAATTCTGGGCGTGGCTGGACTGGGTCTACCACGACAAGATACCCGAACTTGATGGAACCGACACAAATTGGATCATGCCGCTGCAACAGCACTACGGCCAAACGACTATCGTCGCCATCGTGCTGATCCATGGACGCGAGTCACGTTCTAAGTTCATGTCATGGCACAACAGCTCAGGGGCGGCAAATAAGGCGTATGGTAAATACACCCGCTGGCTCAAGCAATGGGGGGCTCGGCAGTGACCCCGCCGAATTCACTCAATGGACTGACCACCTGGCACTCAAGCAGCCCGAGGTCGTTGCGTGGATGGGGAAACAGCCTGCACAACAGGACCGGCTCAAAGACTGGCGGGAGACCCTTCGGTACACCGACCTAGAAGTAGCCAAGGCAGCTCTCGACGCGATCTACAGCGGAGAACTGAAGCTGCCCCGGGCATTCAACCAGCTTCCGGTCGTGATCCTCAAATACGCAAGAGACAAAAGCCCGCGATGCCGCAACGACTCCGAGCCGGTCTGGAACCACGAGAGCGAGCAGTATTCGTTCAAGTGTCTGGAGTGCGACGACATCGGCATGCTGACCGTGGTTCGGGTCGAGACGCAGATTAAGATGCGGGATCAACCGGACGAGGTGGCGGCCAAGGATTACCACGACGGCACCGTGGCCTGCAACTGCGAGAAGGGCAAGAGCCTGTCGCATCAGCGTAAGGGTTCACTGCCTCAGTACAATGAGCGGACGATGTGCCGGATGACGACCGACGCGGTGACCCGTGAGGACAAGCTTCAGGTGCTGCGGGAATGGATGGACGCTCGAAGGGGTCAGCCGATCAGCGAGCATCCGAACTTTAATAAGACACTGGAAGGATGGGAGTGAGTGATGAACCCTGAATGCACGAAATGCGGCAGGCGATATGAAACGGCATTGGATTGTGGGCATGAGCCTGTGATAGGTGGGTTTTGCCACGGGTGCTTAGAAGACGAGCTAACCGCCCTGCGTGAGCGAGCCGAGGCGGCAGAGGCCGTTGTGGGTGCGGCGTTTTCGCTGACGGGCGACGATGACGACTCGACTGTGTGGAACAACACCTTGTCGCCACTGACTAACGAGACATGGAAAGCGATCCATGAGATCCTTCTGGCCCGCAAGCAGAAAGGCGGTGCGTGATGATCTACGTAGGATTTGATCCGGGCCTGGGTGGAGCGATCGCCAGTTGCGAAACGCGTGGAAATAAGGTGTTGAGCGCGAGCGTCGAGAAGATGCCCGAGGGCCCGGAAGACATCAAGCAGGCGTTTCTCCAGCGGATTACCACTGCGATCGGCGCAGGCGGCGCAATCCAGACTGAACGAATCCGAATCGCTGTCGAACGTGTTGGGGCAAGGCTGTCTCGTAACGCAGACGGCACAGATCGCAAGATCGGGATTGCGTCCATCGCAAAGTTGATCCGCAACGCTGGACATATCGAGGGCATTTTGGTAGGGCTCGGCTTTAAGCCAAATATCGTACAGCCTCGGGTCTGGCAGGGCCACTTCGGTCTCTTGATGCCAAAGAAGGATTACCCAGACAAGTCTCCGGATTGGATCTACAGCGAAAAGAAACGGCGATGCCGCGACTTGGCCGCCAAGTGCTTCCCGGACATCAAGCCCGCCCTTTGGAAGGGCGATGCGCTGCTATTGGCTGAGTATTGCAGGCGGTTGCACGAGGGCGGGTTGACTAAATAACGAAAGGGGAAAGTGAGAAAACCATGTCAAATGAATACACGACATCGATTTCTGATCGATGCGGATGCTGTAAATTCTACCGGGCAAATTTTCGATCGACATCGGAAGGCGGCTTAATCGCCTTGCCGGTCATGTGGTTCGACGCCAAGGGGGTTGATGAACGGCTGAAAACTGGTGAGTGCCATGCTGGACCGCCGCGCTTTGGTGGGTTCTTTCGTAGCACCCCGATGTTTCCTGGTGTTTACGAGAAAGACTGGTGTGGGAAGCATCAAAAGCCAAAGGAGCCGACGCCATGAAATTCCCCAAGACAAGATTTTCCCCTACCCCTACGAAACCAAAGCCAAAGAAAAAGAAACCCACCGAGCAGCAGTGCCTCGGAACGCTCGACTTCGGCAAGGGGCCGTGCCAAACTATGCTTCCGTACAATCCGCGGAAACGGCTGTGCAAAAGCTGCACGAGACGCAATGCGTCCGAGTCCCGAAGCGTAGCGAGTCAGGGTGGCGGTGGTGCGAAGTGGAAGACCAGCGGGAGCCATACGACACAATAGCCCTGCCGATGGGTGGGGTGTTTTATTTAGCATGAAAGGGGAAATGATGGTCGATATGCCACGAGAGGCTGATACACGCCGAAGTGTGCGGGAGATCAAGGATGCGATTACTGGGTCCGGTCTGTTGCGTCAAGAGTGCTTGGCTGCTGGCCCTGGGTCGCGGCTGTACGACAACCTGTACGAATACTCGGTTTTCATAAATGAGGTGTTGCAGTGGTCGCTGCGAATGAGCAGCGTCAGCAAAGAAGGTAAACTCGCATTCGACGATTTCGTCGAGAAGGGGCGCGAGGTGCGGTTGACCGTTGAAGCCGCCGCAGCGGTAAACAACTAACACATGGAGAAAACGATGAGCGAACGCGATAGATTCGAGAATTGGGCACGCGACGTCGGCCACACTCACCTTGACCGATTCGAGAACTTCAGTGGACCGGGCGATTACGTCGACCACATGGTACGGGACGAGTGGACGGGATGGCAGGCCGCCCTCGCCAACGATCCTCGGCGGAGTGTCCAGGACGTAGAGGACGCGTTGGCAGGGGTTGAGTATGCCCTCAGTAGTGCCGGGGGCACCGTGTACGCACCACCACTGAGAGCGTGCCGCGATTTATTGCAGTGGTTTTTACATCGTTTGGATGTCAAAGGAAACCCCGTAGAGATGCTGGCCCAGAAGGGCCGGGAACTCCGGGAAGCCAAAGAGGCTTGACGCCGAACTGGTTTTATTTTGTTTACAAAGCACGAAAGGGAGATTGAGATGCAGAGTTACATCGGAATAGAGATTATCCAAGCGGAACCGAAGAATCGAGTCAGTCCCCCTGACAGTTCAGCGCGTGGCGGCATGATAGAATACGGCTACAAGATCATTTACGACGACGGCCATGAAACCTGGGAGCCCAAGGAAAAGCTTGCGGGCGGCAATTATCGCCCGATTAACGGCGGTTGCATGTCGTTCGGTCTGGCGATCGAGGCGATGAAGCTGGGGAAGAAGGTCCGGCGGAATGCGGATTTTAGGGGTGCGTTTCTTTGTGTGCAGAAACCAGATACTCATAGCCTGATGACAGAGCCGTATATTCGCATCGTAAGCTACTGCGGCAAACTAACGGTTCCGTGGATCCCCAAAATGGACGACATGCTGGCCGACGACTGGGAGATTGTGGATTGAGACTTGACGCCGGACTGTTTTATTTTGTTTACAAAGCACGAAAGGGAGATTATGGCTTGGATTGTGTCGTTGATAACCATTGTGAGTGTCGAGCTGACCGTTCGCAAAAACTGGATTGGTTGGGTGCTCGCCGGGGTAAATCAGCTTTTATGGCTAATTCTGATCGTCACAACCGAACAATGGGGGCTTCTGCCGCTGAATGCCTATATGGCGATGCAGAGCTGCCGCGGTGCATATGCCTGGAGAAAGCAAGCAAGGCTTGACGCCGGACGCTAGTCCGGTATGATGGGAAGTGAAAAATCTGTTGCGGCGTCCGTCTATATCGGGGCGCAAAAAGAGTCATACCCCGCTGAATCCAAACACAGCGGGGTATTTTTATGTAAATACCTCTTGCAAAATCCTGGGGCAGGGGTAGAATTTGAGTAGTCGGTAGGGATTGTTTGGAAAACGTCCTTATCGCGACAGTTTTTTTGAGGTGTTGCTGCTTTTTCAGATCAGGCTTAGAAGTGCCGATTCGTACGTAAAGCACTGTGGAAGACGCTGGAACACGCCGAGCGTAAACCAATAGGTAAGCGAAGGTAGTGCGGACTCCAATTTGGTATGCCGCGACAGACAACGGCTCGCCACCGTAGGTGCCACAACAACAAAACCGGTGTCGTTACCTCGCGCCCGGTCTGGATGATAACAGAGCACCAACCTGAACTCGGACTGAGAATTAATAGCTGTCGAACACGCTCCGGCAAGGATCGCTTAAGCATCCAGAAGGAGGGGCGGTCTACCTTGAACTAAGGAGAAGAGATCATGTCTGAAGAAACCAAACGCTGTCCGAAATGCGAACGAACCTTGCCGCGATCGGAGTTTTCCCGTGGCGCTGCGATGAAAGACGGTCTACAATGTTATTGCAAGGAATGCTGCAAGGAGGCAAACGCCGCCTGGCTCCGAAAGAAGCGGGGAGAAGATCCGGTCTGGCACGCAGATAATCTGAAAAGAATGAGGAAGTTTTTTTTAACACCAGTCGGGAAGGCAAGTCGAAGCAAAAGTAATGCCAAATACAATAGGAAGAATAAAGAGAAGGGTAGAGCCCAACAGGCCGTAAAAAGAGCCATACGAGCCGGCGAGATGGTCAGGGTAAGTGAATTGACCTGCGAGGAATGTGGCGGCCCGGCCCGGGAATATCATCATCATTTAGGATATGCTGAGGAGCATCAGCTCGATGTCACGCCGCTTTGTAACACATGCCACAAAGCAGCTCACGCCGAGTTATCAACAGCCTAAAGCGGCCCCCAAGGGAATCGGGCATGATTACGCCCGATCCCCCTCGGAAGCCGCTCACGGGCCGTACGGGAGCTCTCAGTGGCTACCAGCAGGGCGTTGTTCCGAAGAGGCACCACCAGATCACGAAGAACCAGGAGCAGATGCCGTGCAGGATAGCCCACCCGACAGAGTGGTAGCATGACCATGAAATACACATCGCTAAGACGCAACCCGTCTCAAGTACGCTGTCCACATTGACGTTATTTTTGACTTCGACTTTCATTGCTTTTCTCCTGTTTGCGTCTGCTCTGGCCCTCGGTCCAGTATCCGCTTGATCGAAGCGGCATACCACTTCTTGCCGCGGTTGGTGATGTTGCGATCCTTCAGTTCTTGCCGGATTTCCGTCGGAGTGTATCCGCAGCCGAGTAGGCCGAACATAAAATCGATATTCCAGCATTCTGCCTTGCATAGCATGGTCCGCTTGGGGTCGTTGGGATTGATCATCCAACCGTACTTCAAACGGTCTGGCCTGGTCATCCGCCTGCCGTTGGCTGACGCGTCCTGCATCCGCTCGGAGGTGACTCGGTTGCCTTCCTCTCGGACGTACTCGTTTGTGGTGGAGAGAATCCCGAATACCAGCCGGCCGATTGTGGTCGTTGAATCGAACATGTCAGCCGAGCTTGCGAGCTGGACGCCCTTGGCTTTTAGCTCCCCTAGGATGTTGTGACTGTCCCTTGCAGCCCGGGAGAGCCTTGAGAGCGAGTACACAACCAACACAGCCCCCTTGCCGATCCGCTTAACGTGCTCCAGGGCGTCGTTGAGCCCCGCGCGGTTGCGGTCGCCCCCGCTCTTCTCTCGATCCTCGTAGTTCGTCACAACATCGTAGTCACGGTACGAACAGTACTCCTCGCACCGCTTAATCTGGCTCTCGATGGTCTCGGTGCGCTCGGCCGATTCTTTGGGCCGGGGCGAGAATCGTGCGTAAATGATGGCTTTCATGGGGTTCCTTTCGCGTCGGCTATGGCTTGTTTTACAGCGGCCTCACGCCGGTCGATAAGCTCCTCGGCTTCGCGTTCCGGTCGTGTGCCGCCTGGACCCCATTCAAGCTCATGCCTAGCAGCATTGATGTCGTCATCAACCATACCCTCAGCAGCCGCCAGCAACGCGTACGCGGCGTCCTGGGTGATTAGCGGTTTTCCCGGTTCAAACATCGAGAACTTACCGGTTCCGCATCTGACGCAGGGCTCCTCGTGGCCGTGCTTTGCGACGTGTTTACAGTATGTGCATTCGCTCATTGGGGTTCCTTTCGTGCGGGGTTTCAATCAGCCGGCAGCCCACTTTCACGTTAAAAGTAGGTTGGCCAGGGGATCATCCTTCTCTATCTGGGACCGAAAATCTGATTCCATTGCCACCCATGAGCTGCCACAACTTTGATATTGCACAGAATAATTCAGCAATCTGATCGACACTGGCAGCGCCAACCTGTATCCCTAGTTCTATTGGCTGGCATTCTGGCAAGTCATTTCCGTCATCGTCGATAGGGACACCGATTACGCGAACCGTTTGTACAAACATTGGTCACCTCCAGAGGTATTTCGATTTCGTTACAATCAGCCGGCAGCGAGCCCGGGACATTCCAAGGCTCGTTGGCCAGGTGGTCATTTGGCACAGATCGTCCTCATGGCCTCTGCTGGTGGCAACCTGCCGACCTCGACTAGATGCCGGTAGTCGTTCAGCAGCACCCTCTGCCCTTCGACAGGATCGATCTGGGTCGTTAGTAGGGCATGGACAGCCGTTCTTAATCCGTCGGCCCTCACGACCATGCGAAGAGTCTCTGTGACCTGCTCAATGCAGATGTCAAGCAGGTCGGCCTCGTAGGCCGGTCCATCAAACATGGGTCACCTCCTGCCCTTGCGGCTGTCGTCCGCGGTCGCGATCAAGCCTATGACCACGAGCACACCGATCAGGACAATCGCCGCGCCTACTTGGGATAACAGGGATAGTTCAGCTAATAGAATCAACATGATAGGTTCTCCAGTTAGGGGGTTAAGGTTGACGGCCCCTCACCTGCCGCCTACAATTCGTGAAATCCTTGTGAGAGGGGATGGCGGTCGGCCGGTCCCTAGGATCGGTCGGCCGTTTTTTGTTAACCGTTGAACCGCTCCCACTTCGGCAGTCGGCAGCCGTCCATTCTGGTATCGATCTCGCCTGCGTGCCGCTTGAGAGCAAACCACCGAGCCTTGATGCTGATGGTGTCGCCGCGGGACTTCGCCACTCGCCGCTCTACCACTCCCTCGCCCGTGTGTACCCATCGATACCATGTTTGATGGGCGTCGGTCCCCTGCTCCACTTCCATTGATTGGCCGCAGGTCAGGGTCAGCTTCACCCAGCCCGCGGTTCCGCAGGCAGGCGAGTACCAGACCCAGAAGCGAGCGTTCATCGCCCGTCTGGTCGGTCGGGGGGAGCGTTGCATCATGCTGTTGATGACGCGCGTGGTTTGGTCTGTCATTGCTTTGGCCTTTCGTAAGAGGGATAAGAACCACTAGCAGCCCGGTCTCACGGCGAGACCGGGTTGGCTGGTGGGTCTCAGTCCTTGACGATCTGTGCCGCGACCTCTTGCAGCACGCCATCCATAATCAACGCTTGACCGGTGCATGTCCGCCCCCACCAGTAGCCGTAGTCGTTGTCGATCACAACACGCCCCAGGTCTCGTAGGTGGCTACAGAGCCATCCAGTGATTCGATACCACTCGTAGACCTCGGCGCACTCTGCGAGTTCGTTTACGCCGTCTTGGAGTTCTTCCCGCCAGTTGTCATCGTCGGTGTCTTCGTCTCGCTCTGGTACGTCGTGTCCGTGTTCTTCGAGCCATTCTTTGCAGTCGTCAGCATCCCAGTCGCTCGGGTCGGGCATGAGGTTTTCGAGTTCGCCTGCATCGAATCCCTCGAAGTCAGCCCTAAGCAAGGCTTCCACCAACGCCGAATCGCAACACAGGATGTCGTCCCGTTGAATACGCTTGGCGATGGCGTCGATGCGGATGGCTCGTTTCTGGTCGTCAGTAGCCAGCACCCAGGCGTCAAGGCTAGTGCCGGGCACGTTCGTCATCTTGACCATTAGCCCATCCGCGTGCGGGTCATCGCCCCTGTACGTCACCATATCGCCGCTGGGCCAGATTTGCGTTGTTGTTTCGGTGTGAGTTGTCATTGTTCGTTCCTTTGAGTGAGAGGATAGAAAACCGATGTCCCCCGGCGTACCGGGGTGAATCGGGTTGCTATTCGGTGGCTTTGGCGATGGCTGCTTGGATACGCTCCACTTCCGTTTGAGTGTGCGACAGACCCAGATAAGGCCGTATGCCGTCCCGGTCCAGGATACGCAAGGCAAGCTCTGCAACGGCCAGAAGTTCAGTAGAGGCGGCAATCAATCGGGCGTTGGCGTGGTTCTCCGCTTCCGGTTTGGCTGTGCTGCAATTTGCAATAATCCCTGCGTCCCAATCCCAGATTGTCAACCCTTTGGTAATCCATGGGCCAGGCGAGTGGGCTTGGGGTGGGGTGGTTGGCTCATCCGTCACGTCAGCGATAGCCTCAGACTTAACCAACTGATAGCTATACATACACGTCTGCGAGCACAGAAACGGGCCGTCTCCGTTTTCGCTCAGATCGTACACCAAATCGCCGCGGTCGAACGGGTGGCCGCATTGGTCGCATTGTTCGTTCATGACGCCAAGTCTGACTTTATCCATCGTATTTACTCCAGTGTGAGAGAGAGGGGAAACCAACCATTGACGCGCCCCGCAGGGCGCGGTGTGGGTGGTCGTTAGGCAGGGTAAACAACTAGGGCCTCTTCCAGTAGCATGGCTGACCGGTCGCCCTTATAGATGCGCGTCATGCCGTTGCGGGTCTTTTCCCACGTAGGTTCGAACCCGCCCTTGCGTCTCCATTCCCAATAGCTGGCAAGGTGTTCGTTCGCGTCGTCGTCGAATCCGGCATAGTGGGATGTCCATGCGTCGGCGAGTGTTTGTCGTGGGTCCATGATTCGCTCCAGTGTGAGAGGGTTAGTTAACGCCATGAGGAAAGTATAACCTATGATTCGGCAGCACCCACGATAAACTTTACGATTTACTTGGAAACGCTACGAATCCCCGAAGAAAGTATTTTCCGAATGGTGTTGACGTGGTATCAGCCAGATTCAAGATTTGCTCACCTACCATTGATAATCAGGGCAGCCCCAAGGCACCAAACACCGTTTTTGGTCGCTGTAGGCAAGGGGGCCAGAGCAACAGGATTGACCAAAAGCTTGACACAGGGCAGCCAGAACGTACAATCTCAGGCAAGGGAACACCGGTCGCCCGCAAACGCCTTGGAGCGAGATAGACCGGTTGGGCATCCGGTGTCTGTAATACGTGCCACCATTTAAAGCGGCATCCGATCGTCCTGTAAAATACTCGTCCTAAGTCGTTACGAACGACTGAAGGGGCGACTGCGCTTTAACGCTTAGACGCTCCAGTCATACGGACCTACTGTCCTATTGACCTTCTACGGTACTCATCGACATCGAAGCCAAGGCGACAGCCGCGGCAGTGTGGTACTTGCGGGTGGCGGGTACCATATGTTGTGGTCTATCGGGGTGTGAGTGGTGATCAGGTACAACATGTGGTATGTGGTGCTGATGTGGTGGGTGAGTGGTGGGTAAGTTACTTCGTCACAACATGGTGTCACCCATGGTGATACGGCACCAGCGCTCGCGCGTATCATATAAATGCCTGCATATCAGCACTAAGGGAACCCTTAGATCATATGCGTACGACGTAACGTGGTGTACAGTAAGGGCTTACATCGATGCGTACAGTATTACGATCGAGAACATTCGTATTACGATCCGGCGGAAAATGAACCACACCCCCCACCCCGATCGCCGGGTCCCCTATCAGTTACCCCACAATCACACGATATACTTTTTAGGGTGTTAAGATAGATAAGGAGAACATGTGATGCTCAATAAAGACGACGTGAAGATACAGTTCACAAAAGGCAAGGGGCCTGGTGGCCAGCATCGCAACAAGACATCGTCAATGGTACGGGCGACCCACAAGCCGACCGGCATTGTCGTTACTGTTGACGGGCGGGACCAGCATAAGAACAAGGCGCAGGCATTGCGGGAGCTTGAGTCCCGGATTGTTGCGTTCCATGAGGATGTGCGTGCGAAGCAGAAAAAGGCGCACCGGGATATCAAGATCAAGGATCGAACGGTCATCCGGACCTATGACTTCGGTCGAGGTGTGGTGAAGGATCATCGAACGGGTAAGACGGCATCCGTGAAGGACATCCTGGGTAAGGGAAAACTCGATTTACTCAGGAGTTAAATGTAGCCCACACGATCACACGGTATTTTTTACCCTGTTAACCTAGGTAAGGAGCACGAAAGGCGGTGATTTGATGTATTTCGTAACGTATAAGACTGCATGTGGCGTGGAGATCATCAAGCGATTCCACGCGCTGGATTCTGTCTTTGGTTGGCTCCAGGAGTACAACAGTACCACAGGGGGATATCCGCCAAGTTTGTCGATATACAAGTCTGAGTGTCTTTTCGACTTGCCGTGATGGTGTTGGCGGTGGTGGCTGGAGCATGGAGGTTGTTAACCTAGATAACCCCGAGCCTTGATTGACAATCTGGTCGAAGGCGCGTAGGATTGGAGCTGAAAGGTGGTGGATGATGGCAGATTCTAACGACCTCAAGTTCGATTTATCTTTTGAGGAAGACCTTCGATTGCTGGAGATCCAGCGTAACCGGGAGGAGGCCAGCTACATCGAGAAGGATGTTGAGTCAGTTGGCTTCGGCGAATCTGGCCCTGTCGAACACAAGGTTCTGGTTGGCAATCGATTGCCGGCTGGCGATAATGATCCTTGGCACGACAACACTACAAGAGCCCGAGAAGACGGATCAATAATGTCGTTTGAGGCGGTTTCGATGCTGCAGCACCATCGTGAAGTCCGCGGGTACGAGGATAACCTGAGTGACGACCCGGCTGAGTTTTGGTAGGATTGTTGTATTGAGTCCCGATGAACCGATGAAAGGAAAATGTAATGAGAATTAAGATCACGCACAGCCAGCACTGTAACCCGGTCCCGATGGGTGAGATGAAGACAGGTGACATCGGGACAATCGCAGGTGCCGTGTACCAGGACTGCTGTCGCTCGGTAGGTGACGCTGTTTTTTGCATTGGCCAGGGTCACGTTGTCATATTCGATGGGAAACAGGCTGCCACGGAGAACTACACCGTTCGCCTTCTACAGCCCGGCGAGTCGCTGACGATCACGCGGACTGACTGAGCTATTCCCGATGAAAGGAAATTCTGATGACATTGAACCTTCTTGAGAGGATACGGGCAATTGTCGACATGGGTGACTGCCCTGAGTTTGCGAATGAAGCCTTGGGTGAGGCTGCGGCTGAGATTCAGAGGCTGCGGCACTACAGTGAGCCGGAGGTACCGGCCAAGGTCTCTGTGGCGCTGAGCGTCTTGCAGCTTACCGGTAACGACGATCTGTGTGACGCTGCCAAGGATGTCCTGACGAAGTACCTCACCAAGTAAATTCCCGATGAACCCCTCACAGGAGAAAACCATGGCGACACATTCTCACCCTATGACAGGCGGCGCAGGGTATTCTGATTCTTATCACCCTCGGCCGAACGACGAGATTCGGTCGGAGGCGGCTTTCAGCCCCCGATCCTTGCGTCCTCAGGATTGCGAGGAGGTCTTGGCCATGATACAGTCGGACGCTGCTGATCTGCGAATGATCCGAGCGACCCTGATCCTGAACTGCCAGCGGGGCGTGCTTCCGTTCGAGTACGACGAGTCGAAGCCGGTGTTGCATAATTTGGTCCCGATCCTGGAGCAGGTGGCTGTCCCGGTGGAGAACGACGGCCAGAAGTTCCTTGATGCTTTCGGGGATCAGATGAAGGACATGAACGGCGGGAGCCCTGAGGTGTCACCATGAGTCAACCAGAACCCCGAGTCCTACCTCACCCGAACTACAGAGACGCCGACGCTGAACTCTACTGGCACAGGGAGCGGGAATACAAGGATCCGGAGGGTAAGATTCACTCACCGTTCTGTGCGTGCTTTTCAGGGCCACCGGATGAGCTGAAGAAGATGAGCGATTGTGATTGCGGGGCTCATAAGCCTAAGAGATGGAGTGAGGTGACCTCATGAAACTCCGGCAGGCGATCAAGATCCAACGCCGCGGGCTGCACCGATACCGCGGCAGCACCCGAGAAAGAATGCTGGCGGTGAGGCGACGACGCTGGTGGGACCGGCGATTCGCGACAGGGTGGGCGAGTTTTACAACGGCGTGCCCTACCCCTGTATCCGAAGCAACGGTCGAGGCGATCATGGCGGCCATGAGGAAGGCAGAGGAGGAGCTGGAGTTCCAGCCGCCACTAGAGTCGCCGTATTTTTTCGCTGCGAACGAGTGGAATACTTACCCCGAGCCGCCCGAGTTCTCCAGCGTCCAGCAGGAACCCATGAACTTGCGGGCGTTCGACGTCATGTTCAAGCCGCCTCGTGGCGTGCTGTCCGGAAAGGGGTATGCGTAAACAACCCCCGATGATTTTTCTGGAGGCCACCTGCTGCCGTCGGTGGTTTCCACTCCTTTCATCGGGAGCGGCGGGGGCCGGGTTCTTATACCGGGCCTGGTCCCCGCTATTTTTTAATGACGGCAATTCCTCCGATGAAAGAGGGGTGTGAGATGTTTGGATTTACGAGTGCGAGGGACGAGGTGAACGAGCGGCAGGCGGATTCAATCGTATGCCTTCAAGTGAAGGTTAATGATCGCGATCAAGAGATCGTTAGGTTGAAAAACGCGATGACCGATTACGAGGTGGCGGTCAAGGCCGAGTCTTATAATACCAAGCAGGAGATCGCTCAGCTCGATGCCGATGTCAGCGGCCTGCTCAAACACGAGATGGAGGCCGTTGCGCTTCGCCAGGGGATCGAGAAGAAGAACGTGAAGCTCGAAAGTCTCCAGGCTGAGATTGATTACGCGACGGATCGCGGCGATAAGTTCCGTCTGCTGAATGTTGGGCTACGTGAGGAGATCGAGAGCGCGAAAGCGATGATCTCCGCGAAAATCATTGGGCACGCGGAAACGATTAAGTTGAAAGACAGCCAGGTCAACGACCTCGAAGCCAATCTCCGATCCCTGGGCGAGCGGTACAGCCAACTGACGGCCAGGAACGCGGAGACGGAGAGGGAGAATTGGGAACTCAGGAAAGAGGTTTCGCGGCAGTCGGCCGACTCAGTGAAGATCCAGACATCACCTGACCACTCGCCCCCTCAGGGCTCTCTCTACGACCAGTTCCCGATTCTTCCTCCAACAGCCGAAGAGGTCGTGGCGTTTTGCGAGTCGTTGCATTCGATAGTGCATCAGTTCTTAGCGACTCAATCGCCGGTCCCCGACCCCACCCCCGACGAACCGACCGAAGACCTCCCCCCCCACGTCGGCCTCGGTGGAGAGGATGGCCTATCATGACCGACGAACACCTAGAGCCCCTCCTGCCCGCAGAAAAGCTTGAGATATCGAGGCGGATGCAATCGCAGGGTGCTGCTGACGCCTTCGCCAAGCGACGGGAGGATCACCGCCAGGCAGCAAAGAAGTGCGGCGTATCCCGAGAGGGTGCCGTCACGATGGGCTGGCGGAAGGCCATGGCGGAGTTTGCCGATCTGCTCAAAGAACCGGAAGCCGCTCCTGTCCAGGAAGAGGAGCCGCTGTCGAAAGAGACGGAGGAGCGGTTCAAGGCGGCACCGCTGGACGTGGTGGCGGATGTCAAGGAAGCTTACGAGAAGATGAGCCGGCCGAGGCTGACCGCCGACGACTTCGATCGATCGGGTGGGTGGGAGTTCTATCAGTTCGCCTGCAATAACGCCAAGGACAAGGCGACGTTCCTGTCGGATTACGTGGTAAAGTTCCTTGGGAAGGTGAAGTCGGATGACAACGGGCCCGAGGGCTGGAGTGATCGAGACCTGGAGATCGTTAGTCTGCTGGAGGAGATCGCCCAGGAGCACCCGACGACCATGAAATGCCCGCACTGCGGGGGGGAGGTGGAATTATGACGATCGACATGAAGGACCTGCTGAAGGTAAGGCCAGTGCAACTCGGGAAGGCACACATTGTCGCCACTTACGACCTGGCCCGCGAAACGCTTCGCCGCGGTACGCTTGAGTCCCATGTGAGCGCAGCCGAGGAAAATGTGATGATTTCCTTGAGTTCGTACATCATCGGGCTCGAAGACCATGAGATCAAGATCCACGAACGATGGCCGGCCGATTGGTGGCAAGCGTTCAGGGAGCGGTGGTTTCCCTCCTGGATACTGGCGAGGTTCCCTGTAAAGTACGTCGTGATTGACATAGAGCAGAAGATATACAGGGCGGTTTGCCCGCACGTCGACTGCCCAGGTGAATCGATCCACTTCCAGTGGTTTGGTGAGCAGCTCGCCTTGATCGACGGTGAGGGGACAGGTCCTCAAAAGGAAGTCGTACTCAGAAACGCCGAAAACGGCTCTGAGATCGGGGGCGAGGTTGCTGGTGACGTGGCGAGAGGGGAAGGAGCGGACCTATGAAACGACGAGCATTCATCGCTGGGATCGCTGGAGTCCTGGCTGCCCCGCTGGAGTGCCTACGGGGCAGCGATAAGGTCTACTTCAAGGGGCAAGAGGTGGTTATGGTCCCGAGAATGGACGAACACCCAACGTGGCGGAATTACACGTATGAGTATCATTTATCCGAGGAGCAGATCGCCAAAGACGCAGAGATGATGAGGCATTTGTGGCGTAAGGTGAACAAGCAACCCCCGATCAAACTTGACAAGAGTAGGGGATCTGGTAATAATTCGTGAAGTAGATGTATTATGCCAGACGTGGTGTAAGGTACTGCACAGCCCTGGGTACGTCACCGATGCCGTAAGGCCGGTGGCTGTATCGGGGAAGGAGCGGGTGGAACTCCCGCCATTGGCTCATTATTGCCGAGTAGGGAAGAAGCATCCCGTTTGGCCCATAACCAAAAGATCGCTGGTGCAAGTCCAGTCTCGGCCACTTTGAAGCACAGGATCCCGCGGATGAATCGCAGGCGTCCACAGCCGCCAGTTGCGAGGCACTCCAGGATCCCGGTTCGACTCCGGGTGCGGGAGACTTTAAGGGCGGATGGCTGAGAGGCTTAAAGCATCCGAGAGTATGGTGGCGCGACCGCCGTTACGAGCGGAGACCCTAGCCATGTCGCGTGTGGTGGGGTCCACGGGTTCGACTCCCGTTCCGTCCACTTTTGATAAGGAGACAGTCATGCCCAAGGGAGTAGGATATAAAGGTACGGGCCGAGCGAAGCCGGCCACGAAGTCCGCCCAGAAGAAAGTCGCCAAGGCCGCTACCAAGCTGAAAGCGGCTGGGCGATCGAAGAAGAAATAGCTATGAAATTATGTGGGTCGGAGTTGAAAGAATACTCGCCTGAATAATCGCCCTGGAAACGGGAACGAAAGCGGATTACGTGATGCCTAATGGTTGGTCGAAGGGCACAACCCACGCCGCGACGAACAGATTAAGGGAACCGGGTTAAATTCCCGTGGCCTGCTCCCACAAAAACAGGAGACACTCATGAAACGTCGAAGATTCATAGCTTTTGCAGTTGGGTTGCTTGCCGCGTCGATGACGTTGTTTGCGAAGGGGAAGGGTACACTGTACATCGCTGATTCGAGCGGGCCGTACCCAGCATACCAACCAAATCACCGAACGATTGAGCAAGAGCTTGATCCCCCCGCCGGCCCCTGGCGGATCGTCGAGCAGACGGATGATGAAGTCACTCTTGAAGTGCCAATCGAGAATGACGCCATGTGCCTCGACCACATCCTCGGAAAAATCGAGGACGGCAAAGCTACCCTCAGAATACGGTTGAGAGACACCGCAGAGGGCGTTCCGTTTATCCCGGATAAATGGAATCTGTTTTTTTGATAGACGCTGATCTTTACAATCCGATAGCCCGATAGTTTAACAGGCAAAACTCTCTCGTCTTATACGAGGGCGACCCCGGTTCGAGTCCGGCAGGGCTGCTTTTTGACATGATAGTAGAGTAGTGGTCGGGCGCGGTGGGGCATGCACGCATGATCGCATCATCGTTCGGAAGCTAGCGCCGTCGGTAGAGCCTTGCGTGCATCGCCCTTCCAGCGCCTTGCCACTTTTTTGATCTTTACAATTTAGCCAGGATGAGCGATGCCCCGGCCAGGGCGTGCGTAAATCATAACTCAAGCAATACAGTGCTGTATCACTGTGTTGCTTTTTTTATGGCGCACATCCTGGCTGCCTTACATATGGGCCTCGCATGGTCACCCAATCAACCACAATCGACGATCGGACGCCATACAAACATTTGGTCCCGAAGAACCCTCGCCTCAACGCGAGGTTCCGCTTGTGGTTGCTCAGGAAGGCGAACAACAATCCCTACGTCCAAGCCCAGCTCAAAGAGATTTGCAAGCGAGACCCGCTCTTTTACCTGAATACTTTCGTATTCGCATTGAACGCAAAGGATCATGCAAAACACCCAGTCCGGCTGTTCATCAGCCACGAATACCAAGACGAAGCTGTGGTGGCCATCTCCGACGCATTCGGTGTCGAGGATCTGTGCGTTGCGAAGAGTCGAGATATGGGCGGAACTCAAGTGTGTATCAGCACTATCGAGTGGGCATGGCATTTTCTGCCCTACCAATCGTTCCTGATCTGCTCCCGGAACGAAGACCTGGTCGAGAAGACCGGCGACACGAAGACGCTCTACTTCAGGCTCGACTTCATTCACAAGCACCAGCCGGCCTGGCTCCTGCCGACCGGCCGCGAAAAAGGCCCCGACGACCCCAACCGAATCAAGAAGCATCTCAAGAACGAAGACAACGGCTCGGTGATCGACGGTGAAGCGACCACGGGCGATCTCTCGGTCGGTGACAAGCGAACGGCGATCTTCCTGGACGAACGTGGTCTCATGGACAACGGGGCCGCCATCTCGCTCGGTACCCGCGAAGCCACCCGCTGCCGGATCAGCAACAGCACTCCCCGTGGAACGATGGGGACCGGCAAGGAGTTCTATGACATCTTCAAGAACCCGTACATTAAGAATCTGGTTCTTCCGTGGTGGCGACATCCTGACAAGGGTGCCGGCCTCTATACGTCGTTCAATGGCCAGCTCGTCATTCTCGACAAAACCTACGAGTTCCCGGAGGATTACGACTTCATCCTGGACGGCGAGGACTGTCTGACGATCGGGTACGACTATCTCGTGAACGGGGAGCGATGCAAGGTCAGGTCGCCCCATTATGACCATGAGACACGGAGAACGAGCTCCAAGGAAGAAATCGCCCAGGAGTTCGATCTTGACTTCCTGTCAACTGGGTGGCCGTTCTTTGACGCCCAGACGATCCAGAAGATGAAGGCGAAGTATTGCCGTGAGGCGGTCTATATTGGCGAGCTTCAGTTCGACATGTCCACTGTCCGTGAGGCGGAATTTGAGCGGGAAGCCACCGGTCGGCTCTCGCTCTGGCTGGAGTTGATCGATGGGAAGCCTCCGGTTAATCACTCCTACTGCGTTGGTGCGGATATCGCCACGGGTATCGGCGGTGAGATGTCGAGCAACTCCACCCTGTCCGTGTTCGACAAGACAATGGGTGAGAAGGTGGCTGAGTTCGCCTGCCGACACACGTCTCCAGAGAAGTTTGCTGAATACGCAATGGCCCTAGGGCACTTCTTCAACGGCGCACTCTTGATTCCTGAATCAAACGGGCCAGGCGGTCAATTCCTGAAGGTCGTCATGGAAGAGGGGTATCCAAATCTCTACTACAGGGGCGACGAACTATCACTAAACAAGAGGAAGTCCCTGAAGCCGGGTTGGGCGTCAACGAAAGACACGAAGAAGCTTTTGCTCGGTGCATACCGAAAGGCTGTCCTCGAAGGGCTTTACCCGAACCCGTCCGTCAAGGCGATGGATGAGGCAGCGCAGTACAAGTTCTCACCGAACGGAGTGATCGAGCATGATCGCGCTCACGGTGATGATGTCGATCCAGCCAGTATAGGCGAAGATCATGGCGATCGAGTGATCGCTGACGCTCTGTCGTGGCGAGGATCCCAAGAGGTCCGAGTCGAGCGGGCGGCAACACCGGACGCCGGCTATCCGGTCGGGAGCTTTGGGCATCGCCAAAAACTACGTCAGCAGCGAGCCAGGCGGAGGTTGCACTACTAATGGTCACATCAGCATTCGATTCAAACGACGTATTCGATCGCAAGCGACTTCGCCAAGCGATGGATTGGTCCCTAGACAAGCTTCGCCCATTCCGTGAAGCCCGGGGTGAGTTCGTCCGAAATTACGCTGGTTCTTTCTACGGCAGGGTCCCGGGCGGTCACGGTCACCACCACGATGGATATCACGATCGAGATACCGAAGGCATCGGCAGGCTGCCCGTTAACTGGATGGAGCTGGCGACCACAATCTTCATGCAATCGATTGCCTCGCAACTACCGCAGGCCCTTATTACAACCCCGTACAAGACCCTGAAGCCGCATGCGGCCGACCTGGAGCTTGTCGTCAATCACGTTCTGCGGATCATAGGGTTTGAGAAGACCCTGGAGACCGTGATTCGAGACGCCCTATTCGGGATGGGGATCGTAAAGATTGGAGTCGCCGCTGAGTCGATCGTCCAGATGGGGAACGAGTCGTTGCAAATCGGGCAGCCGTACGTTCGCTCGATCGATCAGGACGACTGGATCTTCGACATGGCGGCGAAGCAGTGGGACGACATCGACTTCGCCGGCAACCGGTATGGACAGCGGATCGATGAAATTCGCGAGGATCCCCGGAACGACCCCCGTGTTGTCGCGACACTCCAGCCCGTAGAGCCCGGTGAAGAACAGCGCAACAGCAACGACGGGATCGAGCGAATCTCACGGGACCGAGCCTACGCCGACAACACCTACAAGCCCAGGGTCGAACTCTGGGACATGTGGCTTCCGGCTGAGCGGCTATTGGTGACGATGACAGCCGATGACGATCTCAAGACACTTCGGGTGCTGGAATGGAATGAGGAGACTGGGCCAGAGAATGGGCCGTTTCGTGTGTTCGGGTTCCAGGAAGTTTCAAACAACATCATGCCGCTCGCCCCGGCTTCATTGTGGATCGCGCTGCATAAGCTTGCCAATCGGCTCTACGTGAAGCTGGGAGACCAGGCTGACCGGCAGAAGACGGTACTGCCAGTGCCTGGGGCCGCCATTAAAGACGGGGAGCGAGCGATCAGCACGGCTGACGGCGAAGCATTCCTTGTTGAGCATGGGGCTACTGGCCTGAAGGAAATTCGTTTCGGTGGAATCGATCCGGGAAATCTACTGTTCCAGCAGGATGTCAGTGCGAATCTCAGCAAGCACGCCGGCAACCTCGAATCGCTTGGTGGGTTGGGGCCGCAGTCCGATACGGTTGGCCAGGAGAAGATGATCTCCGACAGCGCCTCGGGCAGGATTCGGTCCATGCAATCCAAGGCAGTGAACTTCACGGCCGACATCATCACAGACGTTGCGTGGCACGTCTATAATGAGCCATCCGAACTGGCGATTTTCACGGTGTCGAAGGAAATGCCTCGTCCCCTCGGGCCGGTTGAAGTCGTCTGGAGTTCCGCTGATCGCAAGGGCGCGTTTCTGGATTACAACTTCAAGATCGCTCCGTACTCGATGCAGCACAAGACTCCGTCCGACAAGCTCCAGACGCTGACGTTTGTGTTCAAGGAATACATTTTGCCCGCGGCTCAGATGGGCGTACAGCCGGACATGGAAGCGATCCTGAAGTTGGTTGGCAAGTACGCGGATATGGATGAGATCAATGAGATCATTCAGTTTGCGATTCCAACCGCTGAAGACCTGCGAGGACCGGTCGGTGGCCATGAGCGAACGATGCCGGCCAACACGACACGAACCGTAGAGAGAGTCAATCGACCGGGAGCGACCCGGGATGGCAATCGGTCAATCCTTCAGAATGCGACATTGGGCGGCGGCGCTCAGCAGTCTGAATTGGCATCACTCGGGAGATCGATAGGGTAATGACGACCTACAGCTACAGCACGGAAGACGGAGAAGTCTTTGAGCGGGAATACGCGATGGGGGAGCACCCTGGATCGATCAAGGTCAGTGGCGGCCGTGTTGCGAACAGAGACTTGCGGGCCGATCTGTCAAAGACTTCGACCTGCCCCGGGAATTGGCCAAAGACGAGTGATGCAATGGGCGTTGCCCCGAGTCAGGTCAAAGAGGCTCACGAAGCGTCAGTAGCGGCGGGGTGCCCCACGCAATTCGACAGGAACGGCAGTGCCATCCTCACGAGCCCTGGCCACAAGCGCAAGCTCGCAAGGTCGCTCGGGATGCACGATAGGAATGCAGGTTATTCTGACGCGACACCGGATTGAAACACCGAAACACTCAAATTCAAAGAGGACTGAACGATGACATTTGATGACAATACAGAAGAACCTGAAGACACTGGAATCGATGCAGGTTCCGGCGAAGTGGACGAGAACGCCGGCGGCAGTGATGTCGCGCTGAGCGAAGATGAATTCGACCACGTTCAGGATAACGAATCAGAAGACGATTCCGCCGGCGATGGAGCAGGAGATGATTCCGCCGGCGATGGCGAGGGTGAGGAAGAAGGCGAACCCAAGGAGCCGGTATTTTCCGACAACTTGCTTCGTCGTGCAGGGATGCCTGAGTCCCAGGTGAGAGCCTTTGGGATTGAGACGCCACAGGAGTTGGAGAGGTTCATCCTGTTCCAGGATCGTGGGATTGGCCAAGGCAGAGGCGAAGCTGTTCAACAAGAGGAGCAGCAGGCCGCTGACGACACAGCCAAGCAAGCCGAGGAGGACGCGAAGTTTCAGCCCATTAAAGTTGAAGGGCTGGAGGATTTTGATGAGACGGGGAAGACAGCTCTTTCCGGCCTCGCAGACTCGTTCAACTCTGTGCTTTCGAAGCAACACAATCAGATCCAGGAACTCCAGAACCAGCTTGGGCAATTTGCTCAGGTAGGCCAAGATCAGCAGGCGAATGCGTTTTTCTCGTCTGTCGATGATGCCATTGCCTCGCTCGACTCAGCCGATATTTACGGCAAGGACAGCGTTGCGACTCCAAGCGAAGGGCCGGGGGAAGATATGCTCCAGGAAGTAATGGCCACCATGGAGGTGGACCAGAAGATGGGGCGTCAATCTCGTTCGGTCGAAGATATCGTTGCCAATATCCACAACCGGATACACGGCAGTACAACCGAAGAAAAAACCACAAAGAGACTCACGAAGCAAGCCAGGGATGGGCGGCAGCGTTTCACGTCGAAGCCGACTCGCCGTAAAGGCAAGGGGCTCACGAAAACGGAATCTGCCGTCCGGGCGGTCAGCGACGCGTACAAAGAACGTGGCTTTGACCAAGACGAGGATGATGTCGAAGAAGAATTCGGCTCTGGCTGAGTGAGCTATTTGCGGCACTGATAAGAGGAGTAAATTACTATGCCATCGATCACAACCGATGAACTTGCTGATATCCTTGTGCTGACCCAAGCTGAGCTTGGCGAACTCAAGTTCAATCAGTTCGCTACGGACTTGGTGTCCTACGAGGTTTGGAGTCACATCTGGAAGAAGGACCGAGTCCAATTCCAGGCTGGCGAATCGATCTCACGAAACGTGATGACGAAGCACTCCGGAGCCGCAAGGCAAGTCGGACTGGCTTCCGTCGACAACGTCAACATCGCGTCCGTCATGACGACCCTGACCGCTCCGTGGCGTCACACCGAAACGAGCTACGCGGTCATCCGGCAGGAAATGCTGATGAATCGCAGCCCGCGCAAGCTGGTCGATCTCGTCAAGGTCCGGCGAACGGACGCGATGATCTCGTTGATCGAGCTTATCGAAGACCAGTTCTTCGGTGACTTGCCCGCCGCGGACAACGATCTCGACATCCTCAACCTGAAGTATTATGTCGTGGCCAACGCGACGGAAGGCTTCAATGGCGGAGCGCCGAGTGGCTACACGCTGGTTGCCGGCATCAACCCGACGACCCAGCCGAAGTGGCGGAACTACACCGCTCAGTACGCGCAGGTCTCGAAGGGCGATCTCGTGTCGAAGATGCGAACGGGCTTCCGAAAGATCGGATTCAAATCCCCGATCTCGATCAGTGACTATCGTCGAGGCGGTGGCGCTGGTGAGCGATACAGGATCTACATGAACGAGACGACCATCAAGCAATGGGAGACTCTGGCCGAGGAGCAGAACGACAACCTCGGCAAGGATCTCGCTCCGTTCGATGGCATGACCTCGTTCAAGCGGAACCCGATCGTTTACGTGCCGTCGCTGGACGACACCACGAGCCCGACGAATCCGGTCTACATGCTGGATTGGGGTTACGTTGAGCCGTTCTTCCTGAAGGGCGATTACCTGCACGAAGAGCGAGGCAAGAGTGCTGACCAGCACAACGTCATCAACACGTTCATCGACACGACCTGGAACTTGCTGTTCACGCAGCGACGGCATCAGGCTGTCTTCGTGACGGCGACTTGATCCTGGTTTCGTTGTTGAGTTGAGTTTCAAAAAAAGAACTTCCTGTTGGAGGAAAATGCTATGAGTAGGAATAAAGTAGGACTTCGGACCATCAATGATGATCGAGGTCCGAGCATCAATCTCTGGGCCGATTGTCCTTGGAGTGACATTCAAGACGACCCGAATAAAGGTCAGTCGTTCTGGGATGACTTTACGCTGGGGTCCACTGTGGCTGCCGGTGCTGAAGCCGGAACTCGCCTGTACAAGGGCTTTGCTGACACGGGCGGTTCTGTCGTGGATGCCGCTGAACTCGGTGGAGCACTCACGTTTAGCAGCGACGGCGACAATGAAGGTGCCAGCCTTATGAGCTTGGCTACGTCCTTCGTTCTCACCCAGGACGGCGGTGATTTTTGGTTTGAGGCAAGGATTAAGAAGTCGACCATTGCTGACACGAAGCATGGTTTCTTCCTTGGCTTGGCCAATTCGCTGACGCTTAGCGCAACGGTCCCGATCGCTGCCGACGGAACGATTGCCGATGAGAATCTCGTTGGTTTCCACAACCTGGAAGCTGATGGCGATACGGTCGATTCGATCTACAAGGCTGACGGCGTTACGCAAGTGACGGTCAAGAGGAGATCGCCACGCTCGTTGCCGCGACCTACATCAAGCTCGGCTTCAAGGTGACGAACCGACATGAGACCAACAACCGATACCAGTTGTCGTTCTTCGTGGATGGTGTCGAGTCGGCTACGCGGTTCACGGTGCCGGACGCGACCGGCACGGACTTCCCGGCTGATATTGCGATGGGTCCGGTCTTCGCCGTACTGAATGCAACCGGATCGACGCCCGGAAATTCCACCATGGAATGGTGGAGAGGTGCTCAGCTCTTCTGCTGATGAATCAGGGAGTAGGGCGGCGGCTTGGGGTGTTTTCGTTTCAGGTCGCCGCCTCTCCTAACTATTTCAATCCAAATCCAATGAAACGGAAACGAACAGAACAATGGACGAAAGAACCAAGGACGAATACCAATCTCTGCTCCGCACAGAAACTCTCCCGCAAGAGTTGCTTGACGAGCATGAAGATTGGGTAAGGCTATCCCGCCCGATCAATCGGCAGCATCGCCCGATAACCCCCTTCGACTACATTGCGATTGCAAAGTCCGCACTCAAGATCACGGTCGCTGAGGACGGGACGGTGACGTTCAAGCCTCGCCGGGCGAAGGCCCCCGACGCTGTGTCTGCGGCCGGCTCTGACGCCAAGCCGAAAGAGGAGCCAGAGACCAAACGCATCAGCGGAACGGAAGTCGAATGGGAGAAAGTCTCGGCCGGCGATCCCGTAGCCTTCATGCGAAGCGGGGAGTGGAAGGAAGGATCGTTCATCGAGAATGCTGATCGCGGCCGGAAGATAATCAATGTGAGTCCGGCCGGCACGCCGAAGCCCGTGCAGTTTACGAAGGGTGATTTGCGGTTGATTGTTCCGGCCGACAAAAGTGACCAGAAGACAGAGTAGGTGAATCATGGCTGAAAGCTCACTATCTATGACGTATACCGAACTCCGACAGGAGATCGGGTATGACCTGGGATACGGACGCACAAGCGGCGACTGGGACACCACGCAGGCAGCGAACATCCTTGCTGCACTGCGAGGTGGTTATCGCCAGTTCCTGCGCCCGCCGATCCTTCCGGGCGAGCCGACCAGCCATGAGTGGTCGTTCCTGACGGCTATGGAGGATTTCGTGGTGTGGACGGATGTTGCGTCTACGTCGATGACTGTGACTGGCGCTGGAAACACGACGATCACGGCGGCGTCGGCGTCGTTCTTTCCGTCGATGATCGGCCATAGTATCGTTGGAGATGCAACAGGTACGTCTTACGAGATCACCGCCTTCACATCCAGCACGATAATCACCGTCGCATCAGACGCCAGTGCCGAGATCGTCACAGGGACAGCAGTTGGCCAGGCTACTGTAGTGTCAGGTGTCTCGACGCTGACCGCTGATAATGTGTTCACTTCGGCGATGGTTGGAGGAACCCTCCGATTTGACGCTTCAGGCAATGAATTCGTCATCGCTGGCTTCACGAGCGGAACAGTCGTGACTTTAACTGGAGATGCCAGCGGAGAAGCGTCCAACGATACGTTTAAGATTGATGGATTCACAATAGCCGCCGATGGCAACTATCGTCTCCCGGATCAGTACGGTGGGCTGCATGGGCCGCTCCAGTACGCTGACGAGGACCACCTGAATCACAACATCGAAATCACCGGTGTTGGGAATATCAACAGCCTGAGGCAACGACCACTGCAAGACTTCAGTTCCATACGGCCGTCAGTCGGTGCACTATTGGCATTGCCGACAACCGGACTTACTCCGCAGCGATGGGACCTGATGCTCTGGAGGACGCCTGACGAGGACCACACGCTGAACCTTCGGTTTAAGGTCCAGCAGAACGAACTCACGGACACGAACGAATTCCCGCTCGGCGGCATGGCTCACGGCGAGACCCTGCTTGCTTCGTGCCTCGCTTATGCTGAGCAACACGTCAACGACGAAGTGGGACTGCACTGGCAGAATTTCATGCAGCAGTTGGTCGCAAGTGTATCGCGGGATCGATCGGATCATCAGCCAGATATCCTCGGTTACAACAGCGATAATCGTCGCGGCAACGGAGCGTTTTTCAGAAATCAGACCACAACTATTAACGGGGTCACCCCCACATAAGGAGTGCGGCGATGACTATGGTAAGACAATTCCGGCGTCGACCGGATGAACAGCAGGGGGACACCCCGCAAATTACGAAGGTGCTGGGGACGACTGCGCCCATTGATATCGAGGAGTTAGCCAGTGGGTTGCTCTACCTTCCGACCGGAACGAATGTCACGACCCTCACTTACTTTGTCGCGATAGCGCCTGGTCAGACATACGTTGCGTTGTACGACAAGAACGGGACGGCGGTCACGCAAACTGTTTCGGCGGCAGCCGCTGCCGGAGCTGCCTTCCCGTTGCATGAAGCGGCGTTTGCTGCTGGAGCGGTCAAGCTGATCGCCGATGCGGGCGCCGATGCCTCCAATGATTTCCAGTGGTCTGTGAAAGCGTAAGGAGAATCTCATGGTTGACACCATATCCGAACTGACTGATGCAGAGAAGCAGCAGCTCGCTTACGACAAGCGCATGCGAAGAAACGTAACCGTAGACCTGGCCGTCGATCAGCTCTACGCACTCACGCTGATTACGCTCAATAACTCAGTGGAGCCGAGTGATTATTCAGCTCTCGGCACTGCCATCAAGGGAGTGACTGGCGTGCAGGACATCAATCTCCTGGTCGACCACAAGACGCTTGCTGCTTTGCCGGCTGGCGCGAAGATCACTGCCAGGATTTCGATTGACTTGGATATCGTTACTCCGACCGAGGCATAGGCGATGGCCGCGAATCTTTGGGACAACTCAGATCTCGACAACGACGCCAATAACGCAAATAATTGGTCATTGGGGACAGTCCCGGCGGGCACGGACGTGGCTACGTTCGACAATACGTCCGATGCTAACTGCCTGTTTAGCGGTAGTATTTCCTGTGCCGAGATTGACGTGACGGCCGATTACGATGGCGACATCGACATGGCGACATTCAATCTGACGACCACCGGGGACATGACCTTGACGGTACGGGGATATTTGACTGCGGAACTGGGACGCTGACGTGTTCCGGCAACTTTGATAACCAGGATCAGGGGACGTGGACTCGCGGTGAGTCGACTGTCGTGATGGACGGCACGACAAAAACCATCATCTCAAGCAATAGTAAAGACCTCCACAACCTTACGGTTTCTGGCACCGTGGAAAATTCAGCGTCAACAAGTTTTTCTCTGGATGTAAACAATGATTTAGTGGTATCGGGGACTCTGACACTGTCCGAGGCTCTGATGGTGCTTTCTGGATCGATTAACTTGACGGGCGGGACGATCGATGGAACCGACGAATTAGTGATGGAAGGTGGTGTCTTTACGGCTGGCACCATTGGTTCTGGTGTGTCAGTAATCATGAGGCGGAACGTCACACTGAACGCTGGCACATACGGCGGTTCTTCGTGGGTGTGCGAAGCAGCGTCCGGAAACAGAACCTTAACACTCGGAAGCGGCACTTTCGTTTTCAGTGGTGACATAACGTTCGATGCAGATGTTTCGGGAGGTACGTATGCTGTTGACCTCGGGGCAAATAACCCTGATGTCGAATTCCAAAGTAGTCTCACGCTCGATGAAACCGGCGGCGGTGGTGCTGCATTAACATGGATAAAGAGCAGTGGGACGGTGACCTTTGGTGGAGCTACGACATACCAGGACAACACGGCAGCCGGGCCACAGAATTTGGGTGATGTAGATATAGACGGCACGTCGCTGTCTCTGGCCAGTAACATGGACTGCGACAACTTTGACGGAATATCCGGAACGCTTACATCGAATTCCAACACGATCGATTGTGCAGGAAACCTAAATTGGACCAGCGGTTTTATAGTCAGTGACGTTGGTGGAAGCACGTTCCTTGTTGGCGGCAATTTCACGGCAGACGGTCAAACTGTTAATGGTCTATCGACTTGGGCCTTAACGGTCACAGGGACGGCCGTCGCCTCTGGGTCTGGTTCAGTGGCCAACTCAGATGCAAGCGGTGGCACGGAAATTGACGCCAGTGCCGGTCCATGGACAGACGGTGGCAGCAACACTAACTGGGATTTTGGCGCTGTCGCTGACGACAACTTCGCGTTTAGGCATCTATTCCTGTTAACCCCGTAACTTCAATTCAATAAACAACCATTCACTTTTCCGAGGAGACTACCATGGGTTCCCCACACAATGTACTGAAGCGAAATACTTTCGAGGCCCGATATGAAATCAGCGACCCGGGCGATGCTGGGGCAATTATCGTTGATCGGAACTTTGGTTTGGTTCCGTTGGTGACCGGAGCGTCTGGTGAGACCAGAACCCTCGCTGCACCGAGCAAATCCGGGCTTCGGGTGACACTCGCAATGCAGGTCGACGGCGGTGGCGATTGCGTCGTGACTGTGGCGTCGGCGGTCGATGAAGCCGGAAGTACAGTCCTGACGTTCGCCAATCAAGGTGAAGTGATCGGGTTGGAGTCGATTGCGATCGGCACGGTAGCCGTTCCGGTTTACGTCTGGCGGGTTTACTTCAATGATAGCGTGGCTGGTGTCACGGCCGCGATTGGAAGCATCGTTCTCGGCGACAGCGAAACGATCGCCATTGGGGCTGGCGGTCAGGTGACGTTGTCGACAGATGGCACGGACGGCACGGTTGACAATGGAGCAGCGACAATTCTTGCGGTCGGCGGATCAGCTTCCCTGGTGGCGGCAAGGTCCGTATTGACCGAGGTCCAGGCAGCTCCAATAGCAGAGACGACGGCAACTACGCTCACGGCGTCGGAATTGCTCACTCAGCTCATCACCGGAACACACACGGCTGGAGCGGATGTCGATTACACGCTGCCCCTCGGATCGGCCATGGATACTGGATTCGCCGGGGCCATCAATGATTCCTTTGAGTTCACTCTCATTAACCTATCGGCCGCCTTGGCCGACACGATTACGCTGACGGCGAACACGGGATTCACGATCGTTGGACGTGGCCTTGTCGATTCGGCTCATGTGGACTCCGAGTTCCCGAGTTCCGCCACGTTTCGGGTCCGCAAGACAGCCGCCGACACGTTCGTTGCATATCGCGTGTAAACCATGCCCAGAACACGCAAAATCCGAATCCAGCCGCCAACGGGTGGACTGAACAGAGGCGGCGGCTACCAGTCGCAGCCTCCGTTCACCACT
>Ga0114923_10000499_pt1 | contig 30794 bp, 26 predicted proteins | sample SumtaG_FD_89578 | JGI IMG/M metagenome (GOLD analysis project Ga0114923, IMG submission 89578) | Deep subsurface microbial communities from Indian Ocean to uncover new lineages of life (NeLLi) - Sumatra_00157 metaG | ecosystem: Environmental > Aquatic > Marine > Oceanic > Sediment | place: near... | reverse complement strand
CGTTCGACCGTAAAACGAAGCAAACTTGCCGGCTCGCTTTCGCGGATGCCGGCCTTGTTCTTGGCAATGGCGACCTGGTCCGCGACCGAGTCCACGCCGTCGAGATCGGGCAAGAGCAGGCCGCGTCGCCACCCACTCTCCACGATGACCCCAAAGCGGGAAGGGTCCAATTGAGTCTCATCGCACGATTCCGGCTCCGACAACACATCGACCGAAATCGTCAGACCGGCCAGTTCCGACTCGGTGATCGGTGGGAAGCGGTGATCGGCTGACGCCGACTTGATTGCATTAGCGATCACTTCGTGTGCAATCGTCTCTTCGGCGGGAAAGAACGTTCCGATACAGCCGCGCAGCTGTCCGCTCTTCTTGATGGAAACGAAAACGCCTGCTCGCCCCCGCATCTCCAAAGGGGTTGGTTCAGGCACAGACAGCGCACGTCCGGACTTCACGAATGTGTGTACGGCCTCAGTTGCCAGATCCACAAAAGAGTCTATGTGTTGCGTCTCAGATATGCGCTCCATGACAAGCAAAGGATACTCCTGTGTCGGAAACCGTCAACTGCCACCGCTTCGCGGGGGTGGTGCTGGAGTCCCAAGATCCGAATTGCTGGTTGACATTCTTCGATACCTGTGATAGCGTCGGGCGTAGGGGGGATCATGAGGGGAAACACTGTTCGTAAACAGGTTATCGTTTACGCTGGTATTGCATTGGCATTGGTGGCGGCAGTCGTCATCTGGTTCATGCTCACTCAACGAAATGTTGGCCAGCTTTTCGCTCAGGAAGATCGCGTAAACATGCTTCTGATAGGGCATAACTCTGCTGAAGCCGTGGACCTCATCACTCTGCTCAGCTTTTCCGAGGCCGACGTGGTGCTGTTTTCGTTCCCAGCCGATCTGCGATTGCGGGACCCATCCGGCGCCTTCGGACAGGCTGCGGAGCTATGTCAGAATGCAGGTGCTGCTGCAGCCACTGAAGCGATCGGAACACTCATCGGCATAGACATCCCGTTCTACGTCTCCTGCGATTACGCCACGATTGAGACATGGATCGATACGCTGGGGGGGCTGGAGATTTCCCTTGAGGCTTCCGCCGTCTACATTGATTCGAGCGCCGATCCGGCCATCCACGTGGAGATTCGGCCCGGAGATCAGCAGTTTGACGGATCGGGAGCCATTACCTTTGCCAGCTCGCCCTCCGAAGCTGGGGACATCGGCCTCATTGAGCGCCAGCAAGTCTTCTTGCAGGCCTTGCTGGCCCAGGGTATTGGAACTCCCAGTACGCGTTCCGTTCGGAGCACAGTCCGCAAGATGGCGCCCGCTTTGGACACCAATCTCTCATTGTCCGATCTTCTGCACACGGCTGAAGTCTTGCACGAGATCCCGCCGGGAAGCCTACGAGTGAATCAACTTGTCGGTGAGATTGTGGAAGTCGACGGAGTACCATACACTCAGCCGAACGTTGTGGAGACGGAGCGAATCGTTGCCGCGTTGTTGAAGGGCCTTGAGCTTCTTACACCCGGAGACGTGAAGGTGGCGGTGTTCAATGGAAACGGTGTCCGTCTGATGGCTCGGCGCACGGCTGACTATCTCCGCGCACGCGGGTTTCAAGTGACGGGCATTGGCAACGCCGATGCGTTCGATTATGAAACGAGTTATGTCATCGTGCTTTCCGACGAATCGAAAGCATGGGTGTTGCGGGACGCGCTTCCCAGCGATGCGCAAATCGTGTTTCCCGAGACATTCGAATCTCATTACGAAGCATTAAGGGACTTCATCCCGGCAGGCACGGACATTGTGTTTATCGCCGGGGCAGGATTGGAGATTGAGTGAACGAAGAACTTTCATTGGTTTGCAAAGCGATCGAAATCATCGAGGACAAGAAGGGCGAAAACATCGTCATTCTGGATTTGTCCGAGGTGTCGATCCCTACAAGCTACTTTGTCATCGCCGAAGCGGATACCTCCGTTCATATGAAGGCGATTGCATCGGACTTCATGAAGAGTTTCCCGGTGCCATCGCGACACCGCGAAGGATGGAAAGAGCGGCGCTGGGTGGTGCTGGACTATGGCGACATCGTCGTGCATTTGTTCCAGAAGGACGCCCGCGAGTTCTATGACATCGAATCCCTGTGGGCAGACTACATCGTTTCCATCGATTCACTTCAGACGACCGCCTAGTTTCGAAACGTCTTGTCAGGATGTTCTTCGATCCGGGCAGATTCCGGCGTAAGGACAGTATTGGCAGGCCCGATATTCGGGCTCTCCGGGGAACTCTCCCAAGCGTATTCCCGCCGCCGCCTTTTCCATGTCCTGCCGGGCCTTGTCGAGCATCTTCTCGGTCGGCACAGTGCGGCCAATGACGACATCAGGAGTAAGGAAGCGCAACTCCAAGGCAACCGGCAGGCCACCGAACAAGTGCTGATAGGCGAGCGAATACAACGCTAGCTGGCGACTGCTCTTGGTTCGGCGAGCGGCCTGTTCCTCGGTTTGAACGTCCGAGGTCTTGTAGTCGATGATGGTGCCCTCTCCGTCTACGATGTCGATGCGATCGAAGATGCCTACCAGCCGGACATCATCCATCGTGATCGAGAATCGCTTCTCCACATACGCGGGGACCGAGTCGGAGACCGTTTCCGCGGCATGAAACGCTGTCAAAGCCTTGAGGCCTTGCTGGAGGCGCAATTCTTCATGCTCTCTCGTAAGGAAGCCCTCTGCTTGCCATGCTTTACGGAACACGTTGTGCAGTTCGCTGATCGGGGTTTCACGTTCCGCAATCCGATTGAGCTGGAAGATTCGGATGGCTTGATGGATGGCGTTGCCGTAGATCATGGCGTGATGCCGGCGAATGGGCACTCGCAGCAGATGAATGTACTTGTACTTCTTGGGACAGGTCAGAAAGTCATTGATCTTGCCATGACTGAGCGTGAGGATTTCTTCTCCCTGTGGGAACAGCACCAGCTCCTGCTGGTTGGATGGCTCCATCTTCTCAGAATCCCCAAGCCGAGTGATGCGAAGCAACGGCGATCGACGCTCCGGAGTCAATTGCGAAGTGTCGAGGTCAAGAGCCTCGGACACGAACAGGGATGGTTTCCGTGGACGCTTGCCTCCGTAATCCTGTCCACTGGTGAAGTAGACGTCTTCCTTGGCCCGCGTCATGCCGACGTAGAACAAGCGACGCTCTTCCTGGCGATGGAAGTCGGTGCCGGAGACGAGGTCCTTCACCAAGCCGTCGGGCAATGGGACGGGATCGGAGCGATTGACAGAAGGGAATCGACCCGAGACAAGCCCCGCCAAGAACACGATGGGAAACTCGAGTCCCTTGGCTTGGTGAATGGTAAGCACGCTCACCGCGTCGGCGTCCCATTGCGCGTCTCCGACCGGCGGGTTGTCGCCGGCTTCGATGAGGTCGTCAAGGTAGTCGATGAACCATGCCACTCGATCGTAGCGAGCCACCCGCGCGAACCGTTCTAGGATGAAAAACAGCCGACCCAAGTTCTGAATGCGCTGGATGTCTGCCGGATCGGACGAATTGGACAGACGTTCGATCGTTCCCGTTTGGGTGGACAGGTATTGGAACAGAAGCTCGCCGGTTCGCTCCTTGGTGGAAAGTGGAAGCATTACATCGAGGTCTTTCCGCAATCGTCCGATTCGTTCCAGTGCATCCGGAGATATATCCAAGAAACCGGCGTTGTTGGACAGGATACGAAACGTCTGCAGTAGCGACTTGTTCTGACGCTGAGCATAGGCCGTCGCAAGGGCCAAGCTTTCGGCAGGAACCTCGTACGGAGACGAACTGGCCAGGTAGTGAAGCGACATCGAATCGCGCGGATCGGCCAGTACGCGCAAGAAGGCGATGGCCGAACGGATCTCTTCTTGATCGTACAACCCGCGGCTTCCCGAGAATCGCCAAGGAATGTGCGCTAGATTCAGCGCGCGCAAGAAGGCATCCGCTTGTGCATTACTGCGCACAAGCACGGCGAAATCGGAAAACGAGCGATCCTCCTCCACGTGACGCGAAGCAATCGTGTCGGCCACGAAATCGCATTCGTCTTCCAACGTCTCGAAATGGTGGTGTAGCGGCGCCCGGCCGCGTTCGGAGTTCGAATGAAGCTGCTTGGTGATATTGGATCGGACTTCCAGCCGATCGGGATTGTTGTTTTGGATCAGGCGATAGGCCGAATCGAGAATGGCTTGAGTGGAACGATAGTTTTGATCGAGCACGATCATCTTGGCCTCGGGGAACGCTTCCTGGAATCCGAGAATGTTGCTGATGGCGGCGCCCCGGAATTTGTAGATCGACTGGTCGTCATCGCCGCACACGGTGAGGTTGCGATGACCGGCCAGCAGCTTTAGCAGCTCGAACTGCGCGTAGTTGGTGTCCTGGAATTCATCCACCAAGATGTAGCGAAATCGCTGACGATACCGCTCCAACACAGTCGGATGTTCTCGGAACAAGCGCAAGGTCATGGTGATCTGATCGCCGAAATCGACGAATCCGGCCTCGGCCAGCAGCCCCTGATAAGCGGCGTAAGTCTCGGCCAGCTCCTTTTGCTGGGCCGCTTCTTCCACCAAGACGTCATAGCCCTCGTCGTTCTCTCTTCCTTTCAATTCTCGGGCAAGCTTGTCGGCGAAGGCGGCGTATTCAGTCGGCGTCACATCCTCGTCTTTGGCACGTGAGAACAACGTGAGTAGGGAACGTAAATGACGCATCGGATTCCCCAATGGGCGGAATCGTTCCAGCGGGAGATCGAACAATCGCTCCTTGAGGAAGATGGCTTGCTCGGCCTCTGTCAAGATGCGAAAATCGGGCGGGAGTCCGACCAGTATGGCGTTTTCGCGCAGCACGCGGTCGCAGAAAGCATGGAACGTTCCAATTTGTGCCTCGACATAGCCATAGGGAACGAGCACATCGACGCGCTCCTCCATCTCAGCGGCCGCCTTCTCCGTAAACGTGAGGGCGAGGATCTCCGCCGGCCGCGCCATCTTCTCGGCAATCAGCCAAGCGATGCGGCGCATAATGGCCGTCGTCTTCCCCGTTCCCACACCGGCCACGATCAAGAGCGGCCCGTCACCGTAAGTGACCGCTTCGCGCTGCGCCGGATTGAGATCTTGAAGGAGTTCCATAGGAGCGAGTATAGAGGCGGGAGAGCAGACGCTTCAATTCGGGTCCGATTGGCATGGATACTTGCCGCGGATAGACTACGTGGAAATGCTTCAAGAGAAGGACAAACAGTGCTAGACATTGAGGTTGTCGGGATCGCCGAGCTGATGCATGTATTCCAAAAGAGAATCGGTGGATGTGGGCATCGAGGTGCACAGCACATGATTCGCACAGATACCTGCCGTACTTAGTGCTATGACCCAGAACCTCCCCGGGGAGGAGCGCTTTGCCCGGCAAGTTCTTGGGCTTACCTGAACAGCTTCATCGATGCATGCTGGCGTACGAGGAAGCGCGTGTCTGATGAAAGACCATAGAGCAGGATGCGAAGTTGGGAAGGCGCGTGTAGGCCAGTCTCGCTGGTTTGTGCAATCGTTCACAGTGATCATTGATAGGCACAGGGAGAGCATGCACAAGACTACATGGGACGGTGAAGCGATCTCTCCAAGGCCGCCGTTTGGTGCATCTATCGTTGTTTACCGTAAGGCTACAGTTGGCCTTGAATTCTTGATCCTACATCGGGCGCACGAAGGGCCAGGATTCGAAGGAGATTGGGCGTGGACACCTCCGGCAGGCGCTCGGTTCCCGGAAGAAGATCTGCGAGAGTGCGCGCTGCGAGAACTCAAGGAAGAAGTGGGCCTTGAGTTGGAGGTTAGGAGAACAAATCTTGGAACAAGAGAGTGGGCCGTCTTCATGGCTGAAGCGCACACGGATTCTCGAGTTGAAGTGAATCCAGAGCACGACCGCTTCGAATGGATGGATCGTGCCAAAGCCACAGAGCATTGCCGGCCGGAAAGCGTGGCAATGCAAATCGACGGTGTTGCTGACGCTCTCTCAGGCAGTAAGTAAATAGGGGGACATCACAACACCTAGTTCGCACGTGTACTCACCTGAATTCGCACTATATCCCCGGAATTATGTCTCCGAAATCCAACCCATCAATCAAAGAAGTAGTCGGTATCGCCAATCACTGGTCTAGGGATATTCTCCGAGCACAGATGGGTGCCGGTGCATAGCTAGCCGTCGAGGTGTCGCAGTTGCTCGATCTCCGCAATCTGAGCGTCCAGTTCTGCAAACGCTTGGCGAGATCGATGAGGCCGGCCAAACCGTATGGGCCTTTCACTCCTCAGGCACGAGGAGCCATAGAAGAAGATAGGCCCAGATCCCCACGCTGGCGCAAAGCGCGAAGACAAAGAACAGAATCCGAACCAGAAGAGGATCAGTATTGAAATGCTCTGCCAATCCTCCGCACACCCCAGCGATCTTTCGGTCAGTCTTGCTGCGATGAAGCTGTGCTGAACTCAAGTCATCCTCCTTTTGGTGGCACACATCCGAGGTCATAGTACCCCAGAGTGGACAGCATCGGGCATCCGGGACATAGGAGCGAGGGTCAGATCTTGTCTCTTGACCTTCTGGAATCGAGGACACAATACTTGGTTCGCGCACGTACCCATCTGAATTCGTACTATGTCCCCGAAATCCGAAATAGCTGGCTTTGAACGCACGGACGATCTGGACGGGCGTCTTGATCTGCTGATGAGTCTGAGCGCTCATGACGAACAGCTATCGATCCTAGACCTCAATCAAGAGGATTTCCACTGACGACAATCCCATGTCCCCGTTGCTGCAAGCCACAAAGGAATGCTCGCGGCTTTGCCCGTTTGCTAAAAGTGTTCAGCAGACGTATCCTTCGGAATTTCTCTAGAAGAAACATGTCCTCAAGAGAATCAGAAGGTGAAGAGCGTGAATGGAATTCTTGCTACCGGCCTGGTAATCATGCTGGGCTATGTCCTCGGAGAACTCGTCCGGAAGTTTGGCCTCCCAAGAGTCAGTGGATATATCGTCGCGGGTCTGCTACTGAATCCGAGGATAACAGGATTCGTGTCAATCAACTTTGTCGACTCCATGGGCACTATCACGGATCTCTCGCTGGCCATACTTACTTTCGCCATTGGCGGCACGCTCGCGTTCGGCCCCCTGAAGGAGCTTGGCAAGAAGATACTCTTCATTGCACTCGGGGAGGCGCAGCTATCTGCATTCCTTGTTATGGCTGGGTGTCTTGTCACGCTCCCATTCCTGCTTCCTGAAGCAGGCAACTTCTGGACCATGACTGCACCGTTGGCAGTCCTTCTCGGATCACTTGCATCCCCCACCGATCCGTCTGCTACTCTGGCTGTCGTACGTCAGTACAGGGCAAAAGGCATGGTGACATTCAGCATCATGGCATCGGCTGCTTTGGATGATGCTCTAGGTATCTTGAACTACAGTCTCGGCATAGTGGTTGCCGTTGTACTGATCACCCATCACGTGGAGGGTGTCAGCACTATCCTTGAACCTCTTATTGCGATCGGTGGAGCACTCGGTCTTGGCTTTGTCTCAGGACTGGCCTTTCGATATGCCCCCAAATGGTTGCGAGGCGAGAGTGATGGCCTTCAGATCGCCCTTCTCCTAGGGACTCTCGGACTCTGCTATGGAGTGTCGGCAATGCTCGATCTCGATCAACTGCTTGCCACAATGGCTATGGGGATGACGGTGGTCAACACAGCGAGGCGGCAGGAGCGCCACCATGTATTCCACCTACTTGAGGAGTCGGTGGAACCCATTGTGTTCATCGTCTTCTTCACTGTCAGCGGAATGCTTCTCGATGTAGAAGTACTCATCCAGTACTTGCCAGTTGTGCTCCTCTTTGTTCTCTTTCGGACCATCGGCAAGCTCGTTGGCGCGAACCTGGGAGCCCGATTGGGGAAGGCGTCTCGTAATGTCAGGCGCTATACGGGTTGGGGGCTCATCCCTCAGGGCGGAATTGTCATCGGTCTTGCTCTTCTTGTACAACAGGAACCAGCGCTCGCGTCCATCAGTCACATCTTGCTCAACGTTATCATTGGAGCCACGGTCATCCATGAGCTGGTTGGCCCGCTCACTGCCAAGCTCGCCATCATGAAATCCGGTGAGGCAACTCGGTAGTTGTGGTCGCGAATGAAGACACGTCCCTACAATGTGATGTGTTGGCTTCTCACTATCTTCGACCACGGCCAATCGAAGCTGGGCGCTGCAGCTACCATTGATCCATGAAGCTCAAACAAAAAGGGGAAGCCGTAGCTTCCCCTTTCGAATCTCTTTGGCTGTTGCCGTGCGAGTGTTACCTCACGGTGTCTTTGAGGTTCTTACCGGCCTTGAACGCCGGTACAGTCTTTGCGGGCGTCTTGATCTTCTGCCCGGTCTGAGGGTTCATGCGTGTCGTTGCTTTTCGCCTCCGCGTTTCAAACTTGCCAAACCCGGTGATAATCACGGGTTCGCCCTTTTTCAGCGAGGCTGTAATTACTTCCACCACACCGTCCAATGCCGCTCGTGCGTCCTTCTTGGTGAGTCCTGTCTTCTTCGCGAGTTGCTCGACGAGTTCTGCCTTGTTCACGTCTACCCCCTTGAGTTTTGAGAATCTGGCGCTCAGTATAGCAACGAAGGGTATCCTTGCCAAGTCTGTACCGTAGAAGACTTACGGGTTTGCTCGATTGCGAACGCGAGAACGCCCTGTTTATGCGGGTTTCCCATCAACTGGAAGAAACATGGCGATTCGGCCCAAGGGGCGGTAGTTTGCGCGAGTTTCGTGTTTCCGGATGCTAAACTGCACCCATTTGGCCATCTTTGCGGTTTGAGGGAGTGCAACGAACGAGCAAGAGAAAGGATTGTATCCCGCAGAGTCGCAGAGGCGCAGACAACAACGAAAGGCAGTCTCTCGCAGAGACGCACAAGGACGCCAAGACGCAGAGGCCAGCATAAAGAGGGGAAAGAACCAAAGACAAAAGGAATGGGAACTGGCTCTTCTTTGCGATCTTTGTGGCTTGAGGCGAGTGCGAACTGACGAGCGTCGCTCGTCAGGGTTTGGCAGCTCCTAGAGTTGCCAAGTATCTGGTTGGGTACGATGCAGAGCTGAATATGGCCAATCCCCATGCGTGACTGCCTAGCCACCACGAGAATCCACAGCAACTCGCAGAGTTGGCATTCTCGTCCCAACTCGCAGAGTTGGCAAGCAACCGCGAACTGACGGCTTCGCACGTCAGTTCGTCGGAGTTTGGCACAAGGTGCCAAACGTCCGCGTTGGGTGGCACAAAGAGAGAACATGATGAATCGGTCTTCCTCTGCGATCTTTGTGCCTTGAGCGAGTGATAACGAGCGGGCGAGAGAAAAGCGATTGTGCCTCTCGCAAAGGCGCAAGGGACGCCAAGACGCAGAGGCGCGGAGAACAACGAGAGGCAGTTTCTCACAGAGGCACAGAGAACACAAAGGAAAGCGATACATAAGGGGAAGAGCTAGAACGCAAAGCGTCGCTCGTCAGTCCGTCAGAGTTTGCGAACGGCCACTCATGCTGGCCGTTCGGATTCTCGTCTCAACTCGAAGAGTTGGCAAGCAACAGCGAACTGCCGGCTTCGCACGTCAGTTCGTCGGAGTTTGGCGGTGAAGCGCCAAACGTCCGGGTTGGATGACGAGAAGCACTCCATGATGGGCGAGAAGAAACGGAGCGGTAATCCTGGTGCCCTACAACCACCGTGTATCTTACTTGGAGCGCGAGGAACCTTGTTATCTCAATGCGCTTTCGAAAGCAGCTTCGAGGATGCGCATACCTTCGTCGATTTGTTCGTTGGTGATAACAAGCGATACGAGTACGCGCAGTACGTTGCCTTGCAATCCGGCGGTTGGGAAGATGGCGCCATTGTTCAGCGCGGCGATTGCGATTCTTCCTGTCAACTCCTTGGCCGGTTCCTTGGTCTCGCGATCGGCCACCAGCTCCATGGCGACCATGGCGCCGAGCCCGCGGACATCGCCGATGACATCGTGCCGTGTCGCCAGTCGCTGGAAGTGGGACTTAACCCGATCTCCCACCCGCGTCGCATGCTCCAGCAAGTTCTCCTCATCGATGATATGGATGACTTCGATAGCCGCACGGCAGGCGAGCGGATTGCCAGAGTAGGTTCCGCCGATGGCGCCTCCTATCGGTGCGTCCATGATCTCGGCCTTGCCGACCACACCGGACAGCGGAAGTCCCGACCCCAGCGACTTGGCCACGCATACCAGATCGGGTTGCGCATTGAAGTGCTCGAACGCAAAGAATTTTCCGGTACGGCCGATACCGGATTGCACTTCGTCGAACGCTAGCACGAAGCCGTACTTGTCAGCCAGCTCGCGCATGGCGGGTAGGAACCAGGCCGGCGGAACGAGAAACCCGCCTTCACCGATGATCGGTTCCAGCACCATCACGGCGACTTCGGAAGGATCGACGAGTGAGAGAAGGGAGCGTTCGATGTCCTGAGCACTGATCGATGTGCGATATTCGTAAGGATAGGGAAGCCGGTAGACGTCGGTGGCAAAGGGACCGAAGCCGTATTTGTAGGGCTTGGCCTTGTGGGTCATGGTCATGGCCAAGAGCGTGCGGCCGTGGAAAGCGTTTTCGAATACCAACACCGCCTTGCGCTTGGTATAGGCGCGCGCAATCTTGACGGCGTTTTCCACTGCTTCGGCGCCGCTGTTGAAGAAGGCGGCTTTCTTGGGTCCGTCGATCGCCGTGTGGTCGCAAAGCAGTTCGGCTAATTCGATGAACGGGGCATAGGGAACGGCTGTGAAATCAGTGTGCAAATAGTCTCCGATCTGATCCTTCAATGCTGCCACCACGCGCTCGTTGCGTTGTCCGACGGCCAGACATCCCCAACCGCCCGAAAAATCGAGGAAGCGATTGCCGTCGAGATCTTCGATGATGGCCCCCTCCGACCGCTTGACGATAAACGGGGCATAGGTTTCCAGCGGAGCGGCCACGTACTTGGCTTTGGTGGCGAAAACTTCGGCTGACTTGGGGCCGGGAAGTTCGGTCTGAATCCGGGTGAATTGGCGTTCGATCATCGTTCCTCCTCGGGACCTTCTACACCATGCGGGCATCGTTCCGAATCACGACCTCCACAGAGTGGAGGCATGGTACCGGATCACGACCTCCACAGAGTGGACGCATGGTACCGAATCACGACCTCCACAGAGTGGAGGCATGGTACCGGATCGCAGTTCGGGGTTTCAATGAGAAGGCGCGATCGACTAATCGACGACGTAGATTCGACCGGGAGGCACTAACGTTACCTTGAAATCCAGGCCTTCGTAATGCCCGCTGGCGGCCGCGATCTTCTTGAGTTGAGCTTTGTAGCGGCTGGAAATGTGGACGCAGTAAAGCTCCTTCTTGACGTGGGCGTCGCGGGCGCATGCGACGGCCTCAGCCAAGGTGGCGTGCTTGTACTCCTTACGATCGTCTTCGTCCAGAAACGTTGTATCGTGGCACAGCACCTCGGTGTCAGCCACATACGCCGGTTTGATGCCGACTGAATCGCCGCCATAGGAAAACAGCTTCTGATGGTAGTTTTCAGAGATCGCTTCCCGCCCTTCTGACTTCACCTTGATCACGATGTCTTCTTGGGAAAGTCCGGCGAATTCCGGTTTCAAGCGATGGCGGATTTCCACTACGTTGTATCCGAGCGACACTTCGTTGTGGACATGCACGGTGGGGAATGCCTCTACATAGCGTGGCATTTGTCCGGAAAGGAGTTCGATGCGATCTCCGGGTTCGACCGGCACCCATTCCAATTCATAATCCAGTCGCCGATTGGTGCGCGAGATGAATTTCATCATCTCTGAAATGAGATAGTTGTCCTTAGGATAGTAGATCGATAGTTGTTTCTCTTTGTCCCCCATAGCGTTGTTGCGGATGTTGACGAGACCGATGAGACCGCTGATGTGATCGGCGTGCCCGTGCGAAAGGAAGATGCGGCGAATGGCAAACGCCTTGTTTCCGAGAATCGAGCTGGCGCCTTCGCCCGCGTCGAACAAAATACGGTCGGCGCTGTAATAGATCCAGGTCGAATACAACGCCTTGGAGTACATCAACAATCGCATAGGTCGGTCCTCGTTTCCGGTACAATCGCCACTCCCACTTCCGGATGGCGGGAAGGCGGTCATTATACTCGGTGAGCGGGCGGCGGAAAACTAGATGGGAACGGGAATGTAATGTATATCATTGTTGAGCGTCGGTTTCTTCCCTAGAATTCCACAGGGAATGGAGGCACCGGATGATCGATCTTCGTCTGATTCGAGAGCAACGTGAGGAAATCGAAACCCGTTTGAAAACGCGCGATCCATCGCTGGATCTCTCAGAGATCGTCAGCCTTGACGAGCGAAGGCGCGAGCTGATTGCCGAAGTCGAGCGTCTCAAAGCGGAGCGCAATGAGGGATCGCAAGAAGTTGGCCGACGAAAGCGCGCCGGCGAGAGCGCTGACGACCTGTTGGCCCGCTTATCGGAACTGTCGGATCGCATCTCTGCGTTGGACGACGAGTTGCGCGACACGCAGTCACAGATCGATGGATTACTGGCACTCCTTCCCAACGTACCGCATGAATCCGTGCCCACGGGGAGCAAGGACGAATACGTCGTATTGAAAACGATCGGGGAGAAACCGGATTCTGCGTTTCCGATCCAGCATCATTTGGAACTGGCCGAGGCCAAGGGCATTCTCGATTTTAAGCGTGCGGCCGTGATCGCCGGCGCCAAGTTCCCGATGTACGTTGGCGCAGCTGCGAGGCTGGAGATGGCCTTGATTCAGTTCATGTTCTTCCACCATGCGGATCGGGGATACGTGCCCGTTTTGCCGCCGTTCATGGCCAATTCGAAAAGCTTCTACGTCTCGTCGCAATTGCCGAAATTCGAGGACGACATCTATCGATGCGAGCGCGACGATCTATATCTCAATCCAACAGCGGAAAGCTTGCTTGTCAACTTACATCGGGATGAGATCCTGGAAGCGGATGAGTTGCCGAAGCAGTACGTGGCCTATACGCCGTGTTTCCGGCGGGAAGCCGGCAGCTACGGCGAGGAAGAGCGCGGACTGATTCGCGTTCATCAATTTAACAAGGTGGAGATGTTCAAGTTTACCACGCCCGAGTCTTCCTATGACGAGCTGGAAAACCTGATTGACGATGCAGAAGGTGTTCTTCAAGCGCTGGGCATGCATTATCGAGTGGTGCTTCTTACCACGGAAGATATGGGGCAGCAGGCGTCCAAGACAGTGGATTTAGAAGTCTATCTTCCGGGGCAGGGTCGCTACTACGAGGTTTCTTCGTGCAGCAATTGCGAAGCGTTCCAGGCCCGTCGTGGCAACATCCGCTACCGTCCCGCACCGAAGGAGAAGCCGCAGTTTGTTCATACGCTGAACGGATCCGGGTTGGCGACCTCGCGTCTAATGGCGGCCATTTTGGAGAATAATCAGCAAGAAGACGGATCCGTACGAATCCCGGAGGTGCTGCAGTTCATGGTGGGAGCCGAAGCCCTATGACCGAACCGCTCATCGTTGCCCAAGGACTCTCCAAGACCTTTCGTTCGCGCCGCGGCCTCGTCCACGCGGCCTCCGATGTGTCGTTCGAATGCCACGCTGGTGAAATTTTCAGTTTGCTCGGCCCCAACGGAGCCGGCAAAACGACGACTCTACGCATGCTGGCCACCATTCTCACGCCAACGGCCGGCCATGCCACAGTGGCAGGATTCGATGTGGGAACGCAGCCGGGTGCGGTTCGGGAGAAGATCGGCTTCTTGGCCACGGAAACGGGACTCTACGATCGGTTTAGTGCTCGAGAAACGTTGCGGTTCTTCGGTCGGATCAACCAACTGAGTGATGAGGAGATCCGGACACGATCCGAGGAAATCTTCGACATGTTGAAGATGACCGAGCTGGCCGATCGCCGTGTCGGCACGTTCTCCACGGGCGAGAAACAAAAGCTGTCCCTGGCTCGGAGCATTCTGCACGATCCGCCGGTACTCATTCTCGATGAGCCGACGTTCGGATTAGACGTCATGTCGGCGCGGACGGTGGTTCGTACGATTAAGTTGTTCCGGGAACAGGGACGTACCATCTTGTTGTCAACGCACATCATGACGATTGCGGAGAAGCTTTGTGACCGAATAGGAATCTTGTACAAGGGAACGATCTGTGCCATTGGTTCACTCGCTGAATTGAAGGCTCAATTTGGCGGCGAGGATTTGGAGGAAGTGTTCTTCTCTGCTGTAGGGAACGGTACTTCAGACTGAGGGTTCTCAAGCGAGCGGGATCATGGTATCCTGATCGCACAAAGGAATTGGGTTTTCTTAAGGAGGCGATGATGGGCAGGAAGGTCGCAGGTGTTGCGGCGGCGACGTTTGCCGTTGTGCTGTCGGTCGTCCTGGTGGGGGGGCAGGTTGGAAGTGGAGGGTTCCTTTGGTGGGGGAACCATGAACCGATCTACATCTATGGGAACGGCGGTTTTACCGTTGAGAACGGTGTTTTTTCCGGAAGCGGCAAGGCCACGGATCCTTATGTCATAGAAGGATGGCGAATCGACCGGCCCCAAGCGGACTACGGCATCTACATCGATCACACAACGGCACATTTCGTTATTCGCGATTGCGTGATTGAAGGAACACGGATGGCCGGCGTCTACTTCAATACCGTTCAAAACGGTCGCATGGAAGACACGCAAATCGGTCTGTCGGACACGGCTGTCTACTTGCTCGACTCGTCCTTCAACATGTTCGAGGGAAACGTCATTGCTGAAAGCAAGTACGGCGTGGTGACTGCCGCCAATTCACGCGATAACGTCATCACCGGAAACAGCTTCCTGGATAACGGCCTCAACGGTTACGATCCGCATCGTTGGAACCAGTGGAATCTCGACGGCATCGGAAACTATTGGAGCGATTACAAGGGCTATGATGGTGACGAAGACGGCATCGGCGATATCCCCTATTACAGCTTAAACGACAAGTATCCGTTGATGTCGCCTCCTGTCCAGTGGACACGGGTGGCTCCTGCCGGCCTGACGTATTCCGGCAATCAGGTGGCCCCCGACGGGTCGCTCGTTGTTTCGTCCGATACGCCGATTTCGCTTTCGGCGATGGATCTGGGCAGCGGGTTGGCCGAGATTCAATACTCGATCGATGGCGGTCCATGGACCGTTTACACGGGTCCCATCTATCTGACCGGCGAAGACGGCCCGCAGAAGCTGACCTACTACGGTATCGACCATCTCGGCAACGCGGAACAGCAGCGGAAGGTATCGTTCATGCTGGATAACCATCCGCCGATCACGGAGATCGAAATCGGCGAGCCGAAATACGAGGACGCGCGCGGCATTTGGATCACATCGAAATCGCGGATTTCGCTTGATCTCGTGCAGGCATCAACGTATGGCGTCACGCAGACGTTCTATCGAGTCGACGGACGCGGATGGCAACGCTATGGCACGCCGTTTACGATCATGGGAGGCGACGGCCCGCACCAGATCAGCTTCTACAGCCTGAATGCCTCCGGAGTCACGGAAGATCTCAAGACTATCATCATCATCAAGGACGATGCGCCTCCCAGTACGCGGGGGGCGCAAGCCTCCTCTAGTGGCTCTGAAGTGAAGGTGCAAGTCGGTCCGGCGACTCCGCCGGTGGTTGTTGTTGAACCCGACCCTCCTGTCGAAGAACCTGTACCGGTTGAGGAACCGGCTCCTGCTGTTGAAGAACTGCCTGGCGAAGGGGATTCCGAATCCTCTGAACAAACAGAGGACGATACGACCTAAAGCTTGGCCCGAAAAACCATGTGGAAAAACGTTCGCCTGCTTTTCTCGAAGGAATTGCTGGGTGCGGTGCGCGATCGCCGCACCCTGATTCTGACTGTCTTCTTCCCGTTGATCTTCTATCCGCTTATTCTGTCCGTGATGGGGCGATTCAACGAAGCAGAGCGTATTCGATTGGAATCGCTCACTCCGGCCATCCTCCTGGTCAATCAGTCGGAAGACGCCACCTTTCAGTCCGAGCTCAATCAGTCTGACGCCTTCTACTGGATCGGAGAGGATTCCGTTGAATCTGCCTTGGAAGCCTTGCAGAACAAAGAGGGTAACCTGCTGATGGCTGTTTCCAAGGAGTCAGGCGGCGAAGGTGTCGGTTTGGACGTGACCTTGTATTACGACCAGTCAGATCAATTCGCCTTTGCAGCCGCCGAGCAAGTGCGCGGCTTTCTCGGATCCTATCTGAAGCGGGTGGTCAACGAGAAGTTAGGCGAGCTGGGGATCGACTACGAGTCGCTCTCGCCACCGATGACGATTAGTACCATCGATGTGGCCACCGGCGAGTCGATCGGGCGCATGATCCTGAGCCGGCTATTGCCCTATTTCATGGTGTTGGCCATCTTGACCGGAGCGATGGGGTTGGGAGCCGAGATCACGGCCGGCGAAAAGGAACGAAGCACGATCGCGACCTTGTTGGTGTCCCAGCTGTCTCGCACGGAGATCGTGCTGGGGAAATTCCTGACCGTACTGACGGCGTCCCTCGTTTCTTCTTTCCTATCGGCGATCGGACTATTGATCGGCGTCCGTTTCTTCGGCGGAGGGCTTTCGCCGATGGGATCTGCGGGGGCCGTCTTCAGCCTCGATTTACCTGCCTTCGGATGGATGCTGGTGGTCTTGGTACCTCTCGCCGTCATCCTGGCGGCATTGGTGATTATCGTGGGCTCGTATGCCCGCAGCCAAAAAGAAGCCAGCACATTCTTGCTGCCCATTTACATGGTGATCGTGCTGGTGGGCATGATCTCGATGACCGGCAGCGTGACCTTCGAAGGCGCCCGCTATCTCATTCCTGTGGCCAATGCATTGTATGCGCTTCAGGCCATCATCCTCGGTGACGCCGCTCTACAGAACCTGTTCTATACCTTGATCGCCAACGTTATCTCCGGCGCCCTACTCATCGCCGCCGCCGTCCAGCTGTTCAAACGCGAAGCCGTCTTGTTCCGAAGCTAGACCGCAACCTCTTTACCGCAGAGAGCGCAGAGAACGCGGAGCTGCTGCATCAGGGTAACTACTTCATAACTGCAGAGAACGCAGAGCTATCTCAACGAGGAGAACCAAAGGGAGAAGGCTGCGATCTCACCGCTCTTATACATTCCAAAGCTTCTGGCTCACGGCTCGGTTTCATCACGAGAGAACGGCAACTCATCCAACAGTGCTATTCAAGTCGAGGCTTCACACTGAGTGTTGACACTAGACTACTTTCCTCCGCGAACTCTGCGTTCTCTGCGGTTGGGAATGCTCAGAACGGCCAGCAATCCTCAGACTTGTTGGCCGCGGCTGAATTTCTTGAGCGCTTCGTCGGTTCGTCGTTTTTCGTCGTTGTCGCGCAGCTTGCGTCGCTTGTCGTAGGTTGTCTTTCCCTTGGCCAGCCCGAGTTCGACTTTGGCCTTGCCGCGCTTGAAATAGATGCGAAGAGGGACGAGCGTGAAGCCGCGCTCTTGCAGTTTGGTAGTCATTTTGCGGATTTCACGGCGATGCAGCAATAGCTGTCGATCACGTAGCGGATCCACGTTGTGGGATGCGCCTTGTTTGTAAGGCGCGATATGCACTCCCCTGAGAGTAACCGTGCCATCGCGGACGATGGCGTGACCGTCCTGCAACGAGCAACGACGATCACGGAGGGATTTCACCTCCGTGCCGGTGAGTGCGATGCCCGCCTCGAAGATGTCTTCGATCGTGTACTCATGGCGGGCTTTTCGATTGGTGGCCACAACGTTCGACATGGTGAGCAGTAGACTAGCGCAGTGTCAGAAGGTGCGCAAGCTGTCAGGCGGATTGCGAAGCGCTGTAGCCCTCGATAGGATGGCGGCATGAATGTGGCAGTGGCAACGGACAACCCGATCAAGATTCGTGCGGTCGAACAAACCTTTGCAGACACGTTTGGGAAGGGAGAGGTTAAGGTTCAGCAAGTGCTCTTGGATCTCGAACTGCCTGAACAACCGATTGGTGATGCCATTGCAAGCGGAGCGGTCGATCGAGCGAAAGCGGCTCAGCAACATGCAGATATCGACTATGGCGTGGGTATCGAGGCGGGTTTGATGCAATTACCGGGAGTTGACCGCTGGATGTCCGTGCAGATTTGTGCGATTGTCGATCGAATGGGCAAATGCTCGATGGGGCTGGGGCCCGGATATGAACTGCCGAAGCCTATTCTCGATGCGATTCTGGCCGGCGAACCGTTGAGAGAGGCGTTCGAGCGGCTGCTCGATCTGGAAGATCCGGAACGCCGAGGCGTCGTCTTCTTCCTGTCCAATGGTCAGATCGATCGGTTTGATCTGACAATTCAAGCCGTTCGCATGGCCTTGATGTCATATCAATCAATGGACGCTTTGTGAGCATGTAATCCAAACTCAAGCTCAAGAAACGCCATGAGTCCGAGCAATAATCGACATCTGTCAATACCCAGCGGCAAAAACAATGATAAAGTATCGCGCGAAGATGGGTGAGGGAGCAAAAACCAAAAGGGTGGTTGGAAATATGACGATGCTTCGAACGACATTTAGACGTGTAGTTCTTGTGGTGGTAATCCTCTCGTGCAGCGTTGGAATTCTGTCCGGATGTTTCAGCGTCTCGGGGCCGCCCATTGCGGTCATCCTGAGGTCCCCTTCTGCCTGCTATCCGCTTATGACGATTGAATTTGATGCAACCAGATCGACTGGTGGCGGGAGTGAGATCGTCGAGTATCGGTGGCAACTTGGCGATGGACATTCAAAGACGGGATCAAATATCCAGCACGGGTTCTCGTCTTCAGGGGAATTTATCGTTCAACTTCAAGTCACGACAACAGATGGAGAAACTGCCACAACAAGTCAAGTAGTTCAAGTGCTTGATGCGCTCGTTGTTCCTGTAGACTACTCCAAGATCCAAGACGCGATTGATGCCGCAAGAAGCGGTGATACTATCGTTGTTCTACCGGGTACATACCGTGAGAACATCCGAATCCGAGAGAAGACAATCTTGCTTAAGAGCAGCGATCCGACAAACCCTGACATCGTCAAATCGACGATTCTGGATGGTGTTGAGTATGGCAGACCGACCGTCAATTTCGGAGAGGGAACCTTTGCAACGATCGACGGATTCACAATCCTTTTCACTCTAGGGGGAACCGGTTCTCAATGTGCTGCATGCGCGGGTGCGATATACGCAAGAGAAGCTTCTCCTTACATTCGGAACAATCGGATCATCAATTCAAAGAACTCAGGCATTGCCCTCTACGAGTCCGCCGCCCATATTGAAGGAAACTTGATTGCCAACAATTCCTCTACTTCCCCTGGTGGAGGTATCACGATCGACAGCTATGGGCAGGCACCAACGATTATTGGCAATACATTTGAGGGAAACAGTGCACCTTCCGGGGGAGCGATATTCATAATCACTACAGCGGTTGGAGATCCGACACCTGGATGCGCAGCTCCCACAATTGTCAGAAACAATGAGTTTATCAACAACAGCTCAACGCAGTTTGGCGGAGGCGCTATCTTTGTCGAATACACAGGGAATCTGAGCTTGGATACCCCGGACACCAACACTTACTCAGGGAACGATCCCAACGACATCTTCTATGTGGTGCCACAATAGTGCCATTGCGTCGATAATCAATCGACACAGGGCTCCTTCAAGAGCCTTGAAGAGCTGGACATCCGTCCCGTTGCCGGGCGACAGAGACGGAAAATCTCGCGGACGACCCTCTCCCAGCAGTTCTGCGAAGGCATCTATACTTTCCCAGGAGAAGATAATGATATGCATGCATGCATTCCGTATTCGATGTCGTAACAGGAGGCCGAGAATGAACAGCACGTGCCGGCGAGGAGTCGTGCTCGCCCTGGTGTTGATTGCAGTGGCATCGTGGGTGGCGCTAGCGAACCCAAGTTTCTCAGATCAGAACACTGGCGCGGGGAACCTTAACCCGACCGACGAAATCGTGGTAATGGAGGTTCGGGTTCGGGGAGACACCACGTACGCCTCCACGTTGAGCTCGGTCACGGTCCAGAATGTTGGCACCGCCACCAGTTCCCAGATCGACCGGATCCGGATCCTCGACGGCGGTACGGAGCTCGGTCGGACGACCAACCTGTCCGGTCTCAGCACCGGCGTGACAGTCAACCTCGGCGGGTACAACGTCGCCAAGGGGACGACGCATTATATCCGCGTCCTAGTGATGGTCGGCGGCTCGGTCTCCGGTGGAGAGACGATTGAACTCCGTCTCAAGTTCCATTACGAGTTGCGGAGCACGCCGGCGCAATCGAAGACGAGCGCCTGGATCTCCGATCGTACCGCCGAGACGATTCGCGACGGCGGCTTCGATGCCATCACGTCGAACGCGGTTGCAACCAAGTACCTCAACCCACTCGACACCGGAACCGTTCAGATTGCCGTCTTCTCCGATCTTGACGCCAACGGGAACGACGTGAATTGGGTTCAGACACCGTCCGCGACTGTAATAGTCGAGGTCGAGAACCTCGGAAGCGGCACGACGAGTGATATTGACGAGATTCGCGTCGTCCTTCGAATCGGTGGAGTGGACTACGTCACCTGGGACACGGTTGACGAATGGCTGAACTGGGATCCTGCTAGTCCGATGCCGTTCACAATTGGAGATTTTGCAATATCGCCAGGGCACGGGAGCACGCTGCCTGTGGGGACGCCCGACAACAGCGGTGTGACGGTCACGGTCCAGATGAAGATTGAAGATCAGGGCGATGTCTCTGACAACCGGACGATCCGCACCCGGACCACTCTTCACGTGAAAGAGGGACTGCCGGGGAATGAGGTCAACTACGATCAGATGGCGACCTCGGGATCGACGGTGACGATTCGCAAGCAAGGATTCGAGGAGATCACCGAAGAGAGTGGACAGGTCGTCTCGGGAACGAAGGCGACCGGCGAGACGCTGATCCAAACGGTCAAGGCCATTGATGAGGACTCGAACGGTAACAACATCCGTGCGACGCAGATCGAGATCCAGAACCTCGGAAGCGCCACCGGCGCCGAGCTGAACTCGATCGAGGTCAAGGCCGGAACCACCCAGCTAGTGAAGGAGTCCGATGCGGCCGACCTTGCCGACTTCGGAGCGGGCATCGTCCTCGATCTCGCAGCGGTCGCAGCATCTCTGGTTGCCGACGACGGCGAGCTGGAGCTGAAAATCTACTACGAGCTGGCACAGCCGATCGACGGGCACACCTTACAGCCGCAGGTGCGAGTCCGCGGGACCGAGGTCGCAGGCGGTGCAAATCAGTATTGGAGTGACTCCGTTGTATTCCCGGGCGTGGTCACTCTCTACGAGGCCGGCCTGGAGATTGCCGAGAACCTGACCCCACCAGAGGGTGGCACGGTCTACTCCGGCCAGCGAGTCGAGGTGCAGAGGATCTGGGGAATGGACATCGACGAGAATACCGAGGCCCTGACGATGCATCCATTCGTGATCAAGAACCTCGGCACGGCCCAGGAGAACCCCGACGTGGTCAAAATCGAGATCATGCGGAGTGACACCGAAGATGGTGCCCAAGTCCTAATGGGATCAGAGACCGATCTCGCCGGGTTCCGAACAGGCGGGGTGCGCATCGATACGATCGCCAACAACCAGATGCTCGACAAGACAGCCGGATCGGAGATCTACATCCACATCTGGGTGACGATCGCCGAGCCGGAGGTGATGGTTGCCGGACGGACGCTGCAGCTCGAAACGCGCATCCTGCATACGGAGAATCTTGTCTCCTACGACAAGACGATCGTTGGAAACTCCTGGAGCCTGGCGACGAACCACCGACCCGTTCCGAATTTCACGTTTGCTGCTGCCGATGCGGGGACAGCATCTATTGGCCCCAAAGCGGACTACAGCACTACAGATACGATCCAATTCACCGGAACAGCCACCGATCCTGATAGCGACGCGATAGTATCGTGGCATTGGGATTTCGGCGACGGAAATACGGCAGACGTGCAGAATCCGACGCACCAGTTTGCCACCGGCGGAACGTTTACCGTGAAGCTCACGGTGACGGATGCACGCGGCGTGACAGGGACAGTGACCCAGACGATCGAGATCGAGGGACCGCCAAACGAGGTTCCGGTGATCGACGAGATCGCGGCCGATCCGCAGAATCCGGGCGTTGGCGTCGAAGTCGACTTCACAGTGACAATTACTGACGACGATCAACCCCCTAGTACGGCGTTCACCTACGCGTGGGACTTCGATGACGGGACGACCAGTACGGTCGCCGCCCCGACGAAGAGCTTTGCCACCGCCGGTACGTTCACCGTCACGGTCACCGTGACCGACGCGCAAGCAGCGACAGACACCGCGACGATCGATGTCTCGGTAGGCAATGAGAAGCCGGTCGCCGACTTCACGGCTAGTACGACAACGCCAAGCACCGGGGATGCGGTGCAGTTCACTGACACGTCGACTGATCCGAACGATGATCCTGCGGACACTCCGTTTACCTACGCATGGGACTTCGGCGACGGGGCCACAAGCACCGCCGAAAACCCGTCACACACCTACACAACCCCAGCAACCTATGCTGTGACGCTTACGGTTACCGATAACCGCGGGGGCGTGAGCGATGAAACGTCGACTGACATTACCGTCTCCGGCCCGACGCGGGTTGTCCTCTACAGTTTCCCCAATCCGGCTGCGACGACGGCGACGATCAACTACTTCTTGCCTACTGGTGCGACTGCTCCGGAACTCCGGATTTTCGATCTGAGCGGGAAGCAGATCCTTCGCCAGACATTGGCTGCCGGTGAAACGCAATTCGAATGGGATCTTCGGAACGAGGGCGGAACAGCTATATCCAATGGGTTGTACTTCTGCATGATCACAGCAACGAGCGCGGCCGGACAGACGATCACCTCCGAGGTGTTCCAATTGCTGGTCGCACGATAGGGAGGGAGGTCATCGTGAAGCGTTACAAACTACTAGTGCTGGTGGCGATCCTCGGGCTGGGGATCGGGTTGTCGGCAATAGCTCAACAGGCATCGACCGTGTTTGACATCGAGCCTGGTGTGAGCATGCTGGGAGCGGGTGCCGCGGGAATCTCGGTGGTCAACGGCGCGGAAACCCTGTACTACAATCCGGCTACGCTGGCTGCGTTGCCTGGGATCAGCTTCAGCTCGTTCTACGCGTCCTATCTCGGATTGGCCAACTACTCGGCCCTTTCGTTGACGTTTCGAAATTGGGGTATAGCAGCCTTGGTGCTCAATTCCGGCGGAATTGACGGATACGACGCGGATGGGAATGGAACGGGCACCCTTGCCTACGGGAATACGGGCATCCTGTTCGGTGTGGGCATCGATCCGAGCATTCTCCCCTTCATCCCGGACTTTGCATTCGATTTCTCCTTGGGAGCTAGGATCAAGTATTTGTCAGTTCGAATCGCCGAGGAAGCAGGAACGGGGTTCTCGTTCGATCTTGGGTTCCGTACGACGATTCCCGACATTAGGCTGGGGCCCATATCAGTGACGGATATGGCGATCGGCGTCTGCGCGGACAATTTGTTCGGAGCGATCTCGTACGACGTGGAGCAGGATAACTTCGGGATGGACCTTAAGCTGGGTGCTTCCGCACGATTTGCCAAGGCCTTCTTGTTGGCTCTCGATCTCCATCTTGGCGGGTCGACACAATTGGGGCTGGTGTATTCACCCGTTCCGGCGTTCGATCTACGTCTCGGCGTCATCTCGAAAGGAACGGTTTCGATAACCGCCGGTGTTGGGGTCAATGTCGAAGGGTTCCTGATCGATTACGCGTTTGTCAGTCATCGCATGGGTGGCACGCATCGCGTGTCCTTGACGCTCGATTTCTCCAACTTGGACATCGCAGCACTCAGCAGATCGTTGCGAAGGATTCTTCCGTAACAACAGATACCGTTTGATTGATGACTCCCAAGGCACGGGAGAGCCTCGGCTCTCCCGTTTGCTTTGGGTCTAGGAGAGATCTTGTATTCTCGTTCTTCCCCTCCTTTGGTGCATTTCTTGGCGCACTTGGCGTCTTTGCGAGATACGATCTTTCTTCTCTCGCCCGCTCGTCATCACTCGCTCAAGTCGCAAAGATCGCTAAGAAGAGCCACTTCTCATTTCTATTGTTTTTCGCTCTTTTCCCTTTCTATGCTGCCCTCTGCCTCTTGGCGTTCTTGGCGCCTTTGCGAGAGGCACAATCTTCTTCTCTCGCCCGCTCGTTATCACTCGCTCAAGGCACAAAGATCGCAGAGGAAAACCGATTCATCATGTTCTCTCTTTGCCCCACCCAGCGGGGATGTTTGGCACCTCGTGCCAAACTCCGACGAACTGACGTGCGAAGCTGTCAGTTCGCAAACTCCGACGAACTGCCTCGTGCGGCAGTACGCACTCACTCAAGCCGCAAGGATCGCTAGAGATGACATCCCCATTCGAGGGCCAGAGACGAGAATTGCTTGCTCTCGATGGCGTCCCGGATCTCCGACATCAACCGAACCAGGAACCGCAAATTGTGCAGGGTAGCCAGGCGATAGAACGAGAACTCGCCGGCCTTGCACAGGTGCCTGAGATAGGCGCGGGAATGGGTCCGGCACGTGAAGCAGTCGCAAAATGGGTCGATCGGACCGTCGTCATCGGCAAAACGGGCGTTTCGCAGATTGATGCGATGTCGCGGCGCGTCCTTGAGAAAGACGCTGCCGTTTCGGGCAAGCCGTGTCGGGGCAGCACAGTCGAATGTGTCGATGCCGCGAGCCACACACGCAAACAAGTCTTCGATTTCCCCGATGCCCAGCAAGTGTCGCGGTGTGTCGTCCTGCAACAAGGGGATGGACCAATCAAGCACGTTCCACATATCTTTCTTGGATCGCCCCAACGAGCCACCGATGGCGAATCCATCGAAGCCCATGTCTCCGATGATCCGGGCGCTTTCCAGCCGCAGGTCCTTATACGCTCCTCCTTGAACGATGCCATACAGCACCTGATGCGGATTTGGGAACGTCGGATCGTCCTTCAGCAGCTGAAAGGCAGTCAGTCCCCGCTGAGCCCAGCGATGGGTGCGTTCCATCGAACGCTTGGTATAGGCGTGATCGTGCAACGGCGACGTGCATTCGTCTAGCGGCAGGATGATATCGCCCCCCAGCTTGCGTTCGATAGTGATGACCGACTCCGGTGTGAACGAATGCAGCGAGCCGTCGATGATGGATCGAAAATCGGCGCCTTGTTCAGTCAGGCGGACCAACGGTTTGTTCGGCTTGATCTTGGGCTTGGCCGTGTTCTCGCCTGGGAAAATAGGCGCCACTTTGCCCACGCCATGCTGTTTGCCTGCACCGAGGCTGAATACCTGAAATCCACCTGAGTCGGTCATGGTGGGAAGATCCCAACCGGAGAATCCGTGCAGTCCGCCCAACGAGGCCACGATGTCCTCTCCGGGCTGAAGGTGCAGGTGATAGGTATTGGAAATCACAATCTGGAGGCCGAGTTCGGCCAAAGCCTGCGGCTCCAACGCCTTGATAGTGGCGCGGGTGGCTACGCCGACGAAGGCCGGCGTAAGAACGGTGCCGTGTGCCGTTCGCAATGTACCTGTGCGAGCCACGGTTTCAGGATCGCCGTGTTGGATGTCAAACGAGAAACTGTTACTCATTCAGAAGGATTCACCCCATGGTGAATCCTATCCATGATGGGCGCGTTCTTCTAGTAGTTCCCGACGGTTGAGTAAGGGTGGCTTGAGACATAGTCCTCTCATGGAGGCGCGGAGAACAACGAAAGGCAGTCTCTCGCAAAGGCGCTAAGTGCGCCAAGGAAAGCGTTACAGAGGGGAAGGAACTCACCTGAAGGCATCTCTCAGCGATCTTTGCGGCTTGAGCAAGTGATAGCGAGCGGGCGAGAGAAGACAGGCAGTTTCTCACAAAGGCACGGAGAACACAAAGGAAAGCGTGACAGAGGGGAAAGAACTCACCTGAAGGCATCTCTCAGCGATCTTTGCGGCTTGAGGCATCCGCGTTGGGTGGCACAAAGAGAGAACATGATGAATCGGTTTTCCTCTGCGATCTTTGTGCCTTGAGCGAGTGATAACGAGCAGGCGAGAGAAAAAGATTGTGCCTCTCGCAAAGACCTAAGGACGCATGGAAAGCGGGAGACAGGTAGAGGCTGACTGGGGAGACGGAGACGGGTAATCCTGGTGCCCTACAACCACCGTGCATCTTACTTGGAGCGTGAGGATCTCTAGTTCAGAGTCGGTTTAAGGACGCGAAACAACGGCCCGTATTCGCAGGCAGGATGCCAAAACAAGTATCCGTCGGCGCCGTGATCTTGGGCCGCGCGAATCTGTTCGCTGATGTAGGTTTCGAGCGACATGCCGTCGGGGACGTGACGGTCAAACGCCTGCAGAAACGGTCGGAAGTTGGCTTCGACACGGGCGTCGCCCGAAATCAGAGCGTCTTTGACAGTTCTATAGGGATCGTCACGATAGACCTGTTCGAAGTAATGCGACGGGTAAACCATCGGCGAGATGAATTCAAGATAGGGTGCCATGTCTTCGAGCGATTGACCGATGGGATCGATCTTGCGGCTGTTCCAAGGCCACATCACGCGTCCGAATACGTCGGCGGACAGAGAGATTCGATCACCCAGACGATCATGTGCTTCGGACAGAAACGCCGTGATTGCTGTGAATCGATCTTCGTAGACATTCTCGAGCTCTCCGCCGTCGGGATAGCGAACATAATCGAATTGCAGTTCGTCGAATCCTAGAGCGGCGACTTCGGATGCGATCTCCAGGTTGTAGTCACAGACCAAGCGACTATCGCAGGGGACCCAGGTGCCTTCGAGTCCAAGGTGCCGAGCGAGCAGGGGATCGTAGAATACAACCTGCCGAGCGATCAGATAGAAGCCGCGAGAGCGCAATTCATCCAGCAGCGTTGGGAAATCGAGCCGCCCGGTTGCGGCGCCGATTTCATCGGCCAAGGACACGGAACTGGCATAGGTGAGTTCCCCATGCATGTTCTTGACGTTGATCACGAGCATGTCGATCTGCCCGGCTTCTCTAGCGGCGTAGACGGCCTCTAGGATCGAGGGCTTTGTCAATGCATACGATGTCAGATAGACACCGATTCGATCGTGTCCCGATGGAATGGATGCGCTTGCGATTTCTTGAGCGGACATCGGCAATCTCGTCAAGCCGGCGGAATAGACGAAACTCAGAAGCGCAACGAACAAAATGAAGTAGAAACCAGGCGGAGTCTTCCGTTTCATGGGTCGAGTGTAGATGATCGAGCGAATCATGACGGAATCTGGGTGAGCCGAGCACGGGACGTTTCTCACGTTCCGATGAGTCAGGATCATTGTGTGTCGCCGTTCACGAGTTCAACACGAGTCCTTCACTATCGAATCATGGGTATCGGATACCCTGGATCTCACATGGGAACGTTGATTTCAATTGCTGGGGGTGTGAGCGTCCGATATAATACGCTCAGTCTATGACTTTGTGGTGCGCCATGGGCTGAGTTCATTCTATGATGGCAATCGGGTGGGTTGAACCATGACACAAAAGGAGTCTGTCTCCATGAAACGAATCATTGCATTGCTGATATTGATGGGGGTTGTTGCTTTCGGACTCATTGCTTGTTTACAGGAAGATGAGAATGCCAATGGAAACGAAGGCAGTACGGTTTCCGTTGTCGAGAGCGCCGACGAGAGTGTCTCAGTTGCCGACACCGTAAACGTTGATTTGCAGGAAGATGCAAACGTCAACGATGCCGAGAGTGAGGAGACTCCCGTTCTCGCGAACGCTGATTCAACCGAAGCAGTGAATGACAGCCGACGCGGACCGATCTCCATTCTCGGAGACGCCGAGTTTACGACGGAAAACGGTGTCGTCGGAGGAACGGGGACTGAGAACGATCCCTACATCATCGCCGGGTGGGAAATCGTCCTGCCCTCAGGCGAGTACTATGGCGTGAGAATCGAAAACGTAACGGCACAGTTCGTTTTGCGTGGGTTGATCATTCAGAACGCGACCGAGATGGGGGGTGCAGGAATCCGAATCGGATTTGCCGCCGGCGGAGCAATCGAAGGATGCGCAATCTCCAACTCTCTGCACGGCATCGACATCGTTTCATCGACCGACATTTCGATGGAGAACTGCATTCTCTATGTCTCCGGACGCGGGTTGCGCGTAGTCGGAGAATCGGAAGATCAGTACCGCCATGAGATCGCCGATACCAACCTGTATAACAACAGGCAGATCTACTACTTCTACGGATTGGACGGTGAGACCATCTCCGGACTTCAAGCCGGGCATCTCACCGTGGCCGGCAGTCGCAACGTCACCATTTCCAACAACGAAGTCGTTAACGGAGACGGCCTTCTGCTGGCGTTCGTCGAAGACTCGACGGTGACTCTCAACGTGGTCCACCGAACGACAAACGTGGTCACCGAATACGGCATTCATCTGTACGAATCCCATAACAACGAAATCACTGAGAATGGCGTCAAGAACAACCGTTTGTCCGGTATTCAGCTGACGCTGGCAACCGGGAATACGATCTCAGGCAATTTTTCGCATGCCAACGATACTGGGATTCGAATCCTGGCGTCAGACAACAACGTGATCCGGGATAACAGCCTCTATGCCAACATTACCGGCATCCTTCTGCTTGGAGCATCAGCGAACAACGAAGTTTCTCAGAACCAAGTGTTCGACGATCAAGAGAACATGAGTCAAGGGATCGCATTGGAAATAGCGAGCTCCAATCGAGTGGAGCGAAATCTTGTCTATGGGAGCGAAATCGGCTTATTGTTGGAAGAGCAAGCGACGAACAATACAGTGGCCGGCAACACGATCATCTCATCCGGCGGATATGGAATGTATGTTTCCGGATCGCACAACAACATCGAGCGGAATCTGTTGTCGCAGCACTCGCGCGGCATTCTGTTCCCGGAAACATTCCAACGTTCGATCACTCAGGGAAACACGTTCCGTGGGAACGTGCTGGCTGATAACGGCAATCACGTGTATACCAACATGGATTCCACCGGAAACCGATTTACTGAGAACGTGTTCTTGAACGACGATCGCGACGGCCTGGTCACCGACCAGGGAACGGACAATGTGTGGACGGTGGACGGCCTGGGCAACTTCTGGGGGTTCAACAGTGTCACCGACGTCGATGGTGACGGGATTGGAGACAGCCCGGTGACAATCTATCCATCGGCCGTTGACGATACGGCGCCGCTGGCGGCTATCGATGCCCGCGCGCTGGGCATCGGCATTGTGGGAACGCTCGAACTTGGGACAACGACGATTGAAACGGACGACGGAAGCTTGATCAGCGTTCCCGCCTATGTTGCAGATAAGGGCTACGAGCGCGCCACCGGTTTCCGAGGCTTCCCTACAGAATTGATTGCCGGCTTCCCCGGTATTCTTTTCGTATTCGAGGTCGAAAGGGATGAGAAGACCCCCGGTTTTACCATGCTCACCGTGCCCTTCGACCTTGACATCGTCTTCTTCAACGCCGCCGGTGAATGGGTCGGCGGCACGACCATGCCGGCCATGGCCACGAATCTGTACACAGCCGGAGGACCGTATCAATATGCGCTCGAACTGCCGAGCGGATCGTTGGAGGAATTGGGAATCGACTCCGGCTCCAAACTCGTTCTTCCCTAATCCGTCGATGGGTAAGCTCGACGCAGTGATTTTCGATTTGGATGGAACCCTGGTTCGTTATCACGGCATCGATTTCGAATCCAGTTGGGGTGCGATTGCCGTCGCAGCCGGTGTGGCCGATCGCTCCCAACAGCTGCTGCGCCGATATTTCCCCCGAAAAGAAGCCTATGCCGAATGGGTGTCCGAAGAGGCCAAACTACTGGCAGGGATTCCTGTCATCCAAGTCACGCAGAAGATCTTTCCTCCACCCTATGCTCAGGGTGTTTTGGATGCGGTCGAAGCACTGCACGGTCGTTACGCAATGGGTATCCTCTCGTCGGGGGTCGATCTGGTGGCCGATCGGGTGGCTCAGGATCTAGGTCTGAGCTTCGCATGGGCCAATCGTCTGATTGTCGCCGATGGCTGCTTTTCAGGGATGAGTGAAATGGTGGTCGATCTATGGTCCAAGGGTGAGGTGCTGGAGCAGCTGGCCGCGGAACACGAGCTATCATTGGATCGCATCTGTTTCGTAGGGGACAACGTCAACGATCTTCCTGTTCTGGAACGCGTTGGATTGGCCATTGCCGCCAATCCCAAGGATGAACGGCTTCGAGCTGTTGTAGATCATGTGATCGACGATTTCGCGATTCTGCCCGATCTCATTCGAGCGTACGAAAACGGCGCTTAATCCACCGCGCAGCGGGGATCAGCAGTGTCCGATCCGGCTAATTTCCGTGTTGGCGGGAATTAGCAGTGTCCAATCCAGTTAATCCCTGCGTTAACAGGGGGTAGAAAGCCTTACACTCGGCTAACTCGGATCTTCGTAGTAGAAGATTTGATACACCAAGCGATCGAGAATCTCTCCTTTGAACGCCCTCCCCAATCCTCGGCCAACGAATGCCGGCAGGCTGTGGCGCAGGGTTTCCGAGTAGTCAACCGCCAGCACGACGTCTTCACCCAATGTGGTTAGTGCTTGCTGAAGCAACTTGGATCCAATCAGGCGTAGGTCTTGGTGCTTGCGATCGATCACGACCGCCGGAAGGAAGTAGATCTTCCCCTCCTGGTATCGATTGGGGTAGTGTGCCTTAAAATACCCGGCGTTGACCCACGGAACCTTGGTCAGGACGTTGGTTGTCAACGTGGCGCCCACCAGTTTG
>Ga0114923_10000498_pt1 | contig 30797 bp, 41 predicted proteins | sample SumtaG_FD_89578 | JGI IMG/M metagenome (GOLD analysis project Ga0114923, IMG submission 89578) | Deep subsurface microbial communities from Indian Ocean to uncover new lineages of life (NeLLi) - Sumatra_00157 metaG | ecosystem: Environmental > Aquatic > Marine > Oceanic > Sediment | place: near... | reverse complement strand
TCCTGCCGTCCAAAGTTCGTAATAGTACCGCGCGTCTCCCGTGTCGTATTTGCACACGAAAGATTGAATGATGTCTGTGTCTCCGGAAGCTACTCGAAAGTAAGCCGTGTTCGCAACCTCGCGCGGGTCAGTTGCCCGCCCGAAGTTCAGGAAGTCCATTCTCCAGAATAGATCTCCCGTTCGTTTCGGGAAGGCGAGTGTCTGTCCGCCATAACCAAACCCGGAATTCGAGTAGTGTCCGCCGACGTCGCGTTTGTCTGGAGAGTCCGCGTCTGGATTGTAGCGCCCGTAATCATAGCGACCTTTGGAAGCCCACGTTCCGACCTTTGTCCAACGAAGAACATCGTTGAAGTCGGAATGACCGTCGAACCCATCGATCAGGATGACCGCCATTAGACGTAACCCGTAACCGTGACGGTTCCGTTCTTGCCGGGAGTCGTGGAGCCTGCCTGAAGCATGTCGATCCTAAGCATAGCGCCCTTCGGAATAGTGAGCGGAGCCGAAGCGAACGAGGAGAAGGTATATTGTCCCGATCCGATTCCGGTTATGCTTCCGGAAAGAAGAACGGAGACGCCGTCAGATTTCACGTCGAGGGAGATCGTGTCTCCTGTCGGCGGAGTCGCAAAGTTGACCTTGATGTCTCTCAGGGTTATGTTCCATGGGAGTTCTTGTCGAGCAACATCATTCTGAACCACAACGCCCGGATGTTCCAGCGGAGGCGAGTCCCACGCGATATTAAACGCAATGGATTTTAGTTGCTTAACAGGTTGTTTCCGGATACGACGAATCAGTCTTTGCATCGTTGCAAGCGCATCCCGTTGCTGGATCTGATTCGAAACTGTAATCGTCTGCGTAAGTATTGTCCGTTGTCGTTCTTCCAGTGAGACTCGTTCAACCGTCCCAGTGACGCCGGTCACATTGTATGAAGGAAGATTCAGGGACATATCTTGTCCCGGTTCAAGACCCCATTTTTCGGAATCGATTGTGACCTCGACGCCAAACTCCGAGAAACGGTCTAGGAGTGCGTTCGCGTACTCCTCTAGCAGTTGCGGGTCGTCAACGTCGTCGACGATCTCACTCGAAGCATAGATCCCGGTTCCGCCTTCAACCGCTATCCGCGCATCGATCTCCGTTTGATTATCAATAACCATCGGCGGAACGCCCTGAGATTCGGAGCTTATATTTCCGGAAGGTTGAACCGTTCCTCCGATTTGCTCTGTCGCTTCGAACGTGACCGCAAGAACGTCGCCGCCTGTTGGGTATGCTCCCGGTTTCCCTAAGAAGTTCCAGACCATATCCAATTTTCCGGGTGTCGTCGAGTCGTCCGAGTTCCCCCATACAACAACGTAATCCCATCCCGAGGGAGCGCCGCCTTCGTCGAGGTAGTACCACGAGAGCGGAGAACCGTTCAACGTAACCGACAAAATCCGCTTGACGTGATTCTCATAGCGGTTGTCTGACAAGTACTGTCCAGAGAAGAAAACCGGAAGACCGTCGACGGTCGTGTCAGTCGGAACCGTGTACTCGAACGTGATGATCCCGCCCGGTCCGCCGAAGACCGTATAACCGGGAGCACCCGCAACACCAGTCGTCGCTTTCGCGAAAGTGCTTTTGATGTAGATTCGATTCCTGTAGAGTCCCCGGTTCTGTCTGACCTTAAGATTCCTCCAGTCCTCGTTAGGCGTTTCCGTGATTGTCCATGGAGCGGAAGTTGATTCAGCCGGTCGCGAGTAGAACCTGAAGTTCTTATCGAAATCGATTTGCCAATTCCAACCCGTGAGTTCCGCAAGTTTGTCGAGCGCCTCGTTCAACGGGATCGCGTCAAACTCCAGATCGCCGATCACAATTCCCGGATCACCTTGACTCAGATACGAGATACCTTCCGGAACTAAATACTTCTCGCTGATATCTTCGAGGATCGAGGTTAGATCCCCAAAGGAATTCTCGGCATACTTCGCACGAATGATCCGCCGCGAAAGCGCCTTCGCCCAATCCGTCGCTTGAATGTCGTGGAAGATCTCGATCCCGCCCGTCGTCGGTTGCTTCGAAGTCTCGAAGCTGTCAACCGTTCCCGCGAAAATCTTTTTCCAATCTGAGGAGACCTCATCCCAGAAGTACAGCAAGACATCTTGACCGAGCGACGGGAAATAAGTTCCCGCTTCATCGTAGACACGGAAGGTAGTCGAGCCTAAGAAGTTCAACTGACGGTCAACCCTGATCGAATCAACAAGCGCATTCATCTGTTGACCGTTGATATGAACAACGAAAGGCGAGTATCCGGAAGCTACAGGATCGTCGATAAGCTGAAGGACCGCGCCGCTTTGTCCGAAGCGTTCAGCGGACGCGATTCCCACGAGACCGAGCATCGGGAAGAGAAGCGCCCCATCCGCGCCGAATTGCTCCAAAGACGGAATACCTTTTGTACCGACGATGATCGCTAGAGTCCCATCCGCGCCAAAAGCTTCAGCCGATACAATACCCGCCGCGCCCGTCAGAGGACCCGTGATAGAACCACCTGATCCAAAAGTTTCAACCGAAGTGATCCCAGAGATACCCGTAATGGGTCCTGAGAGAACGCCTAGCACGCTGAAAGCTTCTTCCGAAGGGATTCCCGCCGATCCCGTGATCGGTCCCGCCAGCACGCCATCAGCGCCGAAAGCTTCTCCAGAAACTATTCCTGCCGATCCGACAAGCCCTTGTTGAAAGACAAGTCCCAAGAGCGCCGCGCCAAATTCTTCCGCTGACACGATGCCCGCCGATCCAGTGATCGGACCCGTGCAAGATCCTCCGGAACCAAAAGCTTCTCCGGAAACTATGCCCGCTACATCGCGACCGTCGATTAGGTTTTCCGCAAGAACCCCAAATACACTGAAAGCTTCTCCGGAAACTATGCCCGCTGAGCCAGTTAGAATAACCTGAAGTACAACCGTTCCACCTGATCCGAAAGCTTCTCCTGAAACTATGCCAGCCGATCCGGTAAGAGTCTGATCACTGCTGATAACCGACAGAGGTTGAAAGACCTCGATACCGATTTGCGTAACTCTTGCATCGGGAGCGCCGCCTTCTAGGAAGACTTCGGTACCGATCTGAGTTACTCGCGCTTTGGGAGCGCCGCCTTCTAGGAAGACTTCGGTACCGATCTGAGTTACGCGACCCGGCATTTATTGGACCCTTCCTACTACGGAATCGTATAGCCCCACTGAAAAGCGTTCAACTTTGCTACAGTCCAATCCGCCGCGTCAAATGGGTCTTCAGTCCAAAACTCAATCGGGGAGTCCATGTCTGCAATCGCAGTAAAACTGTCTCCCAGTGAAACCGCATTGGAACCGTCGTAGTTAACGGATGATCTCCGCCCGAAGTTCTTCAAAGAAACCGGAGTCGCATCCGTCTTGCGTGCGAAAGAGTAGACGCGAATTCCCACGATAGGAAGAGCGCCATCAAGAACGCCCGTCCATGTTGGAAAATTAAAACAGTCCCGATGCCCTGAGGTAGGCGACTGGTTATAGGTACTGTCTTCGTCTGGAGGACGCTCATCCACTTGCGACACATTTGTTGAAGACAACGGCGTGAAGTCCGTCAGATCACCATCAGTAGCCGGGAGACCGTAGAAAACGCGGGAAGGTCCCTTGAAGTCGTTGTCCTTCGCCCCGGTCTCATCCATGACAATCAAATTGTCCATGAAGTAACTTCCGGAAAAATTGGGACGTCGAACATTGAAGTTTTGCATTATCTTGCCGACAATGTGTTCGGTGTCCAGACCTGTATCGAGGATCTCTTGAACGGGTCCCGCGCCCGTATCTACCATCAGTTCAACTTCACCAACAGTCGAAGAGATCTTGACCCGAATTCCAATATGGAACCACGCATTGATAGGAATCGGGTAACCTGTCGTCGCTGACCCGAGCGTTCCTCCGGCATCAGTCTTGAACTGAACATTTGCGCTACCTCCCGATTCACTCTCAAAACATAGACAAATCTGACCGACCCCGTCCTCTGTTTGAATCTCGAAGAAAGCGCCAGCCGGAGCGCCCGTCGTCTCAAAGGTTGAAAGAAAACAATCGAACTCGATTATCAGTTCCGAGTAAGCCGCGTCGAGTCGAATCATTGCGGGAGCGGAAGACCCAACTTGCAATGAGTACCCGTAAGTGTATCGGGTCGTCGACGAAAGCGTGAGACTAGTATTCGCCGTGAAGAACGGAAACTGATCCGCGTCATTCGAGAGATCAAACCCCGTGAACATAATCAAAGCCATGACTTTTGTCCTTCCCTTCTTCCAAGCTTCCGGAAAGACTACAGCTTGAAGATCTTGTTCGAGTCGTTCGGGAATGCGACCGTGATGTTCCCGCCGTTCGGAGTTGCCGGAAGACCGGAATAGTTGTCGATGTACGCGATCAAGAGAGAGTTGTCCGGAGTCCCTGTATCGTAAGCAACAATGACAATTGCTTCGAACACATCCCCGCTAACAGAGTTCATCGTATGATCCGCTGCATCGACAATTCCCGCCGTCGACGACTTGCTCGATAACGACGCCGCTCCCGTTGCGACCCGCGCGGGTGCTCCAATGTCTGCAAGAGTCGCATCATTCGCGGAGTCAACCGTGTAATCCGCATCGTCGACGAAGATCAAACGAATGTCGTCGTTGACCCAATCAATATTTCCGTTCGCGAAGTTGTCGCGACCCGTGTCATACAAGAATGTTGCCATGTCGTTTCTCCTATAAGTCGACGCCGCGTTGCCGCCACGTTTCAATCATCGTGTCCGCTACTTGTCGAGCGTCCGCGTTGTTCACATTCACCTGAAGCTGAAGAGAATTGTTTCCGTAGTTCGCCGCTGTTCGGTTGCCAATGTTGGTTAGCGTTCCTGTCCATGGATCGATGAAACCTGTTGGTGCCGCTCCCGCGTTTCCTCCGGAAGGCGGAGCCGGAGCGGAGGGTTGACTGATCGCTCCGCCCGGTCCTGCTAGAGTGCGCGGACCCGAGGTTATAACCGCGCCGACAGACTGCGCCGCGAACTTGATCTTGTCAGACGCCTTCTTGATCTCTTCACCCGCGAACTTCGCGTTAACCGCGATATCGCTCATCCCTCCGGAAACTATAGACGCCGCGCCTGACACTGTCTTGGAAAGGTCATCAAGGGATCTCGCGTAAGTAGCAGTTGTTCGCGCCGCGCCATCATACGCTGTCTCTTCCGTTCTGAGTCTGGCGGTTGTTTCCCGAGCGAGATCGCCTTGACCGTCCTCTAGATCCTCAGTAACATCGACGAGGTCTTCAGTGGTTCCGCCTAACTTAAAAGTGATTTTGTTTTGTTTCGTTCCAAGCTTGACCGCTTCCGCTTGTTCCTTGTTCAGCTTCTTCGTAACACGAGTGAGAGCTTCTGTCTCAACCGCTTGTTGGCGTTCGTGCATGATCAACGGTTTGATCATCTCCGCCGCCTCTTCCGCGCGGACGCCGACTTCGTCAATCCGTTTCGCGAGTTTATCGTTCGACGCTTGAACTCTTTCCGAGATCTGTTCGAGGTACTCGACTTGCTGATCGGTCTGCTCTCTTCCGGAAGCTCCGCCGCCCTTCATCAGGAGATCGAAGATCGACCATGTATATTTGTCAATACTACCTAAGAACTTGAGTTCGCTTAGCCAGGGAAGGTACTCGTTCATCTTGCCTAGCTGATCGAGACTGATATTCTTCAGTTCGCGCGACGTGACTTCGAGACGACCAATGTCCTTCTCCATCCGTCGCGTCTGGAAGTAGCCGAGGATTCCGACAATGGAGTCGACAATCGACGTCACCATTCCAATAGGACCCGAGAGCGCTTTCCCTATCTCTCCGGAAGCTTTATCCGCCGCCCCTCCCGCCGCGTCGGTAACTACGTCCGCCCCGCCGCCTCCAAAACCGAAGAGCTTCGAAAGAGAATTCCCGAAAGCGATCAGCGCGTTCTCACCGTTCTTCAGGGAGTTGACGAGGTCCTTCGCGATGCTCTCCAGAGCGAGACGAGTAATCGCCTTTCCGATCTCGGTAAAGGTGTTGACCATGACCTCCCCGAGATTGCCGCCACTCCAAATGAGATCAGCGATCTTCCCGCCCATATCAGTTAGAGCAGTTGAGACCGTCTCCCATGCGTCACCCCATTCATTCGTTTTCTTGATGTTGTCGTCGAGGTCAACGCCAAGCTCTGCGAGCTTCAGTTGCGCCGCCGTCAGGTCCGCCTGAATCTGATCTGTCACCGCGCCGGTTGCTTGCGCGACTTCGAGTTGTTTTTGAAGATTGGCGACGAGAGCATTAAAGAAGTCAACCGCCGATGCCTTCCCTTCCTCATAAGCAAGCTTCACACGCAAGAACGCCGCTTCTGTTTTTTCCGCTCCCCTCGTAAGAGCGTTTGTCGATGTGACGCCGAGATGTTCAAACGCCCCTGCAAGTTCGTTTGCATCCTTGATCACTCCCATGATTGCGGGACCGAGCCGATCTTTTAGCGGAACGATGATATCGACCTCGACGCCTTTACCGACTTGCTCCATCGACTGCTCGACTTTCGCGAACATGTTTTGAAGCTCTCGTCCGGACGAAAGGATCTCTTCGTCCATCTGTTCGAGTTGTTGTTGGATCTTGACGATTTTCTTCGCGCGGTCCTCATAGCGCTTCAGCATATCGATCCGCGCCTGAAGATTCTGTTCCGCTCGTTTATTGACTTTCGCTTTCGCTTCTTCCGCGCGAGTCGTCGCTTCAATTGCTTTCCGAGATGCTTCCTCTTGTGCCTGTCTTTTCCTCTCCGTTCGGATGGTCAGTATCAGTTGAATCCGTGCGTCAGCTTCCGCCCGTGCATTGCGGAGAACCGCTCCATTGATCCGTTGCAACTCACGAACAACAACGTCCCCCATGTCTTTCGTCTCGCCTTTGGCGAGTCGTATCATGTCCGCTATTTGATCGAGTGCTTGAGCCGCCCCGCGCCATGGTGCGATGACATTCAGGACAGCGTCTTTGAACTTCTCCCAAACGGACTTAGCTTGACCGACTTGTTCAAGAGAGCGCCGGAACGCATCGTCGAATTCATGCACGCCGTTCTTGACATCGATCAAGGATTGCTGAAGCTCTTTTAGGATTCGCTCTTCCGACTTCGTAGCGTCTTCTAGCTGCTTGACACTCTTCGCCGCGTCCTTCGCCGCCGTGCTCCATCCGCCAATAGCATCCGCGACATTCCAAAGACCCTTACCTACAGCCATGACCGCCATAGCCGCGACAGCGATCCCGAGCGCCATCAGAGCGGGAGTCGCAAGAACCGCCGCTCCCCGAAGACTGGAGATCGCCGCTTGCCCAATGCCCAACTTCTTAGAGCTTGCCCCGAACGTTACCATTGCTTTGCTCACTCCGCCAAGAAGCGGACCGAGCATCTTCAAATTTGCCGCCGCTCCCAGTAAGTGACCGAAGATCAGGATCACGGGACCGATAGCCGCCGCGATTCCAATGAAGGCGACGATCCCCGTCTGAAGCGATTGCGGAAGCTCTTTGAAGATCTCCGCAAGCGCTGTCACCTTACCCGCTAGAGATGTGAAAGCTTCCGCGATTGCGTGAGCAGTGGGCGCAAGAATACTACCGATAGAGATCAGCGTTCCTTCGACCGCTGACTTCAGCTTCGTCATTGCTCCCTTCCAACCCTCAAGCTGAGTTTTCGCGACTCGCTCCGCGACCCCTGCGTTCTCCTCCATGAGTTTAGTCATGTTCCGGATCGCATCGGAACCTTGATCAACCGCCGACTGCATAGCAGGACCCGCGCGGAGACCGAACAGTTTCATCATGTCCCCCGCGCCCGCGCTTGCCTCTTCTAGCTGTCCGACGATGTCAGCGAAGCCGACGAACTTTCCGACAGTGTCCGTAACGGAAATACCGAGTCTTTCCATGATCTCCGCTTGCTGTTTCGAGGGAGCAATCAAAGATGTGATCGCCTTCCGGAGACTTGTCCCCGCCATGCTCCCCTGAATACCCGCGTTCCCGAGTAACGCGATCATTGCCGCAGTCTCTTCGAACTGTACGCCCGCTGCCTTCGCAATGGGACCAACCATCTTGAACGATTCCCCTAGCATTGAGAGATCGACATTCGCGTTCGTCATTCCGGTGACTAGAACATCGTTTGCATGACTGAGGTCTGAGACCGCAAGACCGTAGCCGGTGAGAATGTTTGATGTGATATCCGCCGCGCGTCCGAGGTCCATAGCGCCCGCCGCCGCAAGCTGAAGGGTCGAAGGCATGGCGGAGATGATCTCGTTCGCCTTGAAGCCCGCCATTGCGAGGAACCCCATAGCGTCCGCCGCCTGAGAAGCGCTGAACTGAGTCGTCCTTCCCAGTTCAAGAGCAGTCGAGTTCATCGCGTCGAACGCCGCGCCGCTCTGTTGAGTGACTGCTTTGACGCGGTTCATTCCTTGCTCGAAATCCCCGAAAGCTTTCAGGGACGCAACGCCCATTCCGACGATAGGAGCCGTAATCGTAGCGGTCATCGTTGCGCCGACATTCTTCATGTCGTCCGCAACATCCTTCAAGCTCCGCTGCATGTCCTCGATACCCTTCGAGAATTTGCTGAGCTTCAGACCGAGTTCGACGAAAAGGTCTCCTACCTTAACAGCCATCAGGTTCCCTCTTTAGATCCTTCCGGAATAACTCTTCTTCTACGCCGCCGCCGTTTCTTACCCGCGCCCGGAAGCTTCCCGCCAAAAGCGACGGTGAGTTGTTTCGCGAGTTCGAGTTGTTGCTTCCATGTCTGACGCGCATCGGCTTCCTTGTTCTTTGCTCGTCTTTCCGGAATGAAGTCTTTGACCTTGAAGGGTCGTTGCTTCTTTGAACGGTTCGCGTTCGCGATAACGGTACAAATGAGAGCGGAGCGGAAGTCGTGATCTTCCTTGCCAAAGATCCAGCGATCCTTAAGAGCATAGAATTCGACAGGAGCGAGACCGAGAAACTCCGTTCGTGAAAGACCGAGATCATATTTTGCAAATGCCCACAAGCGAATCCAGTCAAGCTTAGATTCGTTTACGCTGCCTGTGGGCGTATCTCCAAAGGGCGGTAATCCTCGACTGGATCAGTCGCCGACAAACCTTTTGTCCATGCCTCCGTGACCCGTTGAAGAATGAAAGGCATGTTTTGAATGTGTATCCACTTGCCGACTTCTTCGACCGTCAGCTTCTCGTCGCACCATGACAGCGCAGCGAGAGTCATAAGCTTCACATCCCGGATTTTGAGATCAGCGCCCCATGCTTCGCCGCTGATAATAGACTTTCCGGTAAGTTGTTCGATCTTGAGGAGCGCCCCGAATGTGACAAGTAGATGGCGGGTTTGCCCGCCTAGTTTGATGGCGACAGTCGGACGACCGTCGATCCCCGCTGTTTGTTTCGCTATCGTAGCTTTTGATTCGCTCATCGAATCTTCTTTCTCCGGTCTTCCTGAGATCCCGATTCCTTGCGTTGCCGAGACCGTGACGTGATTAAAGCGAGGGAGAGGACCGGAACTCCCTCGCTCAACTCAAACACTCCGTAGCACTGCTGTGATCCTCTTCGCCCGTCAGGGAAGATAGCCGCTTTACGTGAACGTAGGCGGACCCGCGACCTTTGCAGTGATCGAAGCCATGAGAACATCGGCGGGATCGGACGAGACCTCGAAGTTCACGAAGATAACCGGAATGATCCATTCAGTGTTGCCACTGTCCGGAAAGACAATCTTCAAGTTTCGAGCGGTCCGATTGACCACGTCTTTCAGAATCCCCGCACTGTAAGAGTGCGAAGGGTCCTGAGGGATGAAGTTGATATCGAACGTGACATCTCCGCCGTCGATCAGTCCGGAAATGAAGCGCCGGAAAGGTGTCGCCGTGTTGTGAGTTGTGACGTCGATTGTATCGGCGTTGAGGGACGGACCCGAGATAGTCCGCAATTCTGCGACCGTTGCGAAAACTTCGGGAGTCGCGCCGTCACCGATCTGAAGTAAAGTTCCGAAGGCGGAAATCGCTGAACTTGCCATGCTGTTTTTTTATCTCCTATCTGGAAAGATCGTCCTTCCGGAATCTTCGATCAGGTCGGCATCCGAATGACACTGAATTCGATCAAGGCGGAGTCCGCCTCAAAGTTCAGCGTTCCGTCTCCCTGAACCCATCCCCGCCGTTCGGTGAAGGGTCCGTAAACGTGAGTCGCGCCCGCCGCGATGGAATCCGCCGTGACGTCTTTTGTACGCCCTTGCTGATTCGCGACCGAGTCGATGGTAACTGTGTGAGGACCAACGTCCGGATTCCATGCGATCAAAAGATCGCGCCCGGTCATTGTGAACTCTTCGAAGTTGACAGCGTCAGCCGCCGTCTGAGTGAGAGCGACGCCCGCAGTCGGGAAACTTCCCGGAGCGTCATCAGGTGTATGTACTTGTCTTGCCATTTTTCCGGAATCTCCCTTCTAGTTGCTGAGCTTGATAATCGCCCATTCGATGTTGACGTCATCCGCTTCGATGTAGAGGACGCCTGTCGACTGCTGCCAGCCGGTTAGTTTCTTGAATGGTCCGAGACACTTCCACGCGCTCGCCGCAAGGGATTCACCCGCGATAGTTCCGAGTCGTCCCATTGCATCCGCCGCCGATGTAATCGTGAAGGTGTGCGGAGAAGCATCTTCGTTGCGGACGAGGAGGAGGTCGTTACCCTCCATGACGAACTCTTCTTTGTTGGTAGTGTCTGCCGCCGTCCAAGTGATTGCGACGCCATCCGCTGTGTACGGACCCGGAGCGGTTGTCTTTGTTAAACTTACTCTTGCCATAGATCCTAGATCCTTTCGTCCGGTCCGCCTGTCGCGAACCTTCTTCGAGTGTTAATTATCGGGTCCGGAAGGAAACCGCGCCGGGAGAAGCGCGTATTCTAAAACCATGTCACCTCAAGATCCTGTATTCATTGGAGACGAATCTTTCCGGAAGATTAAGATCGCGGAAGATCAGTCGGAATTTCAAACGCTCCCTGCGGTCATGTCCCGTGATAGTGGAGCGGTCACAGTTCGATACAAACTGACGCCCCAAGAACTCAGCGATCTGAACGCCGGGTTCGATTTGTTTATGACTGTGCTGACAATGGGAAAGAAGTTACAGCCGATCATGCCCTTTGTCGACGACATGAAGAACCCTGTCGTCGCGAAAGCAATTTGCGAGGACTGGAGACAGTTCGTCGGTTAGCCGTTAAGAGTCTGCGGAGGTTCGAAGTCTAGGAAGGAATCTCCCGCGCGTTCTTCCTCGGTCGCGTCGCGTTCAGAGATTAGCTTTCCGGAAGGATCATAAAGTTCCGCTTCGACCGGACGCTTCACGCTTTCGAGTGCCGCGTTCATGGCAAGGTTCTCCGCCATTTGGTGAAACTTCCAGACGTGTGCCTTTATGTTTGTTTCGTCTCCGTCCGCTGCGACGTGGTTGAACTTGCAGGAGAGACACTGGAAGAGAGGGAAGGTCTTCCAACTGAGTTGAGAGTAGCCGCGCTCTTTGTCAATCTCCTCTTGAGATTGAGGCGCGGACGGTGTTTCTTCCGGAGGGTCTTCGTCAAAGTATTCCCACTCTTCCCCCGGTCTTAACTGTTCTTTGTCTTCGCTCATGCGAGTTTCTGCGCCCTGACCTCGAATCGCATAATCGCCGTGAAACGGACATCGTCCTCTTGCAGGAAACGAGTGTCGAGGTATTGTGTCTTTGGGAACGCCCATCCTTCCTCAGGCGAGAGGTCCATCTCTTCCAGTGCGTCAACAAGTTTCCCTGCAAGAAGCTTCGCTCGTTTCGTTCCTCGATATGCCGTGTAGATCTTGATCGTGACAACAGTCACTCGAACCGCGCGGTTCAGAAGGTTCTCTTGTCCCTCGATCATGTCTTCAATAATCGCGTAAGGGAAATCGACCGAAGTCTTTTCTTCCGGAAGGAAACCGTCGAATACCTCGCAATCGTTTTGAAGTGCGACGGATACCTTCTGGAAAATGGCGAGTGATACGCCGTAGAGAGAAGAGCCGCCTTTGATTACTGCCATTACTTCGCCGTCCTTTTGAACTCGCGCCTTACGTCTCGGTTGAATTCTCTCTTCGTCTCTTCGTAAGCCGGTCCCATGAACGCCCGCGCCCTGAGACCACGCTTCCCAATCGCTCGACCGATAAGGAACGCGACGCCCCGCGCTTGTGCCTTAGTCCATCCCGAACCGTTCATGTTCTTTCGGTTCCTCCAGACCCATTCAAAGATGACATCGGGCGGAGGTCGTTTAATGGCGACTGAATGAACGTAGCCCTTCGGAGTGTTCTTCGAGGTTACCTGTCCCAGAGGACCCGTTCCGTACTCCACATAAGCCGCATAGCCGACGTTTGTCGAGATTCTGGAGGTTAGCCCGTTCGCGAAGAACTGAGGACGTATGGACGCTCTAAGCTGTCCCATGTCGACCGGAGCTTCTTTCTTCGCCCGGTTCGTCAGCTTCCGTGAGTGATCGTTTACAAGACGCTTCATTGCGCCCCTCAAGCGCTGATCCATGAGACCGAACTTCCGCCGCAACGCGGTCGCGCCTATGAGCCTCGCTTCAATTGGAGAATTACTATTCGGCACTTGACCCGTCGAACTCTTCAGCTTCCCAGAAGAGCCGGGTCGCTGATTGATTGATATTGAGCCGCGCGAGTATCCGGAAGTAATGCGTCTTGGATGTGTTCGCGTCCGTATAGGAGAGTCGATCTCCCTTCTTCCAATCGTCCCAGTAGTGCGACTCGATAACGTGAGAAGTCATCTCCGCAAGCTGAGAACCTACGATCCGTTCCATCGCTGAACGTGGCATCACATCGCACCATAACGAAGTGATCAACGTCCATGACTGACGAGGACTCCCGCCGATGTCATCGGTAGTAGTTTCCGGACGTTCAAGAGCGAGGTAAAATCGAAGGTCTCCAGTTTCCGGACGGTTCTTTTTCGTCCGCTTCATGAGAGAGTCAGTCTCCGGTCAAGGTAACCTTCGAGCATGATCGCCACGTTCGCGGGAATGATACCGATCCGCTTCGCAACGACTTCGTATTTCAGTTCCCCGGATTGTCCTTCCCGGTTGTTGTATAGATGACCGATCCATTGAAGAATCGCTTCTCGAACATCGGTCGGAACCGCTTCTTGTGCCGTGACAATCTGCTCAGCGGTCGGACTGTCCACGTGATCGTTGTACCCGACTGTATAGGTCGCAATGAAAGACGCAAAGCCGCGATGTGATGGCCACGCTGAACGCGGTCGGATCTTGTCCTTATCGAGCGAAGCCGCATAGTCGTCAGAGTCCATTAGCACGAGGTCATCCGCCGACATGGAAGCGATTGTCTGGATTGTAACTATTGAGAGAATCGGACGAACCCAAAGCTTGAGCATGGGTCCGACTTGATCATGCGTCTGACGGATCGTCTGTTTGATGTAGCCACGATTCGTATACTTCTCAATCGCGCCGACGACCGCTCCGATGATCCGGTCAATGTTGGTTTCGGAACTTCCGGAAGGGAGTTTCAAATGAGCGATTACATCCGCCGCTGTGACAGGCGCAAATTCCGGGTCAACCGTTCGCGTGACATCGACGCCCCGCGACCGCGCCCTTCCGGAAGAACTTTCAGCTTGAGAGATTGCATCGAAGATCGGCATAGTCACCACAGTACAGCAAAGGACAAGACCCCGCGCCCCGAAAGGCGCGAGATCTCATCCGGACCGTCGCGAAAGGCGACTTCGTTAGACAGTCGGAGCCGTCTTCGGATTTCCGAGGACTGCAACCGCGCTGATCGTGATGTCAGACGTGCCGGTCTCTATAAGAGACAGCCGAATGTACCGCTTGTGAAGACGGACACCGAACACGACGAAGCTGTCCGCCTGAGCTACCAGATCGATAGCACGGTCGGAAGGCGACTCCCCGAAGTAGCGGGTCGGATACGTGGTGCCATCCGTGACCAAAGCCGCATCGGACAGAGCCGAGTTGTCCCCTTCATGCACTTTCGCAGTGAAGTAGTGGTCACCGTCAGCGGTAGCCGCTGCATGAACGTGAATCAGGAAGTAGACGTCGTCGTATCCCTGAGTATCGATGATCACGTCCCCTGTTTTGTCGGCAGTGATCTGAGCGTAGTCAATCGCCCGATTTACCTTTACGTTGCCTGCAAGTTTGAACATTTTCTGTTTCCTTCCTTATTCGAAATTTCCTCTCTTCAATTTGATCGAATCCTTCCGGAAGGAATTAGCCGATCTGATACTGGACAATGACGTCGACGTGCGACAGAGTCGTCATGGTAGCGCCGGTCTTGACGATGTCAAGAGCTTGCCCCGCCGTGAGAAGCGCCATCCAACCCGCGCCCTTCGTGACGTTCGCCACAGTGTTCTGTCCGCTGATCTCGATATCCTCCGTCAAAGCCGCCACAGCCGCCGTGACGACAACGACCGGAGTCCCTTCATCGTCCTGAATGCGAACGTCGGTTGCAGCGGTAGCCGCGCCGCCGATGATCCGAAGGTAGTAGTTCACAACTCGGATCGACTTGCCCGTGACAGCCGCGACAAGCTCATAGCCCGCGTTCAGTTCTGCGAGAGTGATCCGAATTGCTTTCGTATAGGTCAGTGCGTCGCCGACGCTTGCGCCGTGACGTTGCAGGGTTCCCGTGATGTCAGCGGTACCGCCGAGATTCAGCTTGTTGTCACCCGCCGCCGTTGCTTGCTCAAAGTAGTTTAGTACTGAAGCTCCCATGATTCATTTTCTCCTGTTTGAATGGGACCTAACCTTCCGGAAAGGTCCCGTCAGAAGGTCTAGTTCCCTAGACCGAGATCTTCAGCTTCTTGATCGCGAACGGTGCAACGACTTGACCGCCGACACGCTTCCGAGCGCTGATCTCGATCATCCCTACACTCTTGCTCGAATACGGGTCCGTGATGATCTCCATCACAACCCGGTCGAGAATGTAGTACGCCCGCCGCCAGTCGCCGAAGACAACCGGGTAAGTATCCGCCCCGATAGTCGGCATGTCCGGAGCGACCACATAGGGACGATCCATGATCGTAGCCGGTTTCGCGTCGGTCTTGAATCCCGGAGTCCAGAGGTACTGACCCTGACCGTCCTTCAACTTCCGGATGGCTTTCAGGGTCGACCGCGCCATGACGAAGACGCCATTGTTCGCATAGACCTCTTTCGGCTCGAAGTACAGATCGATCAGACCGTCCGCCGTGATCTCGGTCGCGTGACCGGAGTTCACCGAAGCAACGCTGGCATTCGAGAGAACGCCCTGAGGTTGACCCGTTCCGGTTCCGGAAACGAAGGCAGTGCCTTCCGCCGATCCGAACTGCTCGGAAAGCTCTTCCCGAATGAAACCCTCGACGTTGAACGCCGCGTCTTCGAGTTCCTGCTTTGAGACCTTGATGAGACCGTGCATCTCATAGGACTGAAGCCGCTCCATCCCGTAAGTGGGATTTCCGGAATCGGCGCGAGTGCCGGTCTCCTCGACCCATGTCGCGGAGATGCTTCCGGTCTTCTTCGGAATCGTGACCGCCTTACGGCTAGTCGTCCGGATACGAGCAAGACTCCGAATCGGAGAGAACTCGACGGTGTCCGCGATGATCTCATTGACGTACTCTTCGGGCGCAAGGTAGCCGCCCGCTTCGTCGTCGCCGACAATCATCGCCTTCTGAGCACTGGCGGAAATGAACTCTTTCTCGTCGTCACTGAAACCCTTGTGAAAGTCCAGAACATCCGGAGACAATCCGCCACGAATCGCCTTCCAGAAGATCGACTTCCGCATCGCCTTGACGGTTGCGCCATCGTCACCGCCCGCTCCGCCGCCGCTGTTCGACCGCGACCGAACCTCGGACTCGAACGCCTTGAAGTCCTCGACCTGTTTCTCCAGTGCCTCGACCTTCTCCGCCTTGACGTCGATTGCGGCGAGTCGCTCGTTCAGCTTCTTTTCCGAAGCGTCCATGTCGTCGGACATCTTCGTCATCTTCGCGTCAAGGTCACCGCTGACCTTGCCGTACTGCTTGACCTGTTCGAGAGCTTCCTCGTTCAGAGTCTTGAACCCTGCGAAAGTCTCGTTGATTTTCTTAAGTTCTACTTGTACGTCCATGATTCCCTTTCCTGTTTCGAAGTCTCTCTCGCAGTGATCAAGGATCGGCTGCCAAACCCTCTGTCGGCGTACTCTAACGGCTTCCGGAAGAAGTGTCTAAGTAGTGACCGAGGTCACCCGCCTACTTCGCGGACAATGTTCCCAATCCCTCACGAATATTCCGGAGGGATGTTACGAGGGCGAAATCCTGAACGCCTTTCGACAGTTCGGACAGACCCTGAAAATCTTCGTCCGGAGTCTCCACTCCCGGAAATTCCTCTTCGACCTTCTGATAGAGAGTCTTCAGGTCGATTACGATAGCGTCGCTATCTTTCTTCCAGACAGCGTCTTCGTCGCCACGAGTCCGACTGAGCGCCGTCTTCGCCGCGTTCAAAATGTACTTGGGTTCCCCGTCGACGATGTCAACAACTTGAAGCGCGTACCCGAGCGGAGATTGATCGTTCTCCGCATCCGCCCATACGAACGCCTTCGAGTAGAGGAACGGATCGTTTTCCGCCCACTCCGCGATGCGCTTCCGAGCGCCGACAGGGTCGAACGGATGATCCTTCGCCGCGAATGCGAACTCTTGTCCGAGACCGATTCCCTTAACAACATCAGTCGCCGCCTTCGGATTCATTCCCCACGGAACAACTGAGATCTCCCAAAGCCGAAGCTCTGTCAACTCTGCAACATCCTCGCCGAATTCAGTGGAGGGTTGCGACTTGATCACGTCATACCCAAAGCTGAGTGCCTTCAGGATCTTCTCTCGAACCTTTGTTCGAACGTCTTGCGCACGCGAGACAGCGGAGAACGGAGCATGGAACCAAAGACCTTCGTCGCGCTCTTCCGCCTTCGTGACGACGCCGATGACCGCGCTTGTTCCTTCATAGACCGCGTGCGAGTCGTAGAGGAGAATCATCCCCTTCTTCAATCGCTCTTTGATCGTTTTCTTGAAAGCGCCTTTACGGACGACGTCGCCTCCCAGGTCGACGTTATTGAACACACTGGCATAGCCTTCGAGGAATCCAGCGTCAGAACCTTCTTCCTCCACGACTTTGACTTTTGTCAGGTCAGGGTCGATCTTTTTTCGGAGCATATGTGCTGAGACCTTCCTATCGGAACGCTACCATCCCTATACGTTCGTTAATTATCGGTTTGTGCTGAGAGTCGCGCGAGTCCTTCCGGAGGTCCTCCCCATCTTCGCTGAAAACTTTCTTTAACTTTCCGGAAGTTTTCGCTTGACATATCCTTCCGGAAGCTTCATACTTGGATTATGGAAGTGACGTTGACCTTAACAGAACTAATCGAAAAGGCGAGAGCGGTTGCAAGCGCGACACGATGCGGGTATGGCTCTTACCGTGAGGGAAGGTTTCAATGCTACATCGTCCCCGTAGAAGCGCGGACACGTCAACAACGCGACCATTTCCGAGCTACCTTCTACTTGGATGAAAAACGAGTAGCCCGCAAAGTCATCGTGGAAGCCCTGAAGAAGAAGGCGGAATAGCCACAGAAAAGTTTTTTTAAGTTTCCGGAAGTTTTCTCTTGACATATCCTTCCGGAAGGTTCATACTCAGATTATGGAAACGACATTAGCAGCAAACGCCGACCTGATCGAGGGAATCTTCTTCGGGTTCATGTTCGCGATCTTCTACTTCGCGCCTTCGATCATCCGGAAGCTTCCGTTCAACCACACTGCAACCGGAGTCTACTTCAATGAGAACGGTTCGGCTTGCTCTCGCGGGCGTTTCTAGGAATCTTGAGATGCTGCTCACTATCGAAAACACGATCCTCGACGTAATCGCGTTCTTGCTCTATCCGAGACTTGGAGATCTCTCACTATGATTTCAATCGAAACTGACAACGTTATGCGTGACTTCGCTACGCTCTCCCTCACTACCCGCCAGAGAGCCTCGCTTCTCTGCAAGCCGGAAGACGCTGTCGTCTCCTACCCGGAGTTCGATCCCTTCCGCGCGGTTCAGCCGATTGCAATCGTGACGTTTCCGCTCTACGTCAATCACAAGTACTTTGAACTCGCCGTCTTCGTGTACGAAAATGAAGAGGAGTTCAACGACAAGTTCTAACACTGGAGGTCACACCATGCACCAATACCGTTTGATCTGGACTTACCGCGAACATCTTAGCGTCAAAGCGGAATTCAAAGCCGCTATCAACGAAGACGCGGTCAAGATCGGACTTGACAAGTTTCGAAGACTTCCGAGTCTGACCCTTCATGGGTCCTACAAGATTCAACGGTTGCTGATCGGAACCAAAGACACTTGGGTTATACTCGACGCTCAAACCGGAGAGGAGCTTTCGCCCGAAGACGCCTAGAACGGGGACCGAGGGAGGACCGAGGGTCGAACGAGATCGACCCTCTCCCTTTAATTTTCCGGAAAAACAAGGAAGAAACAACAATGAGCAAAGACAAACGCAAGCTTCGCGACATGGAACGCCCGAACGTTCTCGGGTATGATCTCGACAGGGAAACCTTGACACCGATCCGGAAGACGGTCCCCGCGACCGCGCCAGGAGAAGACTACGGATGCGACGTCATAGGAGACGGAACTTTTCGAATGGTTCCTTCCGGAGACATCGTTGACTTCGAGGAACGTTGTCGCCGATTGAACAGAGAGGGTAAGATCAAGTCATGACGAAGATTCAGTTAGTCCTAACCGACAGTGTTCAGATCGAAGCGACGCTGAAAGATGGAACATGGACCTCGTCGGAAGACTACATCACGGAGTATCTGAACGCTGAGACGAAACTGATCCTAGCTGAACCGGGTTACATTCCGGAAAAAGAGGAAGCGATTGTCCGCCCGATCCTCGAAGCGTTTCCGGGTTCTATCATGCTCGAAGAGGATCGCCCCAATCCGGATGACCTCTTCGAAGAAGTCGACTTCGTTACTCCGTAGCTACGGAGCCGGTTTCCCGAACAGATCCCAGAGGAAGTCAAAGAGATCCGCATCTTGCGTTGCAACCTTGTAGGGATCTTCGTAGAGCATCTGAACGCCCATCGAAGTAACCTCTGACGCGACATTCCCATTCGCCGCTCGAAACGGGTAGACTCGCCCTTGATACGCATTGATGAACTTGTCCTTCTTCGTAACCTCAGTCGAGCCGTAACCTTTGATTCCCGTAACATCGCTGAGCTTCTCTAGGGGTTCTCCCGCCGTTCGTCGTTTCAGGAAAGCGTCAACCTTGTCCGATTGAGTCTTCGAGAGCGTCTCCATCGAATGCCCCGTCTCATGAATCACGACGTTGACGCCGTCATCCGGAGCGATGTTAATGAACGTCTTCAGCTTCTTACCGCCGTCCGGTTGCGTGAAGATAGCGTTATTTTGAAATGCTCTCTTGCCCTTCTTCAACGTCTTCGTTCCTACCTTCATCGCGTCAACGCCTTCAATCCCGCCTAGCTGTTCGAGGAATGCTTTCGCTTCCTTCAGCTTCGCGGTCGAGACCGGACGCTTCCTCCGGTAGATGTTAGAATTCTCGAAGTCGATGACAGTTGACTTCTTTCCGGAAGGATTCCAAGCGTCGAGGAAAGCCTTCTGTTTTTTCTTGTTAAGCTTCTTGATTTGCTTCCCGTCGATATCGAGGATCTCATTCCCGAGGACGTCGTAACGCACTCGCCAGTCCGCACGCTGCGTGCTATCCCAAAAGCTACCCTCCGCCCTTTCTTTGAGAAGCACAACTTGACGTTTCCGAACTTGATCTCTGAGGTCCTCTAGTGCCTTGACTTCGCGTCCGATGTCTTCTAGTTCGTCGATCACCTTCCGACGTACTGACGCCGCTGTAAGCTCTTCCGCCGCCGCTTGTGCGGGAGAGACGGGAGCGCCGGGTCGTCGCCGTCGTCGAGGAGTCCTCCGCGCCGGGTTCGTTGTCGCCGTTGAATGATACAGAACGGTACAACGACAATTGATGACTTCCTCGGGATGTCCGCCGCCAGATTCAGTATCAGCCGGGAACATAAGCTGAGCCGCGCCTACTGAGAAGTACTCTGTAAAAGCAACACGTTGACCGTTTGCGACACTGTGAGTCGCTCGAACGCGCCCGTCCCGAGTCGCTAACCATTCCTTCTCAGTCGTCGCTCTGTCAAGATGTTTCCCATACGCGAAGTGAGTCGCGCCATTTGAAGCGCCGATGACTTCCGTCCGTGCAATCAGGAATCCTCGGTGACGACCGAAAGTAAGACCCGTCTGAAGCTTCTCGACGATGTCTCGGATCGAAGCCCCGTCTCGAAGTCCGCGCTCGATAACTTGCGCGATTGCCGCCTTCGTCGAACTTGCGACGCGCGTCACCTTCTGAGCGACGGAGCGCGAGACATATGCTTGGAACTCCGCATCGTCGAGGGTCTCCAGTTCTGTAAAGTCATCCGAGATCGCCTTCCCGAGAATCTCGTCAGACGCGATCCGATGAAACTTCTTTCCAACTTCAACCCATAGAAGCGCGAGTTCATTCCGGAACTGTATCCGGATCAGATCGTCTGCAACGTCAAGCGTGTCCCCGATCCGCTCCGTCCGCGTATAAGCTCTTCCGACTGCTCTTCCCCATCGCTGAAAATCATCGGCGAGACGCTCTCCCCATTTGTCCTCAAGCGGACGCCGCTCTTCGTCAATCGCCTTCCATCTCAACACAGAACGAACCATCCGGAAACTTACCTTTTCCGGAAGATCAAAGAAGGGAGAACACCCGCGATAGACGGACTTGATCCAGTTCTGAAGAGCTTCAGGAAGTGAAGCAACTGAGACTTCTTCCGAGGAGAGTTCCGAAAGTGGAGACGCGAGGAATGTCATGTCGTGATGATCTTAGCCATCCTAAGCAATGTTTAACGCCCGAACGACGCCTAGCGCGTCCGGACGCCCAACGACGCCACAGCCCCGCCCCTAAGCTTCGGGATCGTGTCTGTAATCGACGAGGACAAGCGCGTCAGCGTCGTTCGCGTAATGATTGACGAAAACGACCGTCCGGTTATCGATGAAAGCGAAGTCGATCCCCTCCGCCTGTCTGAGTCCGTTCCTGAAAATGATTAGTGTCCCGTCGACGAATGTCTCCGCAAGTTGATACTCTCTTCCCTCTAAGTTTCCGGAAGGGTTAACACGAACGCCGAGACGTTGCACAATTGGGTCGGGAGGGAGTGTCGACGTCGCCTTCGGTCTCAGGATCGGCGGAGCGCCGGAACCCGGAGCCGGAAGGATCAAGTCCCAAGCGGACGCTTCAATCAATGCCTGACGCGGAGTTCCGTCCGGAAGTGTAATCCAAATTGAACCGGTCGCAGTCACTTCGCCGGTTAGCTGAGTCTGAGGGACTTGCGTAACCGTGACCGCGACTTGCGAATAAGCGACCGCCGCGATGATCGCAACGACCGTGAATAGTACGAATAGCTTCTTCATGTTTGCTTCTCCTAGATAAGACGCCCGCGCCGCGCTTCTTCGTCAGCCGGTTGCAGTCGATAAGGATCGCGCGAGTTTCCTTCATCGTCTAGCAATTCCTCATCCGCCGGTCGAACCGCCCCGCCTTCAACGGGAACAGTCGGGATCAAGCTTTGGTTAATCCAAGCAACATCGCCCCACGGGACCGCGTCCATTCCGAGACTGAGCCGCTCTGAGATTGCATTGATCGGATAGTTCATTTCATGCAAAGTCTTTGCTGTATCAACAAGCTGTTTGAACGCTTCCCGCATCGCCGGAACCTGAGAGAGATCATAGTCGATCTCGATATCAGGACCGAAGGCGGGAGCGAGACGATAGTTCAAATGGGACCTAAGCCAATCGAGTAACGGTGTGACTGTGTCTTCCCAGAATGAAAGACGTGCAATCGCGTAGTTTGAGTAAGTAGGATTCTCCAGAGCGCCGACAACCATCGGCGGAACCGCGTGAACCGAACAAATCTCGAATTTGTTGAAGCGCCGCTGGTTAAGGAAGTCCATGTCTTTCTGAGAGAGTGACATCGATTCCCATTCCATGCCGCCCCAAAGAATCATAGGACGGTGACGGGAATCTTCTTTAGCAAACTCGTCTTCGATGTTCTCCTGAAGAACGGCTTTGTCCATCGTCAACATTGTTTGCGCCGGAACTTTCAAGATCCCGTTCGGAACACCCGAGTTATCGAGGATCGATTTGTTCCAGCCGATAGCCGCGTTCTCTGTGAGGATCGTCCGCGCCGCCGCTTGGATCACGCTCATTCCAACATAGGGATCAACTGGATCGATATACTTCATGTGGATGACGTCATCGACATTGAAGAACGCCGGGGTTCCCGCGCCGGAATCAAACTTGTAGTCGCGAAGAAAGGTTTCTTTCCCCGGTCGTGGAGTTGTCCAGTCCGGACGCATGCGCCAAAGACTCGTAGGAATTCCGGAAGGTCTCCCGCCTTCTCGTCCGATCTCCCAATAGGAATTTCCGCCAAGGTCAAGATCCGAGATCCACTGAATGAAGAATTGCGTCCGATCCATATACTTGTTTGGACGGTCGATCAGCCGTTGTAACGGATGATCGATTAGATGCTCTCGACTTGTCGTTGCCGTCGCCTTCCGATAGACCTTCCACGGAACAGAACCAACGCTCTCGCCTTTCTTCGAAACACATCGGTAGACCCAAACGAGATCTTTGTATCCGGAAGCTACAGCTTTCATGAAACTAAACTTGCCCCCGAACATTCCGGAACCGCTTCCGGAAGCTGAAAAGACAGCGGACAGAATACCCGGAGTTTGGGCTTCTTCCGTCTTCGTGAAGAAGCGCCCCGCCTTCTGGAGAGAGGTTGTAAAATTCATTGTCAGTTCTCCTAGCACTTCTTAATTGTCGTCACTAGCGACCCATTGACCCGCGCCGGTCTCTGTCGCTCCGATGATCGCCCGGATATCCTTGAAAGCTTCCTTCCGGAGAGCAGAGATGTTCTGAGTTGTGAAGCCTAACTCTTTAGCTAGAACATACTCTTGAACGCCTTCGAGGAAATGCTTCCGGATAATATAAGCTTTCAACGGTTCGATGCGATCCAAAGCATCGCGAACTCGTTCGAAAAGACGCTTGTTCGAGAGTGTCTCTTCGAAATGGTTCGGAGCCGGAAGCGCGTGAAACACGACGGGATCGACTGGAGTGACCTTCCCGTAGTGGCGAAGCTCTCCCGCGATGTAATCCTGAATAGCGCCTTTGACTGCTCGATAAGCGTAAGTTGTCAGCTTCCCGCTTTTTGGCTTCAAACGATAACGACACTTCGCAAGCGCCATGAGAGCGACTGCTATCATCTCCTCATGGGACACATTCGCGACGTTGTTCGAGCGCTTCACACGTTGAACAATGGAGAGCACGAAAGGAAGAACGTCGCGTAATCTCCCGCCGTTGTCTTCGACGAGGGTTTGAACTTGCGATCTTCCGGAAGGAACTACTTCGGGTCCGTCTTCCTTGTAGTCATCTATTCCCGAGTTCAGGTTCAGTGATTGAGGTATCGTAATCATGCGTTCACCTTTTCTCGGTCCTGTACTTTAGCTTCGTCCTTCTTCTTGATGCCACGAATGCGTGAAACGCCCACGGCGACCGGACGATTATTCGCTAATTGGAGGAACGCGCCGGAAGTCGCGTCCGCTTGATCATCGTGTCCAGCTTCCGGAACGTTTACCAGTTCGTTAATGAAGTCGTGATTCCATGGTGCATTGACGATCTTCACAAGACCGTTATTTGCTGCCGACGCAAGAGGAGTCCATCGCGTGACCTTCGCACCGCTTGAGGGTACTCCTTGAAAATCATATCCGATCAAGATTCGTGCAAAATTTCCTATCGTTAGTTTTCCGGAAGCGCCGGGTTCTTGCTCTATCCGAATCTTAACGCCGTGACCGTCCGCGTCCGCCGTCGCCTTGATAACGTTCTCAACTTTGCCGGGGTTCCATTGTCCGCGAACAATGTCTTCGATGAAGATGTCTCCGCGCCCATCCATTGCGACGAGAGCGCCAACTGTATAATCCGCGTCCTTCCTGTCTGTCGCCGCAAGATCCCAGAAGCGGAAACGGTAGCAATCGACCGGAGCTTGATCGACGTAGTCCTGAAACCATTCCGACTGAAAAATTAAACCGTCCGGAGTGACTTCCCAATCGCCCTCTTCACGTTGCTTCCGGAGGATCGGCGGAAGATGCGCCAACATTTGATGATAGGCGACTGCATCAAGAGACGGGTTGTCAGCGATCATTGCCGGAATGAAGGGAGCAATCGCCGTCTCTTTCGTAACGAAGCGACCTTTAACCCAATCGTGACCGATTCCTCCGGGATTACTCGCGCCACGAATCCGAAGCGGAACTTTCGACAAGAGTCCCTGTTTCGGTCTTCGCACGCGCCCGAACATGAACTTGTATTGATACTCGGTGAACTGAGTTAGCTCGTCGAATGCGACGTACTGATAGGCGGGTCCGTCATAATTCCAACAGTCTTTATCGTACTGAAGATGACCGAACTCCAGTGTCGCACCATTCGGCCACAGGAATTGATGCTTCTGCTCATTCCATCGAATCTCCGGAAACTTCGCTAACCACTGCTGAGCGCGGAACATGATTGAATCAGCTTTGCCCAACTGAGCGTATGTCCGCCGCAAGATCAGCGCGGAGTATCCGGGGATGTTCATGAACTGGAGAGCGCCCATCAGGAGCGCGTCAGACTTCCCTCCGCCCGCCGCTCCGCCGAAGAATACTTCTTGATCCTCTCTGCAAGCGAGGAAGACCTTCTGTAGCAAGTGGGGTCGATGTCCTCCCCAATAGCGCGAGAGAACGATATTCAACTGAGCGTCCCAAAGTTCGGGATCTTTCCGGTAGGTTCTACGCCCCGCCTCGATCCGTTCTGTGGTGATAGCTCTTTCTAAGGCGTAGCCCATATAAGCGACGGTCCGGTCCTTATTTTGACGACGCCCCGCCGCCTTTGAAAGATCTACAATCCTTTGTCGCTTATACAAAGAGGGAGCACGACAAGACCGCCGCACTCCCTCCACCTGATTAGAAGCTTACTACTAGACCTTTGGAAATTGCAAGTGTAAACCCGAGGTTCCGTCCGGAAGATCTTCCGTAGTAACATCCCGGAGAATGTTCGGAAGGTGAATCTGTACAAGTTTGAACAGTTTCAGAGAGAGCGCCCGGATCTCTGTCTCGGCAAATTTCGATCCCCTCATATGAAGGAAGTGACGAAGCGCCCGCGTATTCATCGTGACGTAGATCGGAGCTTCAGTGCAATTCGGGAGAGAGTTCCGCGCGACCTGATTCTTCATTTTCCGGAGACCCGATTTCCCGAGCGCCTTCTTCACATCTGACGTAAGTCGCTGATCAAGAATCTTTCCCCATTTCTCCCGAGTCAAATGATAGAAGTCGTACTGAAGTTCAATGTCGTCAAGGAAGTTCTCTTCGAGATCCTTGTTTCCCTGAAACTCCGGACGCATACAAAAGCGGAGGAGACTTCCACTCGCGTAACGTTGCGAGACCTGAGAGAAGCCAAACCCCGCGCGATGCCTGACAAGTTCGTGAGTCAGTGACCGCGACACGCCCCAAAATAGAAACGAGAAGCCGGGATGCTCGTAGACGGAGCCGTGACCGCTTTCGTTAATGTTCCGGAAGTATCTCTCCGCCTCTTTGTTCTTCGTCCTTCTCGGACCGAGGGAGAGGTAACAAAGCTGACCCGCGAACTTCGCCGCCGCTTCAGCGTCCGGAAGGTTATCCGGATCGTCGAGGTAGCTCGTAAAGCCGTGCTCTTCCGGAAACGATTCGAGGAACGGACGGATCGCTTCGAGATTCACTTGAGGACGTGAGACGAGCGCGACCGAGGGTTCTTTGAAATAGTAAACGCCGCCGTCTGTTTTGAAGACGGGCGAAGCAATGAAAGGCGGACGAAGCATGCTCGTCTCGTCGCCGTTGAACATCTCTCTTTGTGTCATCTGATAGATTCCTTCTTCCCTAAAATGGGACCTTCTCGCTCATGAACTCCCGCGACCATTCGCGTTTACGCGAGAGTCCGATCTGAAACGCGGGACCGACAGAGACTCGACTCATGGGAGCGTCGTAAAGCGTCTTCTCTTTGTGATCGACGCCTACCTTCGGAGTCCAGAGCCGGAAGGCGTAGCGACGTTCTAACGCCCTTCCTCGTCGCTCCCAGAGATCCGCAAGCAAGAATGCCGCTTGTATGTGCGGAACGAACATCCGTTCTCTCACCTTTGCCGTCTTCCCCTCAACTTCATAGAACCGAATAACCGGAAGGTACTCTTCGATCTGAGTCCAGTCGTAGAGCTTAACCGTAATCTTCCGGAAACCGTCAACCGGTTCATCTTCTTGCCAAAGCCGCTTGATCAGTCCGACTTGTCGTTTCGACTGAGCCGGTAGGGTCATTTGAAGATGCTTCCCCGCAAAGAGTGAGACATCGTAATCGAAACACTGAACGCGGTTCTCATCTCTCCAGTTCATGACTTCCCAAGTTTGGCGACAACGATCTCTCGATCTCGCTCGACGTCCTTCATATCCGCAAGTTTCCGGAAGGCATCCGCTTCCGCCTTATGCGTCTCCGCTTGTTTGGAACGAATGGACGTCCATAGAAGAAGCGCCAACAATAGCAGTCCGAAAAGCTTCCAGCCGATATCAATCAGAATCATTTGTTCTTCCCTTCGAGGTATTGGATGTAGAGAGCGCCTTCAGGCGTCTCTAGAATGTCGCCGATGATCTGGATCTTCTCCGCTTCCGCCCTCGCGCTCTGGACTGTCCAGTAACGCGCGACGACAGGCGCAAGCAAGAGGAGCAAGAGCAGAATCGGGATGAAAGCAATGAGCGTAATTTTCCCCCAGTCGAGGACTTGTTTCATCGGCATTACGCCCGGTCTCTGTCTCGGGTCTTTTTTGACTTCCATGTTCTAAGAATACGCCCCTCGAAAACTTTCCGGAAAAATAATCACTTTAAGGGTTGACAAAAGCTTCCGGAAGGTTTATTCTTGAGTCATGGCAAACAGCATCTCCCAAATAAACGAGACGACGATCAGACAGCTTGAAGCCGCCCGCCGCGTGTTTGCTTGCATGACGAAGTCGATCCGAGTTACTTACGTGATCCTCACCGATACAACCGTGAAGGTCTCGCGCGGGTCTCAGGGAGTCATTGTCAAGTACAACGTTGCTGCCGATGACTACGAACTGACCTACTACGTCGGGTTCGACAAGTCGGAGCCGCTTGACAGAGTCTACGTCGATCAGCTTCAAGAACTGGTAATTGCAAAGCTCTCGAAGAAGATCCGCCTCTAGCGGGTCTCTCCCGAGGGAAACGAGGAAGCTCTACTTTCTCTGGGCGACGGATAGGTAAAGGGTCCGTTGACACGCCTCAGTTTGAATCGGATTTCGCGAGTCTTGTTCAAACGTTTACAGGTCTATCCGTCTCCCAGAGAGTGTAGAGATTCTGCAACCTTATGGAGGTTTACTAGAGTGAAGATTCTGAAACGGGTAACGACGCCCATGAGTATCGAGGACGCGGAGAAACTCGCCGCGACTCTAAACAAGGATGTTGAAGACGACTGGAACTATGAAGTCGATCAGAAGCTTTGCGCCGATGACGTGATCCGTTCTTTCGTTGACGCCTATGATGAGACTGGAAAGTTCATCGGAACACTCTAAGGTTTCCGGAAGTTTCCTCTTGACAGGAGCTTCCGGAAGGTCCATACTCTAGTTATGACAAACACAATGAAAACAAACCGACCGGACGAAAACTTCAAAGGGATGATCGAGATCAATCCCGCAACTGAAACCAACTTGCTTGACGCGCTAAGACTGGAAGGGATCTCGAATCCGATCTTCCGGACAGTCCGCCGCACATCAGACGGCGAGAGCGTCAGAATCTTGATCGTCTCAAACGCGAATGCGGACCGCGCCTTCGTGACTGCGATCAAGGTCGAAGCCGCGACACAAGATCTGATCATCGCTTTCAAAGAGGGAGCGGTCTCGATCATCTCTGAGACTCATGGTCCAATCCATGTCGATTACAGCGCGGAAGTCAACACTTACGCGATGTCAGTTCAGAATCGCCCCCGCATCGAAGGGATGACTGCCGACACTGCGATCCTTCTTCTCTACTCAACCTATACGGTCGGGATGTAAGTAACCCGAGTTGAGAGCACGGCTTCGGAACCCATCCGGAGCCGTTCTTATTTTTCCGGAAGAAAGTTCTTGACAAATCCTTCCGGAAGGTTCATACTCTAGTTATGGCAAACACCAACCCCCTCAACAGTCGCAAAGCGGAGCGGAAAGCACAGAACGCCACGAACGATTCTCTCGCTGATCTGAGCCGCCGTTATCACGACGGAATCCCGGTCGGAGAGATCGCCGACATCCTGACGGAGAACGGCTTCGACCGCGAACCGATGGACGGAATCTACTGCGGGCGTGAAGGTCGAGTTCATGAGCAAGTCGGATCGAAGACATGGATCGCAATGTCATGGTTCAAGATGGAGCAATCAGGGCGCTACGAGATCACGGCTTACGTCAGCTAAAACCCTTTCTTAACTTTCCGGAAGTTTTCTCTTGACAGGAGCTTCCGGAAGGTTCATACTTAGACCATGACAACGACACATACACTTCTGAACAAAGTCCAGACCGAATGGACCCGAATCGCGCAAGAGCCGCTGACCGAGCTTCGCGTCATTGGGAACATCGTGTATTGCTGCTGTTCTGAGCTTGCCGCGCTTCGGTTATTCTTCGCATACAAGCGCGGGTCTGTTTCCGGAAAACTCGTCGAGGTTCGCGAGTTGAAGCATCGCGGAGACTGGAGCTTCGGACTGGAGCTTCACCCGAGCGTCTTCGGTCGCTAGAATCTCTTCCTAACTTCCCGGAAGTTTTCTCTTGACAGGAGCTTCCGGAAAGTGTATTCTTGAAGCATGGTTAACACCAACATGAACACTCTATTCAAGGTGACCCTCATGTTATTCATGATGGTCATTTTTACGCTTCCCTTAGTTGCGGAGGCGACACTGACGGAATTACCCCTCAATCTCACCACTTGCTCGATTGCGACCTTGCTTCCGCCGCTGCCGATAGTCGGTAACCTCGGACCCTTTCCGATGCCTGACTCGACCGGTTATTGTTCCAAGTGCTGTGACAGGCGGTACCCGATACTCTGCGGGTGTAGTTGCGCGAGTCCCGGCAACCCGGAAGGCGTCAAACCTATATCGAATGAGACCGTTGCCGCACCGCCGCCCATTGTGAAGCGTGAATAACTGACCGACAAGATCGAATGCTCCACCACGGCTCTCGGCAAACAACCGGGAGCCATTCTTATTTTTCCGGAAGAAAGTTCTTGACAAATCCTTCCGGAAGGTTTATTCTTGAATCATGGAAGCCAACAAAAACACCAAAGAGATCAAGGTCGAAGGCGTAATCTTCGAGGTCACTCAGGTCCGCCCGGTCGGCGCGAAGTATGTTGTCTCCGTCAAAGGCGGGGAATTCGGCTTCGCTTCGGTCTCCACGCTTGCTTGCGCTGTTCGCGCCGCCGCTGAGTATATCGCCGCCGCCGAGCTTCAAGCCGCAATCGATAAGCTTGACGCCGCCCGCGTCGCTACCCTCAAAGCCGAGGACGACGCCGCTTCCGCCGATGCTGCAAAGTTCACCGATCCGCTCGATCTTCTCTTCTCCTAAGCTGACGGGCTTCCCGTTCTTTCCGGAGAGCGGAGACGCCGCTCGACGTCAGTGAGAAGTCTTGAGAACTCCGCCCGCGAAAGTCATCCCAGATCTGGAAAACCCATCCCTTCTTTCGAAGCTTCCCCATATAGTGATTCACGACGAACTGAATCCGAGAAGGACCGCCCTTTGAGTTCCCTGTATCGAGTGTGTTGAATCTATGCTGTGACCACAGCTTCCGGAAGATCTCCTCACAAGAACGGTCGTTTGCTCCCTGAAGGAACTGAAGCGCTCTGAACTGAAGATCGGTCATAGTCTTCCCAGAAGGTAGGCAAGAATCGCCGACACTTCGCCGATCAACAATCCAAGGATGAATCTATTGACCTGTTTTGATCTATACACGCGATAGAGTTCATCTTGTCTCGACATGATCAATATCCCCGGAGTTCCCAGAAGATCACGTTCGAATGCTTCGCCCATCCAACCCCGCAAGCATAGGAAGTAAATTCGAGGACGTGACTCGGATAAGCGTCAAGCAACTCAACGATGTCTTCATAGTCGCGCGGAGAGACCCGGTTCCTGACGATATGAAGCGCCTGAAGCCCCTCGTAACGCTTCGCCCGTCTGATCGCCTGTCTCATCCGCTCCGGTCGTGTAGGGAGCTTCTCACGCGCTGTTAGTTTTGCTTCGAGGTAAACGATCCCGTCTTCCTTCCGGATGTAAGCTTGCATCGTCGCGAGATGATCCGGAGCAAGCTCATTGTAGACAACCCGCTTCGAGGGTCTTCGCTTCCGGAGAGTAGCGACCTTCGTCACGTTGACGAGACCGCCGCCGCCGTTCGGGTTGACTTCTCGAACCATGACTGAGCGTACATCTTCCGGAATCTCCTCGACTGTGTTCCAGATTCGAAGACGGTTCCCTAGCGCATCCCGCTCCCAAAGAGCGAAGTATTGCGCTCGATTCGCAATCGGAAAGCTTCCGGGTAGCGGTTCCGGAGTCATGCTGAAAGAACGCGCCCCTTCGGAACGCCCCATGCGATCTCATGAGCGGACTTCCCCTCGACTTCCGTCCATGCTTTGATGTCCTCGATCCGGAAACGAGCGCCGGGAGCGTCAGAGATGCGCCGGGTCCGGATGAGGTTGTCGAAGTAG
>Ga0114923_10000497_pt1 | contig 30828 bp, 30 predicted proteins | sample SumtaG_FD_89578 | JGI IMG/M metagenome (GOLD analysis project Ga0114923, IMG submission 89578) | Deep subsurface microbial communities from Indian Ocean to uncover new lineages of life (NeLLi) - Sumatra_00157 metaG | ecosystem: Environmental > Aquatic > Marine > Oceanic > Sediment | place: near... | reverse complement strand
TGAATTTGATGATCTATTCATGAAAAATACCACGAGTGGCAAAATCCCAAGACTCAAGATTAGGACAATGTCTGGTATCAAACCAGTAAAGATTGTCCCATATATCCGAGTGAATTCAAGATCCTCAGGGGTTGGAACCATTGGTAGATATATCCCTGGAATAAAGAAATCAATAAGATACCACAGGATAGCAATTATACCTCCTATAATAAGGAGATTCGCTCTTTTAACTTTATCATCTTTTTTCACCAATATACTACTAACTTAAAATAAGATAAAGGAGATAAGGGTGATAATATCCGGAATAAATGGTTCCCGAAAATGAAAAGTGACTGTCATAATCATAGTGAATTATGAATAATCCTAAATTTATTAATATTATGTGCCTATTGGATATTAATTTGGATTTAGGTAAACCAAACATAAACCTTTTTAATCTTTCAAATTTTAAAAAATAGTTAAACTGTTAATAAAATATCAAATTGAGGTAATAGATAATGCCAGAAAATATAAAGGATGTATTTGAAATACTCGCTAAGTATAATACTATTGCGAATAAAGATATTGTGAAGATATTAGAGGGTGTTGAATCTTCTAAATTGACTGAGGATTTAGGATCTTATTTTGGGTCCATTTTAGGGCTCCTAGATCACCTATTGGCTTCGGATATAAGTTGGCTTAAAAACCTGGGAGAAAATATTTCAGATTTAGATTTTTTACTCCCATTAATGGAGGATTTTAAGATTGATCGACTACCCCCAAAAGAACTCACTGGAAAACACTTTCTGAATTTAATACTGTAAGAGTAGAAGTTGATAAAATAATAGAACGCATGGTTAACACCCTTCCTGCTGACCAGTATTCTACAGAGGTAACAACGGAAACAAAACGTGGAAAGTATAGTTACATTATATGGCGTACTTTGATTTTAATGTTCAATCATCATACACATCATCGAGGGGGAGTATCATTACTTATGGATCAACTTAATGTTGAGAATAATTTTTCCAGTCTCCTGTGGAGCGTAAAATAATAGTGGGAGTAAAAGGTGCTAAAATGATGAAGCTATCTCATCCATAAAGGTTTCTTTTTCATCATTAAAACCACTTATGACAAAAAGGAACTGCTTACAACCTAAGTCAATATAATCTTGTAATATTCCTATACAGTTGTTATATGTACAAAAAATGCCACTTTCTCTTCCGTAAAGACTAATTTTTTTTTTTAATTGTGTTTCATCTTTTCCGATTAGAAATGGTCCACTCCATGAGAGTTCAATATCATCTATTTTTCTACCGAGATTATCACAGTGTTCATGTAAAATACGCACTTTTCTTTTATACTCATTTATAGAAGCACCCCATCGATCCCAGATATCTCCGATTTCGGCTGCGATCCTTAGTGTATACTTTTCTCCTCCCCCTCCGATCATGATAGGTGGATGAGGTTTTTGTATGGGTTTTGGTTTGCAGACCGCATTTTTAACATGATAGAAATCTCCTTGAAAGTTAGTTCTTTCTTCAATCCAGAGCTTCTTTATTAGAGTTATTCCTTCACTCAATTGTTTCATTCTTGTAACTGGATCTTCAAATCGATAGCCATAAGCTCTATATTCTGGTTCCTTCCAACCGGCTCCATAACCAAATATCAACCTTCCCTTGGAGATAACATCTATTGTAGCAGCTATTTTAGCGGTCAGTGATGGGCTTCTAAAAGAATTGCAACCTACTAATGGACCAAGTTTTATTTTTTTTGTTTCCACAGCTAAGGCGGAAAGTAGTGTCCAAGCTTCAAAAACGCTTCCTTCATTCAAATCCCCCCACATTAAATGATCCATAGCCCAAATAGAATCGTAACCCAAGCTTTCACATTCTATTGCGATTTTTTTAATGGCTTCATAATCTGACCTGTATAACATATCAGGTGCAGCGTTTATCGTGACTCCAAATTTAATTCTGCTCATAAAACACCATCTTCCAATAGATATTATAAATCATACTTTTATAAACTTTTAATAAATTTCTCTTCCAATTTTGAAATTTATCTTCTTTTAATATGAAATTTATTTCTTGCGAGTGCCCTTTTCCATCGGGAGCCCTGTGTTGTAATCCAATTGACGAGTTTCATATTTTTCATCTTCCTCCCTTTGCCGTGTATAACCTCTGTTTCTCCAAGTGGGTGTTCGTGCATCTTCTCGCCAGGGTCTAATTTCCCAGTAATAACCTCGAAATGGATCTCGCGTCTCATTCATCCAATTAAGTAAGTGATCGTGCAACTGATTACGTATTTTCTGGTGAAGGGGTTGTTTAGAATCGATGAGGTTATGCATTTCATAAGGATCTTCTTGAAGATCATATAATTCATCGGATGATAGAATATTTATTACCAGTTTATATCTATAATCCCTAATACAACGAATGAGTTGAAAACCTCCGAAAGAGTCGTGATCTATTTCGTAACGTCCGAATTCCATGAAAATTTCAGAGTTTATACCATCATTATCTGCTTCTGAGGGGGGTTTTGATTCTAAAAGGATTTTTGAAAGTAAAAGAGGTATCATTGATTTTCCTTCAATTACATTAGAAATATTCAAATTAAAATAATCTAAAATAGTTGGTGTTATATCAATATGCGACATTAAGTGATCCGAAGTCACATTTTCCGGAATCTTTCCTTTACATTTGACAATAAAGGGAATATTCGTAATTTCATCGTACATAGCAGGTCCTTTATTCGTTAAACAATGAGATTGGAGCATTTCTCCGTGATCAGAGGTATAAATCACTAAAGCTTCCGAAGAATATTTATCAATTGCATCAAGAACTCGTCCAATTTCACGATCTACAAACGAATTACAGCCAAAGAAATCAGGAAATTTGATTTTCAATTTCTTCCTATCCATTTTGAGATTCCATTCTGCCCAAACTCTTTGATGCTCTGGTTTATTTTCAAGTGTATCTTCAACGTTCGGGGACTTGGGAAACTCATATTCTTCAAATTTCTTGTAGTATTCATTGGGGCAGAGAAAAGGGCCATGTGGTTCGTCATACGAAACGACAAGAAGGAAATCTTCTTTGTAATGCTGCTGAATAAATTCTATTGCACGATTAGAACACCGATGACCGAAAGTGAAATCAACCGATATATCATCTGATCTATTTCTCCTAATTCTACGAGATTCAAGGCGTTCTTCGTGGGTTAATTCCTCAAGGTAATTGCGCATATCATACCAGTAATTCGGATCCCAACCATCTGGGCATTTTCCTGATCCGAAATAATCTCCTCCATCGAGATGCCATTTACCAATATAGGCCGTATGTATACCTTCATCTGAAAGACGTTGCCCTACCGTTTTTGTGGTTAGACTTATAGGTATAGTGTTAGCCCAACTGCCATTTGAATGAGGAAAAGTACCTGTGAACATAGCTGATCTCGCCGGACCGCAAACTGGTTGACAGCAATAGGCATTCTCAAATTTAATTCCCTTTTGAGCCATCTTGTCTAAATTTGGAGTAAGCATATCTGGATTTCCATAGCAACCCAACATATCTTTCCGTTGAGTATCTGTCATTATTAATATAATTTGTAGTTTTTTACTCATACTTAACAATCCTCGAACCAATTTGATAAATATTTCTTAGATTTTTTTTCTTATAATAATTAAATAATTCCTTATGACTAATAATAATCATGAGTACGAAATTTTTTAACATTAGGAAATATGAGGATTCTAGAATCTTGGAGTAAAAGAAAATACCCCAGAACTTTATATACAAACGACAGGAGAATTGTCTGCTCATTTTGATAATAAATTAGAGATTTTAGGTTTTAAATGTAACTAACCAAAATAAACTTGAAAAAGTGAATCTTTTTCCAAAATGACATTTGAGAACTTTAGTAGGTGGAGATAAATCGACTTTATTCTTTTTTTTTCTTTATCAGAAAATTCCATCCCAAACCAATCAATACCACAACCCCCCCGCTAACCATCAGAATAATACTTATAGAATATGTTACTATAGTCACGCCAGTAATCAACATGTATGGTACTTGGGTAAGGATTCCAAGAATTATTAGAACCAATCCTACTATTAATATTAATTTGTATGTAGAAATACGTATTGTTGACGTTGATTTCCTTGTTGACATTGATTTCACCTTTTTAGTAAACCGTTGAAATTTATTAGTTTCCAAATTATATAAATTTATTACTTGTTCTTCAGCAGTTTTTTTCTCATTTTATGTTTATAAGTGAAAAAAAAGATAATTTTAGACCGTAAGTTTAGGATTTTTATAATGATATAAATTCGAAAAAGCTTTAGCTGCCCGGGAAAAGCTGGAGAAAGCTGGTATTTCCAATTCAATTAGTTTTTCTCTGAAATCTTTATCGTTCGAATTAGGAACAGTTAACATGAAGGGTTTTCCCAAACTAATGCAAATTTCTTTGTATCTCACTAAATCTGCATAATATCTATCTACTGCTTCTTTATCTTGATCCATTCCTCTCCATTTAGGTCCTGTGCTAAGTCGAATAGCACCTGAGATATAATCTTCACCGACAGCTAGTCTAAATAGTTCAAACCGGATTTCATCATCTCTAACATCCGGGAGATCCAAGGGATTTGTTATAGAACCTACTCTGATCAATTCTTTCATTTTGGAATTAGTAGGTTCTCGAATAGCAGGAACGTTTATTCCAGCATTCAAACGAGCAATTGAATCTACACCAAGCACTGAAGATCCTCCACTCCAAGTTATCATTAGTATACTGTTGTGTTTTGGTTCACAGTTAGAACAGAATCTAAACAATACAGCCGTATCTATTAATTCTTCCAATGATACTATTGGGATTGCATTTGTTTGTTTGAAAACAGAATTCCATATTTCATTTTGTGATGCTAAGGATCCTGTATGACTGCTTGCTGCTCTTTTTCCTAATTCTGAAATTCCACCTTTCAATACTAGTAGTGGTTTCTTAATGTTCTTCAATGAATTGAAAAATATCCTGCCCTCAAATTCTGACTTTCGAAATTGAGAAAAACCCTCCATATAAGATAATATAACATCCGTATTTTCCTCTTTATTATAGTAATCTATCAAGTCTGAAGATCTGAGAGAAATAGAGTTGCCTACACTCGCCGCAAAAGAAAAATAAACACCTTTAGTATTTAGACCAGAAACAATCCGATTAGTAAGATCCCCACTTTGTGAAACTAATGCAAAATTTCCTGCTTGTTCACTAAATCTTCCACTATATGAGAATTTCCCCCTTGGACTGTAAATTCCCATGCAATTCGGACCTACTAGTCGGCTATTTTCGTTATTTTTGAATAGTTCATACAATTCCGCTTCAATTTCAAATCCTTTCTCATCGAATTCACCGGTCCCTGCGGAGAATACATGAATAGTATAAAATTTTTTTCCTAAACATTTCTCTATTGTTTTTATTAGTCTATTTCTGCTGACCGAAATTACACTGTGGTCTATTTCATCAGGAATCTCTGAAATATCTTTGTAGATTTTCACATCTTTTACAAATTCTTCATGGTTCTCCATTATTTTATCATAATAATTTGAAACAATATAGAGAGAATCTTTTGGGAATCTGTTTATGTAACCACCCAAATGCCAAATTCTTCTGGGATTTGCACCGATAAAAGCAAGAGTTTTTGGATAGAATAATTTCTCGAAAAAGTCAATTTGATTCAACATACCACCTTAAAAACATCAAATGTTTTATTCTCAAAAAGTTTTTTTATTCGTTAAATCAAAAGAAAAGAATATTAAATTCTCAATATGATTTATATAGAAAGTTTAGAATCTTTTAAATCACCAATGGATGAAAAAAAATCTAATTTATTAACTACTTCAAATTTTTACTAATATTAACATTTAAAAGAGAAATTATATTCAGAAATTATAATATTGTATATGAATTAGATGACAACAAATAAAATTTATAAGAAAGAGGTAAAAAAATGATTATTGACGTGCATTATCACCTAAGTCCGTTTCCGATGGAATATAAGGATTTGCTGGGGAATTTGGGAGAGCAAGCTAGATTAGCAAAGGCAGCAGGAATAAAAATTGACGATGAAACTTTAGCTCGTAGAGCTGCTGAACGATATCCCGATGAAACTGGAGAAAAAATAATTAAATGGATGGATGAAGCAGGTATTGATTTTACATGCGTAAATACAGTGGATAATGTAGATAGAGAGGGGATGACAGAGGAAATAGCTATGATGGTGAATAAGAGAATTGCAGATATAGCTAATAAATATCCTGATCGCTTAATGGCTTTTGCAGGTATCGATCCAAGGAGGGAAAATGGCTTAGACATGTTAAAGCAATGTCTTGAAGAATTTGGAATGGGAGGACTAAAATATCACTGTGATAGCGGATACGATCCAAATAGTCCCGGTTCTATCAAACTTTTGAAATATGTGGAAAAAAAAGAAGGCATTTTACTCACACATACAGGACCCTTAGGACCTCCTGCCCAATGTAAATATACCGAGCCAATTCTACTCTCAGAAACATCAAATAAAGTCCCTTCTTTAAAGATTATAGGAGCTCATATGGGTAGTGCACCCAGATGGAGGGAGTGGGCAGCTCTTGCAGCATTTTATCCTAACTTATATGGGGATATGGCAATGTGGCAAGCTTACGCTTTCGGTAAATACGAACTATTCTGCAGAGAATTAAGGGATTTAATAGACTACGCAGGATTGGAAAAAGTATTGTTCGCGTCAGATGGACCCGTATATGATATAGTTATACCAACTAAGAAATACATTCAGTTAATTCAAAACCTACCGAAGGACGCACCTAAAGGAATAAAATTCACAGAAGAGGAAGTCGAAGCTATTTTAGGTAATAATGCCGCTAAGCTTTTAGGTATCTAAAAACAGCTTTATGCTACCTTATTAAAAGCCAGACTAAACTTGGATAAGAAGCGTGAGGAAAGATATAGCAAGCATTACAAGAGTAAATCCAACGAATCCGATGATAAAATTTAATGGATTTCCTTTTTCTTTTTCGGGTATAACTTCTCTTATAATGGTATAAAGAATGACTCCCGATACAAAAGAATAAAAAATAAAGAATACTTGAGTGTATGCAAAATTTATAAAATGTAAAAATAACCCAAATATAACTCCTATAAAATTGGAAAGAGCTAGAATGTATTTTCGAGTCTGATGTCTTTCAATATCATATTCATCATAGATTTCCAGATCGGTAAACATGACAAGTTTTTCAGATCTGTTTGTTATAATTGCTCTAAACCAAGCGAATAAGAAAAATAATATTCCTCCAATTAAATCATGAGTTAATAACCCGACTACAATAATCCCTACTATTAAATGATATGAAAAATTAGTAAAAAAATGTAGATTACCTAAATCTAGGTTGACGTGTAGTTGAATTTTAGCTTTATAGCGGTCTATCCTTAATTTGATCTTGTTGCTTTTTCGATTTAAATCTTTTAATGTTTGGGTTATATCCTTCAAGGCTATAACGTCTAAATACTCTTTTTCTAGTTCAATAGTTAACAATTTCTGTATATCATCTTCAATTCTATCCACCCTTTTTTCTTTTTCGATTAATTTACGCATTCTCCTTTGCGCTTTAGATTCTACCCTTTGTAATATCAATTTCTCAGAAGTGTGAACAAATACAAAACCAATCACCACAGGCAGATACTCAAACGTTGTGATTTCAAAAGGGAATACGGGTATATATTCCGCAATTTCAGATAGGATAACTACAAAGAAATAAGAGATAGAGATACCTGCAATTAAGGAAATATCGATTTTAGGAAGTTCACGATGATAAAACTCGAATATGAAAAAAAGAGCACCGAATAGTAATGAAAAGACAGCTATAAAAATTAAATTTACCGACATTACTTGTTCTAGAATAGATTAACTAATAAAATTTATAGAATTTAATTAAAAAATAAAAATGTGGTAATATTTAAGCGAATAAGTTTCCCATCGATTGACGAGGAATATCATTTCTAACTTTTTCTAAAGAAATCGCTTCCTCAGGGCAATTTGAAGCGCATAAACCGCATCCTAAACAACTACTAAGGCCGAAAATGATTTTCTCACCATCAGAGTCATCAACATGCTCAATAATCTCCATTGGACAAATATCTACACACGTGTCGCACAAAGCACATAAATCATGATCAACTACGGGATCAAAATTCGATTTTGCAGCACCGAGTTTAAATCCTTTTATCACGGGAGCTAAGGCCATACAACAACATGGGCAACAATTACAGACAAACATCGAAGGATCTAATTTATTTGTAGTAGAATGGACTAATCCATGCTTTTCTGCTTCTTTCAATCGTATCATTGCCTCATCATAACTCAACGGTTTTCCTGTTCCATTTCTAATAGCACCTTTAGCAAAATCTCCTGCTTGTATACAAAAATTTTCACCGGTTTTCTTATCAGTTCTCTCACATGATTCACTTGCTAAGCTTGCTGCTTCTCTACAACTGCAAGGTGTCTCTGAAAAGACTTCATACACGGACAGATACTTCTCAAGAACCTCAAATGGTAGTATTTCATTTATTACATCTAACTCTTCATTGATTTCTATTGATTTTAGTACTGGCTCCATAGCAGGAACATATCTCCACGCACTATCTTTATTAAAGTCTGTTGGTAACGGAACCGGCCACTTTCCATCAGCTCCGAAACTAATTTTACGTAATCCTCTATGTGCTTTCCCAGCTTCTTTCAGTCTCTCCGGTGTATCCCTTACCGCAGTGAAATATGCTTCGAAAATTCCCGGTAAATATGAAAACATGTAATATGTTAAATCCCTTCCTCTCATAAGAGTACCTTTATATATCATATGATCAAGCATTTTTCTTAACTTTTCCTTATCCCCTACTCCAGATTTTTCGCTGATCTGGTCAACAGTAAGATACTCCCTAATTTCTTTGAAACTTGAAGAAACTATTAATGCCTCCTCTTCAGGATACATACTTTGGATTAGTTTATCTGTGAGTTCATGTTTTGGTAATGGTCTTGCATTTCCAGTGCTTAACAATTTACGAATATTTTCATAACTCTCTTCTACTTGTGTCATTTCTGATTCCTACAAATTATTTATTAATTTCAATATATGAATTGTTTTAGTTTTTAAAGGTTTATTTGTTTTTTAGCAGTTTCGTTATCAATTTTGCAGTAGCCTTAAGACTAAAAAGTAGATAGTGTTAAGTATATAATTTATATTTATACTAAATTATACCTTCAATTTGTTATTTAATAGATTTTGATATTCTACCTTATTGAAGTCCTTGTATTTTTTTGTAGAATTATCCCAGTAAAAAAGAAGTTCTTTAATTATTTCAATATTATAACCTTCTTTTCGGAAATTGACCTTTCTTAATTTATGTGTTCCTGTAAATTCGAGTTCTTCGATTATGCGTAGAAAAATGGGTATAGAGTAAAATGGGATGTTGTCAACGACATCCTGCTAGTCCAAGAGCGAATCGAGTGAAATGAATCTCTTAGCGAAATCCCGAAAAACAGCATTTTTCGGAAACCATATCTTATTCTGGCGACCATATTGCCAGAGGATCATGCGATCTATCAACATGTAAATACGGAATCGTTCCTTATAGCCTGAACGGAAGGGACATCTCACCCGGTAAGCTGTTATGAAGGTCCGTGCTGCGTCTTGATTTGGAAAGGCTAGACTCGCAATCATACGAGACAAATCTTGCTCTCCGTCTCCATAAGCACTGGTCATAAAGTCGAGGATCCCGCTAAGTTTCCAGCTGTCTTTGGATCTTTCAACCAACAAATTCCCCTCCTTGTAGTCGTAGTGGACGAAGCAAGGTTGAAATGGGACTGAAAGCGCTTGTCGATTATCCTTTATGATCGCGTTGATGAAATTGAGATCCGCGTCGTGAAGTGCATCCGGAACGTTCAGGGTTTTTGCTTGCCAGTCATGGATTGATCGAATCACCCATTCACTGAACGAATCCTCAGGACAAATCTCTCCTGTGACGGGATCGTATTCTCCCGGTTCTAAGGCGGTCAGACTATGCATTTCTGCGAGACCGTCACCCATCACCCATGCAATCTCGATGTTATCTTCAGATCCGAGTTGATCTCGGAGATCAGAGGGTGGTGTCCCTGGAAGACGCGGCATCAAAGCGTAGTTCCAACCGAATAGATCCTCTGATTCATCGACAAGATAAGGCCAAGGAATAGGTGCTTTAGTGCTGCTATGAAGGTGTTCGAGGAAAAAGCGTTCTTTTACGAACTACCAAGGCCAATGGGGCGCACCCCTTAGCACCCACTCACCTGACTTCGATGTCAAGAAGGCATTTTGACCGAAAAGACCAGCGGTTATAGGCTGTACATTTATAAACTCACCGAGGTTATGCTTGTCCAAAGCTGCTTGTAATTGATCTCGCGATAATTGCCCAAGTCGCTTAGAAAGCTCAAATTTTTCATCCTGATCGTTGCCCAGTTTCTTCATAAAAACAATTCAAACCTCAAAGAAAAAATCTTTTTCACTTCTTCAAAATGATTATTTTTTTAAAGGTTTATACTTCATATGATATGTAAGTTTTTAGAAAAGCAATATTATTATTTTTTAAAATTAAAGAAGAATAGGTAGATATTATAATGTCTGATGATATTGAAGTTAAGGATGGAAAAATGTATGGAGGGTGGCGTAAACCTCAGAATCTCTATAGAGGTATGTCATCCTCAATCCATGACGATGTTACTGCTAAGAGTGTTGGGATGCGTGGCGGTACAATTCCAGGGACGATTCACTTGAGCCTTTTCGCACCTTTAGCTCAAAAAATTTTTGGTGATCGATGGTTTGAGAAAGGAACGGTAAGTATGTATTATACTTTTGCTACAGTTGATGAAGAAGAAGTAAGAGCAATCATTAAACTACGCCCCGATACAACTGAAGACATGTTCCCCCTTGTTGCAAATAATGAACAATTTGAAGCATGGGGAGAACTGAAAAATGGCCAAAAAATAATGACTGGAACGATTTCTATTGGAGAACCAAAAGAACCGTCTTATTTGCATGCTATCGAACTAAAAAATAGCAAACCAGAGGATTTACGCATTTTAGAAGGCTATAAAGTTGGAGATGTTCTTCCACCTGAAGAAATATTAATAACTCAAGAAGCCGCGACAAAGGGATTACCATCAATAACTGATCAACTTGAATATTATAAAGGAAAATCACCGTGGGGTAGTGCAATCCTGTCACCTACTGCTATGTATGGCACTATGGCGTTTTACACAAAAAATCATGACCCAAAGTGGGACAAAGGAGTAGCTTTTTTTGGAGCTACAGAAATAAAAAATATCAATGGGCCAACACATGTAGATGTTCCATATATTGCTAAAGGGAAGGTCGCTTGTGTAGGGGTCTCCCGTAAAACTGAATATTTTTGGCTTGATTCTACTCTAGAAGAGAAAGAAACTGGAAAAATAGTCGCATCAATGCGTCATTTGAATCGTTATATGAAGGCTGGTTCTTCGGTTTACAAAGATCAATCATAAGAAAAATAAATACTTTAGATGTAAATCTGATTAATCAATTTTTTTTTTATTATTTTCGAAAGGAGAAATATTCCAACTGATAACGATTATGAATTACCATATCTTAAAAGTGGATTGTTTTGAGGGATTAATTTTTATTTAGGTATATTTATATCCTCAATTTGTTTTCTCTTAGATTTTGATATTCTATTTTACCAAAGGCTTTGTATTTCTTTGCAGAGTTATCCCAGTAAAAAATAGGCTCTTTGATTATTTCAATATTATATCCTTCCTTCCGAAAATTGACTTTTCTTAATTTATGTGTTCCTGTAAATTCGAGCTCTTCTATTATACGTAAGAAAACAGGCCTGGAGTAAAATGGAAGGTTATCATCTACAAATCTTGAGAATTGATCGATATCAAACTCTACTTTTTCATCTAATTTAAGGGCTGCCATTCCCGCTTTACCATCTGTATTTGGTATACCTACCATATACATTGCACATATCAATGGATGGAAAGTTATTTATTACTGATTCTATTTCCAGAGTTGAAACATTTTCACCCTTCCATCTGAAAGTGTCTCCAAATCTATCTGCAAATGAGACCCAGTGATCATCATGAAGTTGAAGTAGGTCTCCTGATTTTAAATATGCATCATCTTTTTCAAACACGTTTCTTAAGACTTTCCTTTTAGTTTTTTCAGGATTTTTATACAAGGTAAACTCCGAATAATTGAGTATCTTCAATATTAACATACCAACTTCTCCTGATTTACACTTTATATAAAAATCATCCTCACTTTTGTAAAATTCACCTGTATCTTGATCGATTTTTATAACTTCAATATCGGATCTGATATTCCGTCCTACCATTCCCGGAACTCCATCAACATTGATCAACGGAACACCAAAATCTGTTCCTCCGTAAAATTCATAAATATGTTCAATCTGAAAACGTGATTGAAACTGTTCCCAAATATCCTTTCGTAATCCCAATCCAAACATTTTATTTAAGGGTCCTGGGGTGTATTCTGATTCTGGTCGATTGAGAAGGTATCTTGGCAATTCTCCAATGTATACAGTGGCATTGGCGTTAAATTTATTAATATCATTCCAAAATTCTGAAACAGAAAACCGTTTTCTTAAAGCCATAGTAACTCCAGCATAAAGAACAGCTCTCCAGGTTTGATTTGAATGAGAATGATACAGAGGAAGTGGATTGTAAACTATATCATTTTCTTTTAAACGTAGTCCATTAGCATAAAAAGTACCAATTTCTACATGTTTTATCATCACTGCTTTAGGAAATCCTGTGGTCCCAGAAGTAAAGATGTAGCTGCAAACATCGCCTAAATTAAAATTAACATTAGTTTTTGGATTATTGATCGAAATTGTATTTAACTCATTAGGAAGATCGATAAAGTCGTGTTTTATATTTTTATTTACAACAAAAATTTCGTTATTTTGTACTTTCAAATCACTAATTACTCCTTGAATTGCAGGGAGACATTCTTTATCAACGACGATATACTTTGGTTTGCTAATGTTCAACACATGAATCAAAGGTTGTTTCCTTAAGTTGACATTAATCAGTGAGTTTATTCCCTTAATCTTGCTGATTCCTCCAGTGACGAAAAGAAATTTTGGAGAATTTTCCATCATTACCGCAACTGTTTCATTAGGTTTTAAACCCCGGCTTGTAAAATAATTAGCAAATTTATTAGTTTCTTCATTAATAGATTTCCAAGTCCACGATTTATCATTAAAAAGTATACCTAGTTTATTAGGAGTTTCTTTTGCCCAATATTCTATACGCATTCCAAGACTTGTGAATGTGGACGGATTTGTTGAATTTTCTACCATTTTTCCTAATTTAGTTAGATATTCAGTTTCATTAGGAGTTAGTTTAATACTCATCTCGAATCACCAAATAGTTGTGTTTGAAAGATATAACCATTTACATAAAAATTAAATTGTGATAGAATATCTATTAGGATTATATATAAATCTAACGCGTTTATTTAATGCATACTCCTCTATGGACAGTAACTTGTCATCTATGTCAAAGTGTAATCGACGAAAAAATCAAAAAGAATGTACAATTATTTTATGCGTTATAAATTGTAAAAATAGTTTTTAATTGTCAACTTTTAAGAGTCTACATATCGAAAATCTTGGAGTACTAAAAGGTGAAATAAAATATCTGTTAATAATATTCCATTAACAAGAGAAAATATACCGTTTGAACGACTTTTTAATCCACGTGCGATAGTAATAATTGGTGTTTCGAAATTAAACCCATCTGACGTAACTCAATATGTTTATGCATTGAATGGTGCTAAATTTCCCAACCCAATTTACCTTGTAAACCCAAAGTATCCTGGTGAGGAATTATTAGGATATAAGTTTTATGGCTCTGTGTCTTCCATCCCAGACGAAATACCAGTGGATCTTGCAATAGTAGCCGTACGTGCCCATATAACACCTTCAATTATTGAGGAATTAGGTAAAAAAGGGGTGCCGTTTGCACACATTTTTAGCAGTGGATTTTCTGAATTGGATTCTGAATTAGATAAAAAAGGTAAAAAATTAGAGCAAGAACTAATCAAAGTTGCTTCAAAGTATGGAGTCCGTATTCTTGGTCCTAATTGTATGGGTGTGATTGTACCAAAATCAAAACTCACCTTTATAATGTCATTTAGGGCAATGCAACAAGCATTTAGTGAAAATAATGAAAATGATTCTGAAAGTCTCGAAGGCTTAGAAGATTTTGGAGATTTAACAAATGCTGGACAAGTAGCCTTTATATCACAGAGCGGAGGGATTGCATTTAACCATGGAATGCTTGCCCAATCATTAGGTTATAATTTTTCAAAAGTCGTCTCTTTCGGTAATCAAATAGATTTGGATTTAGTTGATTTTCTACGATATTTTAAAGATGATCCTGAAACAAAAATAATATCAATGTATATTGAAAATATTAAAAAAGATGGAAACGAGTTTGTTCGATTGCTAAAAGAGACAACTGTGAAGAAACCTGTAATCATTTGGAAAGGTGGTATAGGTCAAACTGGCCATCAAGCAGTGATGAGTCATACGGGTGGATTGGCAGGGAACTATAAAATGTGGCAATCAATGGCAGAGCAAACGGGAGTAATTCTAGTAAATAATTTTAAAGAATTAACAGATATGTTACAAACAATCGTTACTTATCCAACCCCTCGAACTTTAGGAACAGTTGTATTATCAATGAGTGGAGGAACAGCAGTGGAAAGTACTGACGAAGTTGAACGGAATGGTTTAAAAATGCCCCTTTTATCGAAAGAATTAACACAAAAAATCGAAGAATTTATCCCAGAAATTAATTCTAATCTAAAAAATCCGTTAGAATTTGGTGGAAAGAATAGTTTGGATCATACTGTTCAAATTCTTGGGATGTTAGCAGAAGAACCCCAATTTTCTTCAATAATAATAGCAACTTCCCCAGAATATCTTATTTTTGGAAGAGGAAATACCTTAGACAGTTATATAAAAAAAATATCGAATGCGATACCCCCTAATTCGGGAACTTTATTAATGTGTACTTACAACACTACAGATATGTTTGAGCAAGGGATAAAAATGAACCTTGAATTTCGTTCCAAATCTCTTCCCAATGGATTTGTAGCATATCGATCAACAGCGGCAGCAGCAAAAGCTTGTTATCGCTGGTGGAAATACGGAAAGTATTTAGAGAATAGAAGTAATAATTAATAAAATTGAGGTAGATCAAAATCAAAATATTAGGTATCTCAGGCAGTCCTCGGAAAAAGGGGAATACAGTAACTATTCTGGAAGAAACACTCAAGGGTGCAGCAGAGAATGGTGCTGAAACTGAACTTTTCAGTGTTTCGGGCAAGAACATTAGAGGATGTGATAGCTGTTATTCTTGCTATACAACCGGTGAATGTCATATCAAAGACGATATGCAACCTCTTTACGAGAAATTGATAGAAGCAGATGGCATTGTTTTTGGCTCACCAATCCATATGTACGGTATGACCGCGCAATCCAAGGCTATTTTAGACCGCACTTTTTCCATGAATCGCCCGGGAAAAACTTTAGCAAATAAAGTAGGAGGAGTAATTGTTGTGGCAGGTAGTATAGGTATCATAAATGCCCTTAAGGATTATTATTTCTTTTTCACGGTTCAAAGAATGCTCCCGGCAAACTTTGTGGGTGCATATGCAACAGTTAAGGGTGATGCGGTAAAGCTTGTAAAGGGTATGGAAGCCGCTTATAAGTTGGGTAAGGAAATGGTGCTACTTGTTGATAAAAAATTTGAGTTCCCCAAAGGATATCTCCGAAACCACTATGGTTTTGGTACTCATACGCATTAATAAAGATAGAAGTCTATATCATAGCTTTCATTTAAAACTCCAAAGCATATCGTAACCATTCATAACCATTATTATAAGATGGGATTTAACTTGATTGAAAAAATTAATCCTTAAATATAATGAGAATGCATCTCATTTTATTAGAAAAATATCATAATGAGATAAGTAAATGAATGATAAAAATGCTACTCAGAGGGTAGGACGTAAAATTCCCCGGAAGCAAGTCGCTGCGTATGGAACTATGTATGGTTCTAATAACATCATAGCTGTTGCAAGGGGTTTGTATTTATTTGCATATCTTATTGACGAGTTTGGATTACAACTTGAACTTTATTTGCTTGCGAACCTGATTTTCTTAGGTTACAACGTGTTGAATAACGTCCTTTTTAGTATATATGCAGACAGAACCAAACACAAGTTAGGACGTCGCATTCCATACATTAGATATGGTGCTTTATTCCTAATTGTGACAAATATCCTGATCTGGTTTCCATGGCCAGGAACTTATCCCGGTAATGCGAATGCTGGAGCGATAATGAAGTTTATACAGTACTTGGTTTATCTTTTCGTGTGGGATACTGTGCTTACGGTGGTTACTATTTCTTTCGGAGCTTGGTTACCAGAGGTGACAGAGTCTGAAGAAGAAAGAGTCAGGATGTCAATAATACTTAGGATCGCAACTGCAATAGGGGGCCTTTCCATTGTAATAATACCTTTTATTTGGAATTCCGGGCTTGATGTATTCAGGATTTTCATGGTGGTTGGCAATACAATTAATGCACTCTGCTTTTTTGTAGGATCTTTCATTATAAAGGAAAGACCTGAATTATACAAATCTTCGTACAAGGATGCAAGTACCAAGGAAGTTTTCAAGCAGTTTGTCGGTTTGTACAAAAATAAAGGGTTTTTAAGTTTGACAATTTTCGTTTTCTCTACAACGTTGATGATGTATTTTAATAATAATTATCCAGTATTGATTGGATATGGTTTAGGATTGCCAGGGGGTGAATATGTGGTGACTTTCATTTTTTATACGTTTAGTTATGGAATGATGCCAGTTTTATCCCGGATGGCGAAATCCAAACCAATTGATAGGATCATCATGAAAGTAATAAAACCCGGATTGTTGGTACTATTTGTTTTTTTTATATTGACACTAATAACGGGTTTACATTGGTTCCTTTATCCGAGCTTGGCTTTGGGTGGAGCAATGTTAATGGTTGGATTGTTTGCATCTCTTATCGGGGGGAATGTCATTGATCAAGATGAACTTGATACCGGGCAAAGAAGGGAAGCATTATACAATGGAGCCTCATCTTTATTGATTATCCCGATGGGTGAGATTGTTGGGAGTATCGTAGCTATTGGACTGATCTTTATTAATTTCGAAGAAGGAATGGGATTTGCTCAAGATCCATCTGTGTTAGCTGGAATAAGAATTTTATATTTTAGCATAATTTTCTCTGCTGGATTACTTACTCTAATTTCCATTAAACTTTATCCATTTAAAGGTGAAGTATTAGTTAAATTGAAGACAGATATCATGACACTACACACAAAGAAGGAAGCAGCCGTTAAATCAAATCAAGAGTCTTTTCCCAAAGAATAATTTTGAGCTTTTCTCTTAGATCTAATATATTCTATTCATATTATTACAAATTTTAAAAATCTTAAACAACCTTCTTTCTTTTTGAATGATCAGAGCAAATCAGCTTACATCAACATATGCTTCTAATTTTTTAATTAATTCATTAACGCGGCTAAAGTCACTTATTTCGATCGAGATTGCTTCATTAGGGCAAGTGCTTTCACACCTTCCACAGCCTAAACAGCGCTTCTGATTTACTTGTGCTTTCTCATCAATCATTTCCATTCCCTTAAAGACACATACTTCAAGACAATCTCCGCATCCGATACATCTATCTTGATCTACTTCTACAGTCAATCCCTCCATTTTATGAAAAAGCTTGATAACATCAACAGAGGATTTTGACATGACTCTTCCATTAATACAACAGCAGGAACAGCAGAAACAAACGGACATGTAATGTCCAAGATCTTTAACATCACTTGCTTCAGCCTCCATTACAGAATTCCCAAGAACAGGAATTAAACCATTCTCAATGGCGGATCTTACGTGTTCTAAGGCTTCTTCCTTTGTTGCAACATGACCCCTCCCTTCTGGGGGCATCACCATATTTAAAGTAGCAGACCCTAGCATCATGCACCCTAATGACTTTTCATGATCTTTACAATCCCAGTGTTCTCGACACGGACAGTCTCGGACAACAATATTGCAAGCTTTATCAATGAAGTGCTTAAAGACTTTCATCGGTAGAACTTGATTTTCAAACGTTCCAAGGGATTGGTTAATAGGTATGTAAGCTCCAAATTCTTTTACATCCTCAAAGCGTTTTTTAACCCATTCTCGGAACATTGGTAATTTTGAGAACATGAACGGATGAAATCCTTTAGTGACATCAATTTGAGCTGTTACAAAAGGTTTAGATATTTTAGTTTTTTTAGTCCCTTTTTCAGGATCAGCTTTTTTCCACCCTACAGTATGCAGTATTTCAAACTTACCTCCCTTACCTGGGGCGTATGTAAACTCAAAAGGTTCACATCTTAAGAATTTAGCTGCAAGATCTAGATCACCAAGCTTGAAAGTAACACCAGGATCGTCTATTTTTTCACCAAATTTGTATGAGTAATTATCTTTCGAAAAAATTTGATACCCGATTATTCCACAAATATTCCATTGAAGGCTAATTACTCCATCAAAATTTTTCATGTCTTCTTGATATGTTTCATCAGTCTGAGGACAACCCTCTATACCTTGCATCATTTTTTTAAATAGAATTTCAACTTCTTCCTTAGTTGGTACCATAATCATCACTTATTTAGGACTTTTTTAACGTTTCTGTAAAGAGCGATTCAAGTAGCGCATTAAACTCAACCACTTTCTTTCTCTCAAAAGTTTACTTTTAAATTATAATTATTCCTCACAATATTTATACTTATTATTTGAGGATAAACGATTAGCGAAACTTGGGTGTAAAGATAAATTCAGAGTCTGTTTTCGATGATAAATCTTTTGAGAAGATAAAGAAATTTTTATTCGAAATCATAGTACAAAAGGCTTTTAAGGAAATTTACTTCTTAATGATGAGTAAATTAATATACTATATTTGTGAAAATAAATAGTATTCTTTGGAGTAATGTATTATTAAAAATTAGGAGCTACACAAAATGATCCCGGAAAACACACAATCCATTACCTTAAAATGGCTTAATTCTGTATTACATAAAAATAACTTCTTAAAAAAAGAGAATATTACATCTATATCTTGTGAACCATTTGGTGGAGGAGAAGGAATAATAGGTGATTTATCTCGAATAAAGGTGAAATATGATAGAAAAGGATCTCATCTTCCGAATACTATGATAGCAAAATGGCATCCTTCAGATAAACAATTTTATAATTTGGGTATTCATCTTGGATTTCTTGAAGGTGAAGTCCGATTTTACTCTGAGTTAGCACCTATTAGTCCGATTAGAACACCAGAACTTATTTATTCAGATTTTGATTTGAATTCCAATAGATTCGCTCTTCTTCTTGAAGATTGTTCAAAATTTACGACTATAGATTTTGTTAAAGGGTTGGATTATGAGCAAATTAAAATTGCTGTTACATCACTGGCACGATTTCATTCCCGTTGGTGGAATGCTGACATTTTACATTCGTTTAAGTGGTTTCCTAAACAATCTTTATGGAACTATGCCTATGAACAATTCCAATATTTTTGGGAAGGTCTTAAACAAAAAGAGGAGTTTATATCTGATCTACCTGAAAATGGTTTTGAATTAGGAGAAACATATCATAAAAAAATAATTAAGTTAGTTTCTGAGAATGTGTCTAATCATACTACGATAATTCACGGAGATTTCAAAAGCGCCAATCTCTTTATAGATACAAATGACCTAAAAAATCCCTTAATTGTTTGTGATTGGGGTAATATGCATACAGGTTTTGGTATTTTCGATTTAGCAAATCTTCTTAGCACAAGTGTATCAGTAGAATTAAGACGAAAATATGAACATCATTTTGTCAACCTTTACATGGATCTTCTAATCGAAAATGGTGTAGATCTTTCCGATTTAACATTTAAAGATTTTTGGTATAATTATTTGAAAGATCTTTTAATATTTATTGTTACCTCACCTGCTCTTTATCTATTGGGTAACCTTCCTCAAAGACAAAAGGAAGTTCGAAAAATTTGGACAACTCGAATTTATACCGCGATTTTAGATAATGATATTGAGGAGACATTTCCTGTTTAATTTAAAGGTAAATTCAGAGTCGATTGCGATGAAAATTTAGTGAAAAAATATTAGGATTCATTCAAAATCTATAAAAATGATGTTATATAAAGAGCAATATGAACCGTATCCAAATCAAAGCTCGTGGATTCACGTTTGACGCCTGGGCAGATGGACCGGAAGAGGGACCGTTGCTATTGTTACTGCATGGTTTGCCCCGAACGGGCTGGGAATGGCACCACCAGATGCCTAAATTGGCTGAAGCGGGGTTCCGAGTTGTTGCTCCTGATATGAGGGGCTATAGTCCGGGTGCGCGACCTGAAGGTAAGCAAGCATATGTTGTAACTGAATTTGTCCAAGATATTTTGGCAATTGCCGATCAGCTTGGATGGACAGACCGTCCCTTTCATCTTATGGCTACCAGTATCGGGTCTATAATCGCATGGAATATTGCTGGAGAGTTTCCTCAGCGGGTAGCGACGCTGGCTTGCATCAACATTCCACATCCAGGGGCACTTTTAAAGGTGAGGGAGACAGAATCGGGGGATAAACAGAAAAAAAAGTTGAATTATGTCTTAGATTTCAGAAAAGAGGGTGATGAATTGAAAATTTTTAAGGCTTCTCTTAAACGCATGGGATTACCGGCCGAAGAAACCGACCCATATCGTGAAGCACTTAACAGCGAGGAAGCTCTTCGGGCTGTTTATCACTGGTATCGAGCACTCCCCTCATGGGAAGAACTTAAATCACAAGCATTAAAACCGGTTGTAATGCCCACTCTCTACATCTGGCCCCGAAATGCAGGCAATTTTTCCCAGGAGGCGGCTGAAGCAAATGCAGATTATGTTGAAGGACCGTATCGATTCGAGATCCTCGAAGTTGCACGCAATTTCACTCTTCAACAGGAGCCGGAAACGATAACTCGTCTATTGCTCGAGCATCTGGCTGAACACGCTCAACAATCTTAATAAGTAGGATAAGACTATGAGAATTTAGTAGAACAAGCTTATAAATATTGGTCTCTCAATTTTTTATAATTGAATATTATTTTAATTCTAATATGAATATGAATGATGATTTAGGTAATCTTTTTAAATTAACACCAGACTATGTTGAAAAGGCATGCAAAGTGGCAGGTAGGGCTTTTCATAATGATCCCGTCACGATATTTACATATCAAGGTGAGAAAGAAAGAAAAGAACTAATACAATATGGATTTTATATGCTCTATAAGTACGGAATAAAACATGGTCTAGCCTTTGCGACCTCTAAGAATTTAGAAGGAATTACAATATGGCTTCCTCCTAATAAAACATATCCATCTAAATGGGCTATGATGAGACATGGTGGTTTTTATACAATTCGTAAAGTAGGTTTAAAAGTAAAAACAATGAAAAGAACTCTGATTATTTTTAATTATGAAGAAGATAGACATAAACATCTTGTGCCATACGACCATTGGTATCTTCAGAATATTGCTGTTGAGCCAGAAGAACAAGGGAAAGGATACGGGGGGAGATTAATAAGTACTATGATCAAGAAAATTGAGAGTGATGAGTTACCCATCTATTTAGAAACTAATACAGAAAAAAATGTATCCATTTACCAAAAATATGGATTCGAAATACTTGAACATACTATAGTTCCTGAAACCGATGTACCTCTTTGGTGTATGTTAAGAAAATCAGGTTAAATTATATTTACAGAATGAGTTTATTAAATCAAGAAAAAGAAGTTATCGGAATTCTTTTTAAGCCATTAATATTATCATATTCTTTATCTTCTGATATTATTTGTTTATCCAGATTAATTGCTATCCCAACATGTAATGAATCGAAAAATGAAAGATTATATTTTTTCCTGAGATGAATAGCCGTTAAAGAGTTAAGAGCATCCAATAAAGCCCATTCAATGTTTTTAATTCTTTGGATTTCCACTAAATCTAACTCAAATTCATATTCTATTCCTTTGGATTTATAAATTAATTGTAATTCTATAAGAGATACTGAAGAAATTTTCGCTTCAAGTTCACTATTATGGATTCTTACAATAATATTATTTGCGAATTTGTGATTAATATCATTTGCATTAAGAAAGGCATATAATGTGTCGGTTTCTATTAATGGCATACTAATACCTCTCTTCAATTTCATCTAATGCTAGTTTTTCTGCTTTAATCTTTGCTGCCTTTGCCGATTCTTTCCATTCATATTTTCCACTTAAATTTTTTATTGGATCACCCTTAGTTGGAATTATCCCTATATGATCCCCAGCATCAAATTCAACTACTTCTTGACCGGGTTCAATTCCATATTTCTTCCTCAATTTCTTCTTAATTACCACTTCACCATGAGTACCAACCTTAACATTATTCATTATAAGATTCTCCGAAAATTCTGTTTTTTTCCTATTAAATATATATTATCTAGACATTTTAAAATATTTCGGAAAAAAATCTATTTATAAAATTGATTTAATTATAGATTTTTATTGTTTTTACTATCAGAAAATCAGGACGAATATCGTCATCTAAGAATTTTTACAAAATTTGGTCTACAAATCTATTATACTTGAATTTTTTAATAACTCATATATGAATATGAATAATGATTTAGACAATCTTTATGAATTAACACCAGATGATGTTAAAAAGGCGTGTAAGGTGGCAGGGGATGCTTTTGAAAATGATCCAACAATGGTATTTGCATTTCCTGATGAAAAAGTAAGAAAAAAAAACTCTCCACATGGATTTCATATGATCTATAGGTACAGAATAAAACATGGATTAGCTTATGCAACCTCAAAGAATTTAGAAGGAATAACAGTATGGTTTCCCCCTAAAAAAACATATCCATCTACCTGGACTATGATGAGACATGGTGGTTTTTATACAATGCGTAAAGTAGGTTTAAAACTAAAGGCAATAAAAAGAACTATGACAGTATTTAACTATGAAGACAAAAAGCATAAAGAGCTTGTACCCTATAATCATTGGTATTTTCAAAATATTGCCGTTAAACCAGAAGAACAAGGAAAAGGATATGGTGGGTTACTCATAAGTACTATGCTTAAAAAAATTGAAAGCGAGGGGTTACCTGTTTATGTAGAAACTAATACAGAAAAAGCTGCATCAATCTACAAGAAATATGGATTTGAAATACTTGAACATGAAATTATCCCTGAAACCGATGTACCTCTTTGGTGTATGTTAAGAAAATCAAATTAGACTTTGTCTACAGGATGTGTTCAGTCCTGACTATGATTGTATCTTGAAGTTCCCTGTGTAGTGTCACGAAACGAGCGTTGTATCCAGCTACCTTAACCGTTAGATCTTTATACTTTTCTGGTTCTTGTTGAGCAGCCCTAAGTGTATCTGAGTGGACAACATTTATTTGGATATGATCTGCTTTTTGATCGACAAATACTCTGATAAAGTCGGCTAGTCTTTTGAATCCTTCATCCCTCTCAAAGATTGTTGAGTTCAATCTCATGTTAAGAGACTGACCTTGGTTCATTTCGGCATTGTTGACTTTACCGGCTGATTTAAGAATCGCAGTTGGTCCATTCAAGGCGCTGCCTACAGTGGGACTGGCTGCTTCACATAGCGGAGCCCCGGCATTCCTTCCTGATGGAAGTGCCCCTACTATCTTACCCAACGCTATATAGCTTGCACTAGGGACCTCAGTAACCACTGTACAACCACCGTACGTGCTCTTGTATTTCTTCGCTTCCTCATTGACGATATGTGTTACCCAAGCTACCTGTTCGTCTGCACAATCATCATCATTGCCATATTTGGGCGCATCCACACACATTCTGCTGATGTCATCATAATCTTTGAAGTTCTTCTCCAAGGCTTGGCATAACTGGTTCATAGTAATCTTCTTGTCATCAAAAACTAATCTCTTAATGGCTGCTAGAGAATTCCCGGCATCAATTCGACCCCATGTCTGAACTGAGTGAATGTTATAACGAGCACCACCTTCCTCCTTGGACAACCCCTTTTCGATGCAGTCTTCAACCATAGCTGAGTTGAATGCTTTAGGTGTTAGTGCCATTTCAGCTATGTGAGAAGCAATAATCCCTTTTCTCAACCTCCAAGCCACTTGCTTGCTGTAAGCCTTTTTTACATCATTAAAACTCTTGAATTGTAAGGGATCTCCCGTTTCTGGACCTAATTGTCTGTTTAGGATCCTATTCCAACCGTTGGTTAACATGAGTTCTACAATCATGGCAAGGTTCAGAGGAGTAAAATTAAATCCCGATTCCATATCAGGTATCACAAGTTCATGACAGCCTGCACCGGTGCCTTTACGAGCAAGTTCCAGTGTTATCGGTGGTCCATCCATGATTTCGTTTCGAGCCAGAAGGTTCCCAACTCTAAGGTCTTGATTTATGAACATAGGATAACCTCCTCCCATGGCGGTCAGTTGACAAGCCTTGATGAGTAGATCCTCAGGTGTCCTGCTATGAACTAGTAATCCGAGGGTAGGTTCGGTCATCCCCATTGTATGCATCATCGCCTCAATGAACATGTAAGAAAGCTCGTTGGCGCCATCGGTTCCATCAGGTTTCAACCCTCCAACATCAAGATGGTGCCCTGGTGTATGGGGTGTATGGGTACCATATGAACCAGCGTCAGATCGCCAGATCATATAGTACTGAGAATACCTCATGAACCAGCAGTCGATGAGCTCCTGAGCCTCTTCTTTGGTTATCCTTCCTTCAGCAATATCTCTCGCGTAGTAAGAGTACATATATTGATCGGGCCTTCCTGGACCCATACCGGTAGCATGTTCGTTATCCAGGGCATTCAATATATGAACAAACCAGACAGATTGTATTGCTTCATAGAAAGTCCTAGCCGGGTGCGCTGGCACCTGATCACATACTTCCGCGATCTTCATCAGTTCTGTTTTCCTCCCAGTGTCGCTTTCTTGATCTGCCAGTTCCCTTGCTCTCGCTGCAAACCTTTGTCCTATCTCAGTAGCCGCTTCCAGAGCAATGATGACCCCCTGAAGGAACGTCAGCTTCTTGAAATCCTCAGGTTTGGTGAGATCAAGTCTAGCCAACCGGTCTTCAGCATCTTTTTTAACTCCCAAAATGCCTTTCTTCAGCACCTTCTCATAGCCAGCTGTCCAATGGGGTAATGTCGCCCCGACATAGTGACGTCTTCTTTCTCTGGACGATCGTCTGAAAGGCAGGGAATTCTCAACTTCTGGAGGGAAAGGTGGAAATGAATCGAGATGCGCTCTCCAGTATGGGATGATTTTCTCCCTCAGCTCTCGCTTATCTTCGTCACTGACGAGAAACGGGTTGATTTCCCTTGAACTGAGGGTGTCCAGTTCTGACTCAATCGCAAGTGCCTGTCCCGCAGAGAGATTGGCACCACGCGGCACACAGAACAGCCAGCCCACGAAAGGTTCATCAGGATAGATGTTGATCGGCATCTCTCTCACGATCGCTGCGAAAGCTTTCGCCTGTCGAATTGCCATCTGTTCCCCTTCCGTTTTATGCATAATCCGAGTCCTGATTCGGAGAATATCGATATTAGCCCTATCAGGAAGGTCCAGATATGTCTGCCGCAACCTCTCAACCCGGGCTGTGGGTTCAATAGTCAGTACTCTATCTCTTAGGGTCTTTTCTCTCTCTAACGCCTGTACCATTGAAGACTACCTCCTTCTCAACGGTAGGCACCACATCCTACACATTATAGTCATAATAATTCTATAGATTATTTATAATTAATTAAGTATAATCCTATGGATTTAAAATTTTTTTCAAAAATAAATTGCTTTCTTTGGTTATTTATTCTTTTTGGATATAACAATTTCTCGAAAAAGTCAATTTGATTCAACATACCACCTTAAAAACATCAAATATATAATTCTCAAAAAGCTTTTTTAATCTTTTAATCAAAAGTAAAGAATATTAAATTTTTAATACAAAATGTATAAAAAAAGAGGGTATTATGTCGGAATGCCTAGTTAATGTGTATAGACTAATTAAGCTAAAAAATTCTTCATTTTTTAGATTTTTGAGAAAAATCTTTAATGTCACCCTTCATACTGGCATTTCTTATAATGAAACCAAAAATTTTCAATAGATTTCCATTCAGAGTAAGGTTTAAAAGTAAGAAAAGTTTTACTTATAAATAGGAAAGTAAGAAATGATGATTAATGGAGATAGTAGCAAAAATAACTGTAAGTGAAAAAGGGCAAATAACCATTCCCAAAGAAGTTAGAGAGCGATTGAACATTTTAAAAGGGGATAAGATGATTGTTTATTTGAAAGACAATGAGATCATTCTGAAAAAACCCGAAAAAAGAAGGCTTGTAGAGATCTTAAAAAGCCATACTCGTTGGGGGGTTAAAGGAGTTGATTTTCAGAGGAAATTAAGAGAGGAATGGGATTAATGAAAATAACAATTGATACTAATATCTTTATAAATGTTAAAGAAGAAGAAGTTCCATTTTTCGAATATTCTTCTAAGATTTTAGATGCGATTGAAGATGGACAATTAAAAGGAGTTATTTCGATTATTACAATTGCAGAACTATGCGTAGGTTACTATAATATAAACAAACCTAGAGAGAAAGATGAATATGTTTCGAAGTTATATTCACAAGATAATTATATAATCGTTAATTTGGATAGGGGATTAGCTGATCAATCAGCAAAAATTCGAAGTGAAACAAATCTTAGATTACCAGATAGCATTATTGTCGCAGCTTCTTTACATGAGAAAGTATCATTCTTAATCTCTAATGATGGAAAATTTAATAGAGTAAAGAACCTTATAAAAATTTGCACATCAGAAGAATTCTGCAAGAATTATCTAAGTTCAAATTAAGTCTATAAATAATTCTTTGGGTTATATTTTACGCTCCCAGGTTTTTTCATAACAATTTATATAATGGTAAGATGAATAAATAAATAAAGTTCTGAATTGTAAAATGAGCCACATATATGAATATTGTCCATGTTGTAATTCTAAACTTGAATCTATTTTAGACAAAGACGGATTTGTCATAGATTTTTGGTGTTCCCAATGTGGATTAAGCTGGAGACTAGAAGCCTTAGAAATTAAAGAACCTTCAAAACAAAAGACTTTATTAGATTACCAATGATAAAAAAACCCTATATTAGATTTATTGGAAAAAATCCCTCTAAGGCTAATAGTTTGCTGCGATAGGAATTTTATGTTATTGAACTCATTTTTTTCGATTGCAATCTATAAATAGGTACAAATTTTTGGAGAGAATAAAAAAAACAATGAATAGATGATTAAGGTTTCGTGAAATAATCGAATATTTTCTATAGCAAATCCTTAAATACTTAGTACAAATATATGCTTATGGGGTGTAGTCTAAAGGACTATACAACAACAAATCTAAAGTAAAGAATTTAAAGGAGGTTATAAAATGATTTTTATATCTTATTGGGAACTTAACCCAGATTTTGATCCATCAGAATTAGCAGGAGTTGCCCAAACATTAATAAGCAAAAAACTGTGGCCAGTAGAAGGGATGAAGATAATTGGATGGTATATTAGCACTTCTGACTTCTGGGGTATAACCATTATGGAAGCTGAAAATGAAGAACAAATGGTAAAGATGGCAGGTATGTGGAGAATTTCTAAACCGGGCATTTTCAAGTTAATGAAAACCACTCCTGCACTGGAAATAGCTAACACTCTCCCTATAATTATGAAATTGGCAAAGGAAATAAAAGAATAGAAGAAATATAGAAAAATCTTAATTTAAATCTCTTTTTTTTTTATATCTGGGTTTTTTTAGATTGTAAATAAATCCTATTCCAAGATACTTATGATATGGAAAAGACTACTAAAATACAAATAAGTGCCAGCTTTAAGATTCCAGAGGGTAAACTAGAAGAGTTCAAGCAACAGGCGACCGAGTGTATAAAAATATCAAAAGAAAAAGACACGGGATCGCTTCGATATGACTGGTTTATTAGCAGCAACCAAACTGAGTGTGAAGTTCGTGAGGAATATAAAAGCTCAGAGGCTGTACTAGAACATATGATGAATCTTGGACCAACTCTAACAAAACTTTCGACTGAATTTCCCATGGAACGTTTGGCTGTGTATGGTGACCTATCCCAGCAACTTCAAGAAATGACTAAGGGGTTTAATGCAAAGTTATATTCTTTGTTTCAAGGACCTGAGTAATTGAACTTTTGCAAGAAGCCAGGAAGACTGCAATTAAAATAACCGAGTTCACTAACAAATCATTCAAAATTTTATTTTTTTGCTTTGCTATCTCCACGCTCCTAAATATAAAAAAACTTAACATTAAATATCGGGCTCCATTGAATTTTTAAATGATTCATCTTAAGATCATTTTTAAAGAAGATTATATTTAACCAGTAATTAATATAATCGGATAAATAGGAATCTTATAATATTTCGAGGAAATTAGATGACAATAAAAAATGCTGTAATTGTGTATGGAAGTCCCAGGTTGAAAAAATCCGGATCGTTTCACCTTGGGGAAAATTTTGCGATCGGTTTGAAAAAAGGGGGAGTCAGTATTGAAGAAATAATGGTCCATAAGAAGAACATAAAACCATGCTTAGGATGTTTTACATGCTGGACAAAAACCCCTGGAAAATGTGTCAGTCAGGATGACATGGTGGAATTATTACCACTCCTTGATAATGCCGATCTGGTTGTTTATGCCATACCTCTTTATATTTATTCTGTTCCAGGACTCGTGAAAACATTTCTTGATCGTCAACTCCCATTATCAGAACCGTATTTTGTAGAAAAGAATGGTGTAACCTCTCATCCAAGAAGAAATAAAGGTAAAATTTTGAAGGCTTTTATATTGAGTGTTGCGGGGTTTCCTGAACTATCTCACTTTGATGCTATGATTGCTACGTTTAAAAAACTGTTTCGCCCACATGAGGAGAGATACCTTGGTGAGATTTTAATTGCCGGGGCAAATTCAATGAGTGAGGACGCATCTCAAGGTGGTTATGTTGAACTTTATAAATTAATTCAACAAGCTGGTTTTGAAATCTCTCAAAATGAGCGAGTTTCTCAAACTACCCAAACTCAAATTAAAGAACTCACATATTTTAGTCCAGAAAAAGTTAAAAACTTTCAAAAAATGGGAAATCAATATTGGGACACATTCATCGAAAAAGATTACACTCAAGAAGAAATAACACAATTTGATACACAGCCTTTAAAAACGTCTGATGGTGGAAATTCAGCCTATTTTGCTAGGATGGCATCTCAATATAATCCAAATGCATTTCCAGGGATGAAAAGTATATTACAATTTGATTTCGAAACTGATTCTTATTATTTACTCATAGAAAACGATAAATGCAACGCTTTTGCTGGAAGTTATCTCAACCCTACACTGAAGATTAAGAGCCCAGAAGAAATTTGGATGAAAATTGTTGCCGGAGAACTTAGTGGGCAAAAAAGTTTCATGGATGGTTTATATACAATCGAAGGAGACATGAATCTCCTCCTGAATCTTAATAAAATTTTCCCCAATTAAGGTTTATAGTTGTAAGGGTTGATTTAAAAAAAGAGAAAGTCTAGCTAGATATATTCTTCAATCAATTTTATCGATTCTAAAATGTGATCTAAAAAGAGATTAATATTCTTTTTCATAAAATCGCAACTTGTTCAGCTAAAATTTGATCTTTTAGTAGTGGATGAATAGAATTAAATGTTAAAACATCAAATTTGAGTTTTAGCTTCTCTTCTAACTCTATTTGGAGTCTAGCTAAATCTAATAAACTTTTATTACCCAAAAATTCAACTAATAGGTCAATATCACTTTCACTAGTCAATTCTTTTCGGACTATCGAACCAAATAGAGAAGCTCTTTTTACATCATGTTTTTTGAGTATTTCTACTATAAGATCCTTAATTTCATCAATTTGAGCTTTCATTGTAATTTAAATAATGATTTGAATATTATTTCTCCTATTAATTATTATCTCAATAACGTTTATTAAATTTCTTCTGGCCATAACTTTTCAAATTTTTGGTATGGAGATCATATTCTTCACTTAAAATGTGAATAAAAACCATAAAGCAATATTAGTTCTTGAAAATATATTGAATTCTAAGAATAAACGTTGAGTTTTTTGATGATTGATAATTTACGTAAAATCTGTAATTTTTTTAATCACACTTTCTGATTCAAGATACAGCAATTTTTGCTTTATTTTGATTCCCCCACCATAACCAGTCAAAGAACCATCAGAACCTATTATCCGGTGACAGGGAATAATTACGGCAATAGCATTTTGCCCATTTGCATTAGCAATCGCTCGTACAGCTGTAGGCTTTCCAATTTTTTTAGCAATTTCAAGATAAGAAGCTGTCTTTCCATATTTTATTTGTAATAATGCGTTCCAGACTTTTAATTGAAATGGAGTTCCTCGAATATCTAAAGGAACTGTAAAAATCTTTATATCTCCATGCAAATACTTTTCCAATTCATTTTCAGCTAATTTAATGAATTGGGATGTTCCATAGGTTACAGAATCTCCATAATATTCATTAATTCGTTTAAGGATTCGCGG
>Ga0114923_10000496_pt1 | contig 30900 bp, 35 predicted proteins | sample SumtaG_FD_89578 | JGI IMG/M metagenome (GOLD analysis project Ga0114923, IMG submission 89578) | Deep subsurface microbial communities from Indian Ocean to uncover new lineages of life (NeLLi) - Sumatra_00157 metaG | ecosystem: Environmental > Aquatic > Marine > Oceanic > Sediment | place: near... | reverse complement strand
CGTACCTTTACATACACGACCTACTTCAATATCTTTAAATTCATGTATAGTTCCTATTTCTTTGCTTAAAATATTAGATACAAAAAGTTTTTCTGGACCATCTATACTTATTTCGAACCTTTTATCAAATTTTCTTAATTTATGGATTTTTGCATTAGTATTTAAAAACCCCTTAATGTTTTCTTTCATATATTTTGAGTAATTAGTGAAAACATCTCTTCGTTTTCTTTCCGAATCCGTTTCTGTTAATGTATAAATTTTATCATACAAAACTATTTTTTTTGGCATAGTTTGAAATCAACTTAAGTGAAAATAGGATAATTTAAGCAATATAATATATGTTTTGTAAAAAATTTTTCCACTATTGGAAATAATATCACTCTTTTTTATGTAAAGTTTAAATTACAAAATTATTATTTTAGAATAAAAAAAAAATTGAATTGAATTAGGAACTGATGATAAAATATGGACGAACAAAGATTTACTCAACTAGTTGAGCAATTGAATGAGTATGAGGGGGTAGAAGAGATCTTTCTTCTTAATAATGAAGGAGAGATTGTTTTTAAGTCTACTTCCATAGCTCCGTTAACGGGTGAGGAAGCAAAATCTCTTCTTAAATCATGGAAGGAAAAAGAACCATCACTTAATTATCAAAATTCTAGATATGCAATACTAAAGAATGATGATATCCAGCTTGCAGCTAAGAATATTGCGGGAGGAAAGGGAAATATAGCAGGTTCCATCACAAAGGAAGGAGACTTCCTTATTGCCCACATATCACCAGAGACTGGAATGATCTTATTAGAATGGTCAATATTTGTTAATAAAGTCGCTTGGAGTTAATTAATCGTAGTAATATAGGTTAATGAAACGAGAATCCAATAAATAAATTCTTGCTATTTTAGAAATTAATGAAATTCTTTTATTTTATTTAAAATAAATTTTTATTTTAGTTTTAATTAATAGTGCTTAATAAGTTTAAATAAAATAATGTATTGAAAAACTAATAAAAAAAAAATTAAGAGATTTTAACTATGTTCCAGCAAGCAGGAAGAGGATATGATATGGCGATCACCCAGTTTTCGCCAGAAGGAAGGTTATTCCAGGTCGAATACGCTATAGAAGCAGTTAGGAGAGGTACCACCGCTATTGTATGTAGAAATAAAAATTCTGTTGTATTTGCGGTTGAAAAGAAAAGCTCTGAACTCGCCATAAGTTTTGGTTCAGAGAAAATTTTTAAAATTGATGACCATATTGGAGTAGCCATAGCAGGACTCACCGCTGATGCGAGAGTGCTCATTGATAGAGCTAGAGTCCAAGCCCAGATCAATATTTTATCTTATGATGAGAAAATTTCTGTAAAGGATGCAACTTTAAACATTTGTGAATATAAACAAGCTTTTACTCAGAATGCTGGAGTTCGTCCATTTGGAGTATCATTCCTAATTGCCGGTATAGATTCTAATGGACCCGCGTTATATTTGACAGATCCTTCTGGAGCCATGTGGGGTTATAAAGCTTTCGCTATTGGATCGGGAGCTACAGAAGCGAGAACGTATCTTGAAGAAAATTATAAAGATGATATCGATGATGAAGAGTTAAAATTATTGCCCTTAAGAACATTAAAAGAACTTATGGGCGATGATTTGAATAAAATCACATGTGATATTGCCTTAATATTGAAAGATGATGTCAAGTTTAGCTTAATGGATGATGAAGAAAAAGAATCATTATTAAAAAAATTATAATAATAAGAATATTTTAAAAATCAAAGTCATATCCTTATTTCTTTATATTTCATAAGTGTAGTAGGATAGAAATTAGGGAAACATGGGTAAATCCATTTTAAAATATTGTGTAAAAAAATATGATAGATCGAGCAAGAATAGATTTAGGTGGGTACATCATTGGACGCATCCAAAAAGCGGGGAGAACTTTTGAAATGCTACTTGACCCAGATAACGCTTGGGAAGCAAAAAAAATTATTAGAGAAGAAATTAACAACCGGTTAAAAGACGGAAAAGAAAAATCCCGGCTTTTAGCTAATGACTTACTTAACAATCCTAAAATTGACCTGGAATTAATTTTTGAAAGTTTTACGGTGTTTGAAGATTTAAAACGGGGTAAAAAAGCAACTGATGGTGATATGGTTGCTGTTTTTGAGACAAATGATGGAAGAGTGATTAGTGGACATGTTTTACTTAATGGAGAAATTCATTGGACTAAAACCCAAAGGGAAGAAGAGCAACATAAAAAATTAAAACAAATCATCACAATTATTAGCAAAAACGCGATTAATCCTCAAAATAAGAAACCACATCCTGCTCAGCGGATTGAAAAAGCTATTGAAGAGGCAAATGTTAAACTTGATCTCATGAAGAATGCGGAAGAACAAGTAGATGATGTAGTAAAAAAAATACAAACGATTATCCCTATTAGAATGGAACAAGTAGAATTAGCATTAAAAATCCCAACCTCATTTACAGCCAAAGGTTATAATATTGTGGCACAATTAGCGCAAATAAAAAAAGAAGAATGGCAATCTGATGGCTCTTGGGTTTCTGTCGTGAGTTTACCCGCTGGTTTACAGATGGAATTAATTGATAAACTCAATAAATTAACTCATGGAAGAGTTCAAACTAAACTTTTAAAATCTTAATCGTTAATTTTTAGTTAGTTATCGTTTACATTATTTTTTAAGAAAATTAATTTATAAGAAGTGATTAAAATATGGAAGAAGAAGAATTAACTCATGAGGAAGATGATTTCGAAGCGGAAGAAACTACTCGTGAATTGGTTGTACCTGGTGAAGTATTAACTGAGGATACAAAAAACTTTATACCCGGAAGGGGAACAATGCTAAATAGAGATAGAACCAAGATTATGTCTTTGATGTTAGGATTAAAAAGTATTAAGAGGAACTTTATTAATGTGATCCCCTTGAAGGGGATATATACACCTCAACCTGGAGATAAAGTTATTGCAATTGTAGTTGATAAAAATCCAGTTAAATATAAATGCGATATAAACGCTAAAGATTTTGCACAACTAAAACCGCGAAATACTATTAAGAGAGAACGAGGACGAATGGATAGAAATAGCAGAGGGAGAGGAGATTCTCGAGAAGATTCAAGTACCGAAAGATTTGCAATCGGTGACGCCCTTATTGTAAAAATTTTATCCGCAGATCGTTTAAACAAACCTGAATTAACCACCGTTGGTAAGTACTTAGGGCAGAAAAATGGCGGTATCATCATCTCAATAGATCCCCCCAAAATACCCCGAGTAATTGGACGTAGTGGTTCAATGATAAAAATGCTCAAAACTCTAACAAATTGTAATATTTTTGTAACTCAAAATGGTCGTATTTGGATCCGAGGAGATAATATAGCATACGAACGTCTACTTATCGATGCAATTTATAAAATTGAGAGGGAAGCACATACATCTGGCCTTACAGATAGAGTGCAGGCCTATATTGAAAATGAAAAAATTAAAAGAGGTATTAACTAAAAATGGTATTATTAATTAAAGACGAGTACCCAGAAAAACTGTTTAGAGAAGATGGGAAAAGACTTGATGGTAGAGATAAACACGAATTAAGACCAATTAAAATGGAGGTTGGCATATTAAAGAATGCTGATGGTTCTGCGTACCTTGAATGGGGTAATAATAAAATATTTGCTGCTGTTTATGGACCAAGGGAAGTACATCCCCATCACTTAGCTAAACCTGATCGTGGAATTTTAAGAGTATTTTACAGAATGGCAACCTTTTCTGTATTCGAGAGAAAAAGGCCCGCCCCAGGACGTCGGGAGAAAGAAATTTCTATGATTATTACAGACTGTTTAGAACCAGTTCTATTTCTTGAACTTTATCCAGGTACTAGTTTTGAGATTTTTATTCAGGTGATGGATGCGGATGGAGGAACAAGATGTGCAAGCACTACGGTTGCGGCATTAGCTTTAGCCAATGCTGGTATCCCTATGAGAAGTTTAGTTACATCTTTAGCTTTGGGGAAAATTGATGGAGAATTAGTTGTCGATCTCTCCGGAATTGAGGATAAAGCCGGTGAAGCGGATCTTCCTATAGCTGTAACTTGGTTTAATGATGAAATTTCTTTATTACAATTTGATGGTGAAATGGATATTGAACAGTTTGATGAATTATTAGAACTCTCTAAAAAATTAGCTAAGGAAATACATGATATGCAAATAGCTGCTTTGAAAAAAGATTACGAATCTATTCAAGAAGATGTTGATAAACAAAATATTCAAAATAAAAGTGGAGGGGATGCTTAAATATGATGGATGTTAAACGTGTTATTTCAACGATTGAACGTAAGTACATCAAGAATAACTTGAAAAAAGAACAGAGAGTTGATGGAAGAGGATTATGGGATTACAGAGAATTTAATATTCAATCCGATGTAATTGCCTCTGCCGAAGGTTCAGCAGATGTACTTTTAGGAGATACAAGAATTATTACTGGTCTAAAATATGATGTGGGTACTCCTTTCCCAGACCTTCCAGATGAAGGTGTATGTACTGTTATGGCTGAATTGCCGCCTTTAGCTTCACCATTATTCGAAAGAGGTCCACCAGATGAACAATCGATTGAACTAGCTAGAGTTGTTGATAGAGGAATTCGCCATGCTGATTGTATTCAAACAAAAAAACTATGTATTCAAGAAAAAGAAGCAGTATATATTTTATTTGTGGATATGTATGTTATAAATCATAGTGGCAATTTAATCGATACTGGTGGCGTAGGTGCTTTAACTGCTTTAATTAATGCTCAAATTCCTGAAGGAATATGGACGGAAAAAGGGCCAGAATGGAGTGGTAAATATTTAACTGGGGAAAATTTAGTGAACGAATTACCTCTCGTAATTACTTATGGAAAAATAGATGATATAATATTTCTTGATCCCAATTTACCCGAAGAATTAGTAAGTGATGGAAGGATTTCAATATCAGTAACGGAATCTAAAATAACCAGTATCCAAAAAAGTGGCGTTGCAACCTTTTCTTATGATGAGATACAAATGTTAGCCAAAAAATCAATTGAAATCGGCCAAAAGTTACGCACAGATCTTAATCTATGGCAATATAAGAAAGAAATTTAATAATTTTATTTATAATTTTTATTTTTATTCATTATTTGTTTTTTTTCGCCAAAATTTTTATTTTATTGTGTTTTTAACAAATTATCTATAATCTTAATAATAAGTGAAATAAAGCGATGGGAAAAACTAAGAAAGTAGGAATTAGTGGAAAATTCAGGGCAAACTATGGCTCGGTTGTAAGAAAGAATTATCGTATAATCATGGAGAAAATGAAAAGTAAGAAAACGAAATGTCCGAGATGTGAGACACCAGGTGGCGTACATAGAATTTCTACAGGGATCTGGCATTGTAAAAAGTGTAATGCAAAATTTACTGGGGGGGCTTATTCGACTGACACTCCAAGAGGAACGGAATCCTTCAGAGTTGCTAAGAGGAAACAACGTGAATTGGAAGGAATAGAAGAAGAATGAACCAAACTAATTATTATTCCATAAAATCAACCATTGAGTTAAATTTTGATAATTCCCACACACGTGATATTTCATATAACTCTTTTTTACCAGAATTGAGCCAAACAAGGTCCAAAAGATCTCAGACTAAAATGGAAAAAGAAAACAATTCAATAATATTTTCCATAGAAAGTACGGATATAACGGCCTTTCGAGCTTCAGTTAGCGATATAATTGGTTTTGGTAAGATTATTGAGGGTACTCTTACTCTTACAAAATTGTGCGAGTAAAGAATTTATAATTTAATATGTTAAACTTATTATTGAAAAATAAATAGTGAAAAAATATGTCTATAAATCTTGAAAATCTTGATGAAGAAACTCGGAAAAAAATATTAAACCTACAAAATGTCTCCACCTCATTAGAATATTTAACCCAACAAAAATTACAAATGGAAACCGCCTTAAGAGAATGTGAGATTGCCATTGAAGAACTTGAAAAAATTAATCCTGAAGATGTTGTGTACAAATCAATTGGGGGAATTATGGTTAAGAGTGAAAAAAATAAACTCCTTGATGAGAAAAAAAGTCTCAAAGTAAGTTTAGAGATGAGGCTTAAAACTATAGATCAAAAGAAAACAAGAGCTGAAGGAGAAGTAACAAGAATTCGTAATTCTCTTCAAACAGAGCTACAAAATAAGGGCTCTTTAAACCAATGATCTTCAATTAAAGTGCTTATGCATATGTCAAATTCTAAATTTGAAGATTTTAAAAATTACATTATCAACAAAAATGTCTTAATTACTTCTCATAATTTAGTTGATATAGACGGTTTAGTTTCGTGCTTTGTTTTAAAATTTTTTTTAAATTTTTTTTCAGAAAATGAAAAGACTATTATATATTTACCTGAAATTTCGAAAACTACAAGAACATTTATAGAGAGAATTACGTTGAAATTTCCAGAGCTAGAATTAACTTTCGTAAAAGAAGTTTCTTTATCAAATTTCGATATAATTCTTATTTTAGATACCAATAATCCTGCTCAAACGAATCTTGATGTATTAGAATCAAAAATACCTTTTATTTTCATAGACCATCACTTTAATCTAAAAAAAGATTATGAACTTAATTTAAAGAGTTTAAATATCATAATAGATGAGATTTCTTCTACGTCAGAGATTATTTTTGAAATGTTTAAGTATTTTAATTTAAAAATTCCTTTACCTTATAAATATTTACTGATTTCTGGCATTTTAACTGATTCTGGCAACTTTAAGTATGGAAATAATGACACTATTATTAGGGTTTCTAATTTATTGGATAGTCAAGTGGATTTTCAGGAGATCTTATCAATAATGAAAAATAATACAGAGATTCCAGAAAAAATAGCTAAAATAAAAGGTTTACAAAGAGCTCAGTTAATACAGCATGGAGAATGGTTAATAGGAATAACACACGTAGGTAGTTATGAAGCAAACGTAGCTAAATCGTTGATTCAAATAGGATTTGACATTGGAATTGTTCATTCTACTAAGAAATCTAAGTTTAGAATCAGTACTAGAGCTCCTAAGTATGTGTGTGGAAAAACAGGTTTACATCTAGGGAAAATTTTGGAGGAAGTTTCTAATGAATTTGAAGCCAGTGGAGGCGGACATGACGGGGCAGCCTCTTTAAATGGTACTAATAACCTTGAGGAAATTTTAGATAAAATTATTTACAAAATCAAATTTATTTTAAATAACTAAAGATTTTTATAAAACAATAATTCTGAGGTTCTGTTCGATTGTGACTTTGATTACATTTAACAATTTTCATTTCCGCTATAAAAAAAATAAGGAATATCAATTAAATAATATTAATTTAAAGATTGATGAAAATAAATTTATTTTACTCTGTGGAGAGACTGGATCTGGTAAAACTACCTTAATCAGAAGCATGAATGGATTGATTCCTCAATTTTATCCCGGATATTATAAAGGCAATGTAATAGTTAATGGTAAAGATAATTCAGAAACGCCCATAGCAGAATTAGCAAAGGATGTAGGGATTGTTTTTCAGAATCCAGAAAATCAACTAATTGCGATGGATGTAGAGAATGAGATTGCCTTTGGTATGGAGAACTTAGGTTTTCCAAAAGAAAAAATGAGAGAGAAATTAATAGACATCACTAAAACGATGGAAATAGAACACCTCTTAGATAAAGCACCTTTCGAATTAAGTGGCGGAGAGGAACAAAGAGTAGCTATTGCCTCTATTTTAGTTTTAGAACCCAAGATTTTGATCTTAGATGAACCGTTATCATCATTAGATCCTTATATGGCTGAAAAAATAATTTTTTTATTAAAAAAAATCCAAATTGAAACAAATACAACTATTATAATCAGTGAGCATCGTATGGACTTAATACTACCTGTAGTCGATGAAATAATTCTAATGTCAAATGGATATGTGCTTGAACATAATACTAAAGAAAACATAATTAATGGAAAGACGTTTCAGGATTTAAATTTGAATAAACCAATAATTTATTCCATATTTTCCCAATTAAAAAAAGAGAACCTATTTAAAGAAAAAATTCCGGCTTCGATTTCGGAAGCAATTAACTATTTACAAAAAAATAAGTAATTATCAGGTAAAATAAATGACCCATCAGTTGCCCCAAATAATATTAAATGAATTAGATTATTCTTATCCAAATGGTACAGTAGCTTTAAGAAAAATTAATTTAAATATTTATAGAGGCGAATTAGTCGGAATAATGGGAATGAATGGAGCCGGTAAGACCACTCTTATTAGAACGTTAAATGGTCTTATTCGCCCCTCAAAGGGGACTGTCAATATCGAGGCAGAAAATATAGAAACAAAAAGCATAGGAGAATTATCTAAAAAAGTTGGGTTAATATTTCAAAATCCTCAACATCAAATTTTCTCTAACACTGTAGAAGAAGAAGTCGAATTTTCTTTGAATAGCCTTAATTTAAATAAAGAAGAAGTACGAAGTAGGACCATAGAAGTGTTAAAAACTTTTAATTTGGAAAAATACCGAGATAGATCTCCATTAAATTTATCTGGAGGAGAATCTAAGAAATTAGCGATTGCTTCAATTATTTGTCGAGATCCTGAAATATTAGTATTTGACGAGCCAACTTTAGGTCAAGATGGCAAAGAAATCAGTTTTTTTACCAATATTCTTAAGGAAGAAAGAAAAAGGGGTAAAACTATCCTAATAGTAACTCATAATATCGAATTTGCAATGGAATATATTCCCAGAACTATTTTAATGGCAAATGGAAGGATAATCGCTGATGGTGTCACCAAAAAAGTACTCACAAATCAATATTTAGTAGAAAAATCATCCTTAGTATTACCGCAAACTCGTAAATTTGCACTAAAATTAAGAGATATTGGTATAGAATGTCCAGATGATATATTTTCGAAGGTCGAAATGAAAGATTTCCTCGCAAACTATTTAAAAACAAAAATAACTGAAGTTTAGGTGAAAAATCAAAAATGTCCTTAGAAATTCTTCAAGCATTTAAATTTCAAAAAAAAAATAGTTTTATTCATAATTTAGACCCACGAGCTAAATTATTATTTTCAATTGTATATTCAGTTTCTGGCTTATTGTTTACAGAATTGGTTCCTTTGTTAATTTTATTTTTAACTTTAATTCCTTTGATTTTCTTAGGGAAAATGTTTAAAGAATGGATGAGAAGTATACGTGGTCTTTCGTCTTTAATCCTCATTATAATAGTATTAAATACTTATTTTTTATCATTAGCCTATGCTATATCTATGATTATCAGAATCCTTATCATGATAACTGCTTTTTCTATCTTTTTTTTAACAGTACATCCTAATGATCTAGCTCTTTCCTTAATATCTATGAAGGTTCCCTATGAGTTTGCTTTTTCCTTTTCTTTAGCCTTTAGATTCGTCCCTACTATAGCAATTGAGGCACAAAATATCATGGACGCTCAACAGAGCAGAGGTTATGAAATGAAACAGACGGGATTAATAAATCAAATAAAAAATCTTTTCCCTTTATTAGTTCCATTAATAGTAAGCTCTATCAAAAGAGCTTTTAATGTAGCTGAAGCTCTAGAATCAAGAGCATTCGGAAGCATAAAAAATCGTACGTATTATTATAGTATCAAATATTCAGTAAAAGATTGGATGTTTACGATATATTTATTTCTCATATTAATTATTTCAATTTATATAAGAATTCAATTTTTATTAATGCCAGAATGGATACTTTGGTCGCTCCCGGTATGAACGGTATGGATGTAAAAGAATTTTCGATTACTAGTTTAGATTTGAATTATTTTGTAGGTCTGAATCAAATTAAACTGAATAATAAAGAGTTCGAATTAAATCAATTATTTGAATTAATTGAAGAATTGCAAACCTCATATAGGAAATCAATTATCCAATTTTTTAGTGATAAGTATATTATTAATCAAGATCACGTTTTTACCGCTTGCTATTATGTTCAAAAGGTTTTTTTACACAATATTAATATTTCTAAGAAACCTAACATTGAACTATTTCTTTATCTTGCCGCTAATAGACAAATAACACCGAGTATTGAAGCATTTGGAGTTTCCGAAATAGATTTAGAAAAAAAACCCCTAAGTTTTTGCATTATTTCTCCTAATGATAATATAACTGAAATAAATAAGACTTTAATAAAGAATTTAGAAGCAGAGGAAATATATTTAACTCTGAATGATAAAACAATTGAAAAATTTAATCGAATCAAAGACTATTTTGAAATTAACGATAATCAGATTATGTCTGTTTTAAAATCATATGGATTAAGAAATAAAGATATTACTTTAATGAATGGAAACCTTGATAATCATTTTTTAGCTTTAAATGATTTAATTTATGAAAAAATGGCATTATTAAGTTTAGAGAAGGTTAAAAGACATTAATCCGGATTATATTTATTTGGTATCCTCAAAATATCAACATTTCTAAGAAATGAAATTGCCGTGAAATTACCTAAAATATCAAATCGAATAATTTTATCAGGATTTTCAAGATTTACTTGATTTTCTATATTTCTAGCAACAATCTTTATGAAACTGTTTCTCTCTATTATTTCATTAACACCCTTTCGGCGTTTTAAAACTATTCTAAAGGTGTCTTCCTTATCAATATATTGATCATAATGTTGAGCTATAATTTGATTTATTACATTAACATCAGTTTGGCAAACAAAATCAATAGGAATTATTTTTAATATATAGTTAAAGAAATTTGGATCTTTAATCAGGATATCCTTAATTTTTGCGATAACATCTTTTGCGTTTAAACTAGTCATAGCGGTTATTAATCCCATAAATTCTAAATCTGAAATGATTGGATATTCGTCACCACACATCAACAACGTAAACCATAACTCTGCTTTAGAATTTACTTCATTATATCTTGAAGAGGAAACTAGAAGATTAAAATTATTCACTTGACCCACCATCAGATTCTTCTGTTGACAAATAACTTCTTATCTCTTCCTCGGTGATTTTTCCTATTCGTAAAAATTTTACTGTATCTGTAGTACAATCTACAATAGTAGTCGCGATTTTAGATTTTGATTTTCCTCCATCAATTATAAAATCAACAGCGCCTAATCCCAAAAATTTCTTAGCTACTTCATATCCACTTATAGAAGGAGGTTCGCCAGAATAATTAGCAGAAGTACCAATGATGCCCCCAAAATGATCTCGTTCTTTTAATATCTTTAATATTTCTAAAATAATTTGATTCTCTGGGACACGGAGTCCTATTGTTTCTTGAAAAGAGGTAACTTCTAAAGGAATAATATTTGGCTCCTTTCTTTTTAAAATCAAAGTTAGTTGGCCTGGCCAATATTGTTCAGCTAGAGTTTTAGCTATATTATTGAAATGAGCGATTCGAGATGCTTCCTCAAAGTCAGAAACCAGTAATAGGAAGCCTTTTTCTCGTTCTCTATATTTAATATCAAATATTCTTTCGACTAGCTTTATATTTAATGGATCTCCTCCAATACCATAAACGGAATTTGTGGGAAAAGCAATGACGTTTCCTTCGATAATATTATCTACTGCAATTTCTAAATAAAGTTTAATATCTTCTAATTTTTTCCCAGAAAGCCTAATCAAGAATCCTATATAATTTCACCTAATTAATGAATTATACGTTATAAAAACCAGAAATAATAAATTAAATAAAAATAGTGTAAAATGATTAAAAAGTTTTAATTATTATAATTGCTTATTTAATTCTCGCACTTATTTAATAGATAAACTCTTATATTACATGTCTTGGCATTTCAACTGATTAGCTATTTTTTCCCAATCACTGTCGATTCTTTCTTGGATTTCCATTAAAGCCTTTTCAGAAATCCCCGCAAATCTTTTCTGTTTTGAAACATATTCAATTATTGGGAGTCTTTTTGATGGATCAACTAATGGTTTACTCTTCTTTGAAAGTGTAACTACTCCGTTTTCGTTTTCATATAAAATCCAGAGTCCCGTTTTTACGGCAAGACGAGCCATTTCAATAGTATCTTCTGCTAAATAACCCCAACCAGGTGGACATGGAGCAAATATCTGTATATATTTACAACCTTCGATAGACTTAGCTTTTTTGAATTTCTCATATATATCCATTGGTTCACTTATTGAGCATGTTGCGACATAAGGAATCTCATGAGCTGCCATAATTGCTGGCACATTTTTCTTATATCTTTCTTTACCGAATGTTGTGGTAGTGGTAACAGCACCATGTGGCGTGCTAGATGATCTCTGTATTCCCGTGTTCATATATGCTTCGTTATCATAGCATGTATAAATTATATTTGTATTTCTTTCAGCTGCTCCGCTAAGACCTTGGAGACCTATATCAGTAGTACCTCCATCACCAGCAAATACTAAAGTAGTCATATCTTTCCAGACTTGATCTGGATATCGATGAGCTTTTGCTTTAAATGCCGCGTCAAATCCTGTACCCGCAGCAGCACCTGCAGCGAACGCCATATTAATAAATGGAAAGGTTGGCGCAGTCTTTGGATACAATCCAATAACTACATTTAAGCAGCAAGCAGGTGTCACAAGAGCTGTATTCGGTCCTAAAGCTTTCATAGCCCATCTGAGCGCTATCTCAAGCCCACATCCTCCACAACAAGCATTTCCCGGAAGAAAATACTCTTCATGACAAGCTGGATTATCCAATGCTTGTTTTAATGTTGCCATTTTTTATTTCACCTCTAATTTTCCATGCCAGAGAGTTCCGTAATATAAATCCTTTGGAACCTCCCCAGTTTCATTCATTTTTATTAATATTTTTAATTGATCTACTTGTTGTTCTAAAGTCACTTCTCTACCTCCAATACCGTTCATCATTGGTAGAATCTGTGCAGTTCCCTCTATACCATGTAAAGCGGATTTAACTTCACTACTCACAGGCCCTCCTGTTTGAGATCCAAATGCTGTAGCTCTATCTATTACACCTAGTAATTTAACTTTCTTAGCAACGTTTATAATATCTTCAACCGGAAATGGTCTGAAATGTCTAAGTTTAACCATTCCAACTTTATAGCCCTCATCTCTTGCTTTATCAACTGCCTCCTCCATTTGTAGTGCCAAATCTCCATAAATCAACATCGCAACTTCGGCATCATCCATTCTATATTCCTGAATTAAACCATTTCCATAATTACGACCAAATACTCTCTCAAATTCTTTTGCAGCGTCTTTAATTTTTTCAATGGCTTTCAAATGAGCTTCTTGAATTTTCATCCTGAATTCAGCATAGAAGCCTGATGGCATAATAAGATTTCCATGCATCATTGGTCGGTCTGGGTCAATAAAAATATGAGGCCATCCCTTTTCGTCTGGTAATGGTGGTAGGTATGAATCTACGAGGTCTTGATCTTCCAGAATAATTGGTTTTGAAGTATGAGATAAGATAAATCCACCATATGCTACGAATTTCGGTAATAAAATATCATAATCTTCGCATACCTTATAAGACATTAAGATTTCATCATAAATTTCTTGATGTGTAGCGCAAAAGGATGACATCCATCCAGTATCACGCTGACTGCATACATCTGTAAAATCCGCCCATATATTCCAAGGTGGAGCTGGACCTCTTGAAGCAATCGCAACTACAATGGGAAGTCGTGTCCCAGCGGCCCAATGGATCATTTCATGACCATAAAATATTCCCTGTCCAGAAGTTGCTGTAAAAGTTCGGGTTCCTGCTATACTTGCTCCAACCACACATGCAAATACAGAATGCTCTGATTCCATCTTTATATATTGCGTTCCAGGCATTTCACCCGCATCGGCGAATTCCGATAGTTTTTCAACCACAGTCGTTTGCGGTGTGATTGGATACGCACTGATTACTTGAACTCTGGCAGACTTAGCGGCATAGGCTGCTGCAACATTCCCTTTAATTATTTTAGTTTCCTTATTCTGTTCAAAATCTTCTATATCTACCTTAGTCATTTTGAATTTCACTCTCTCTTTTCATTTCAATATTTTTGGTTGGACATTCCTTAGCGCAAATCCCACATCCTTTACAATAAATTAAGTCAATTCCAAAAGAACCGTCTTCCTTCTTAGTTATTGTACCCTCTGGACAATACATCCAACATATTCCGCATTTATTGCAATTTTCTTGGTCTATTATAGGTCTAAAAGTTCTCCAATCTCCAGTAGTGCCTATGGCACCATCTATTGGTAAAGAGATAGGAATTGGAGGTAATTCTTCACAATTTTTATATTCTTGAACTTTTGGGCGTTCCTCTTTTGATTTATTTATTTTTTTCCACTTTTCTGTATCAGACATTTTTATACCTCCTTCACAGACTCATAAGCATCTCGTGCAACACTCATGTTTTTATCGATTTTTTTTTCTCCAAATTCTTTTTTCAAAACTTTTTCCATAATATCAAGGTCATAGTAACCAGTTATTTTGCCAAATGCTCCTAACATAGGTATATTTAGAATGGGACCACTAGAATGCATAAATTCTCTCTGAATGCAAATCCCTGTTGCATCGACAAGATATACTTTTACATCCTTTGGTAAAATACTTCTATCAAGTGGTTTAACACTATCTGCAAGAAGAGTCACCCCTTCCTTAATGCTATCTCTAACGCTTTGAATATCCAATAGTGATGTATCAAATATAAGGATATAATCAGGATCTTTCACGCTATCATAAGTTCTTATTGGTCGCTCTCGCGATATTTTAGTATAAGCTAAGACGGGAGCTCCTCTCCTTTCGGCCCCAATTATTGGGATCGCTATAGTGTCCTTAAAACCTTTTTCATACGCGAATTCTGCCAAAAGCTGACTAGCTGTAATAGATGTCTGACCACCACGACCATGAAATGTAACTTCAACTATTTCTGTCATCTATTTCACTTTTTCCTTTTTGATTTTTATATTTTTTATTGCCAGCAACCAATCAAAACGCAGAGAAACACATTTTTATGGTTGCGATTATAAAATTAATACTAATTGTACTAAAAGAAGTACAATACTTAACACAAATATAGAGCATTGAACAGCTGATTTACGATTTTTTTTTATTTTCAACATTGCTTATTAAAGTTATATTATGTGTTAATGACCAAATTAATTATATATTAATCAATCTGGTAGAATAAAAAATTTTCGATATTTTTTTATAACTCAAAAGTGTAATTGATGAAGATGTGAAATCAAGATTTAATCTAACCAAAGAAAGAAAAAAGATGTTAAATTACTAAGATTAGAATAACTTCAATACCTCGAACTAATGTCAGAAAAAGCTAAAAAAACAACAGAAGATTATTCCTTCAAATGTCCAGCATGTAAGAAAGGTAATTTAGTTATTAGTAAAACCATTTATCAGCTTCCTGACGAAGATAAAATGTTAATCATTAAATTTGAGTGTAATTCTTGTAAATTTAATAAAAATGATATTATTCCCTTAACTACAAGAATGACTCCTGGAATCATGACATTAAAAATTACTTCTGAAAAAGATCTCAATTCAAAAATTTATCGCTCACCAGTTGGAAAATTAGAGATTCCTGAGCTTGAATTAATCGTGGAACCTGGACCAAGTGCAAATTTCTATTATACTAATGTTGAGGGAATACTTTACCGATTTGAAAGAGCTGTTTCTATATTTTACAATAATCTCGACAAGAATGATCCCCAAATACCAGAAATCGAAGAAATAGTGAAGAATTTAGAAAAAGCTATTAAAGGCAAATTCGAATTTACATTAATAATTACTGATCTTGAGGGAGGAAGTTATATAATTCCAGAAGATAAATCAAAATATTCTTTTGAAGAAATAAAAAATGCAAAATCATAATATTTTTAATCTAAAACAGTTAATCAAAACCATATTAGGTTAAAAAAAATTAAAGGTGAAATTATATGACAATTAAAAAAGTTGGAATACTCACTGGTGGAGGAGATTGCCCCGGACTCAACAGTGTACTATACGGTATAATGCTAAAAGCCTTTGATACTGGTATAGATTGTGTAGGAATTCTTAAAGGGTGGAAGGGTTTTATGGAAAATTTAACGGTTCCTTTAAATATTGCTGATCATGATGATTTACATACTATAGGCGGAACTATCCTTTTTACTAGTAGAACAAATCCTTTTAAAGAGGTAAATAAAGCTAATACGGATGAGGAAAAGGAACAGTTGAAAGAAAGGATTGCTAAAGAAATGGCAAAAAAATTTGATGAGCTTGGCATCGACGCCCTAATTGCTATTGGCGGAGATTTAAAATGGATTCCATTTTAAACTAAAAACGATACTCTTGGAGTTGCCGATGCTATTCATAAATATACAGGTGCCAAAGTAGTGGGATGTCCAAAAACAATTGATAATGATTTGGCCGGAACTCATTACACATTTGGTTTTTGGAGTGCCGTGCAATTAGCATCAAATTCTATGGATAATCTAACAACTACAGCAAGGTCTCACCAAAGAGTGTTTATCGTTGAAGTCATGGGACGTGACGCGGGTTTCCTTACAATATATAGTGGAATCTCTGCTGGAGCTGATATTATTTTAATTCCTGAAACTCCCTTCGATTTAGAAAGAGATGTGATTGATGTGCTTAAAAAAAGAGCAAATGCGGGATACAAATACCATATGATCGCCTGCTCTGAGGGAGCATATCCAGAAAAAAATTCACTAAAAAATCATTTTAAAACAATTACACAAGAAACAATTGATAAGTTACCAAAAGACACCTTTGGGAATCCTGTTTTACCCGCATTAAATATATCTCAGATTTTAGTTAAAGAATTAAATCTTAGAGATGATTTAAAAGAAGAATTTCAAAAGGGTGGAGTGGATTTTGAATGCAGGAGTGTAGTATTAGGACATACAATGCGTGCTGGTACGCCCACCTCGTTCGATAGGATATTGGGATTAAGATTTGGATTAGCAGCGATGAAACTCGTATTAAATGAAGATTTTGGAAATATGGTGTCTCTTCAAGGGAACAAAATAAAGACATTTTCTCTCGAAGAAGGAGCAAAAAAGAAATATATTCAACCAGATAATGATAAAATGGAGTTAAGGGATTTATTAGTTAAGGTTCGGTATTTATCAAAACAATGATGAGTTCTGTACTTTTTATAACTTTATCTCATTAATATATCAAATTTAGTATAATATTCGTAAAACATACATTTCACGGTTTTTTAGATATATCTTGAGAATACACGAATAATACCTGAAGGACATGCAATAATTTTAATATTTTTTCTGGGGAAAATTATTTTTCTTTTAACATAAAAAATTAAGTAATATCAACTCTATTTAATGCTTAATTTAAAACTTAAAATTAACGGATATATACTTGTTCAAAATAGAAGAACCTATTGTTCATTATAAATCATCTGAAAAAATGGAAGAGCTTGATAATGATTCAATTCAATTAATTATAACCTCTCCTCCATATGGTAAAATTAAAGATTATGGTTCAGAAGATCAAATTGGATTCTATGATTCTTTTGAAGATTATTTTGAAAGGTTAAAACATGTATGGTCTGAGTGTTATCGAGTTTTAGAACCTAAATGTCGTATGGTAATAAATATTGGGGATCAATACTTAAGAACAACTAAATTTGGACGTTACAGAATATTGTCAATAGCCAGTAGAATAATTAATGACTGTATAAAAATCGGGTTTGATTTCTTAGGAGATATAATTTGGCAAAAAATCAGTACTACTAATACTACAGGAGGTTGTACTCTAATGGGTTCTATCTATTATCCTAGAAATGGTTTATTAACATATGATTATGAACATATTTTAATTTTCAAAAAGCATATAGGAACAAAAAAGAAAATCGACCTTCAAATTAAAGAATTGTCTAAAATTCCCTTGAGTGAGTGGAAAAAATGGTATATAGGACATTGGAAATTTCCTGGAATAGTTCAAAAGGAACATATCGCAATGTTTCCTGAAGAATTGCCATATAGAATCATTCGAATGTTTTCATTTATAGGAGATAATGTCTTAGATCCTTTTGTTGGATCTGGAACGACCTTAAAAGTGGCAAAATCTCTTTTTAGAAAAGGAATTGGTTATGAACTTAACAATAGTTTTAAAAATACAATTGATAAAAAGATTAAAAGTGCCAAAAAGGGATTATTCAGAGATTTTCAATATTTATTATATAAAATTTTTCAGAAGGGAGTAAATGAAGATGTAAAGTTTAGTTTTGAAAAACAAAGACAGAAAGGTATCATTGTATTAAAAAATAATAAGAATTCGGAAATTATCTTAGATTATATGTTGTTTGAAGATGATGTAAAAGATAGTGAGAAAATTCAGAGAGAATTCAATTCTAAATTTGAAGAAAACACTGTTCAACATTATTTAAAAGAAAAAGAAGGATGGGAATCTCCCAAAAACTATATAATTGCAGTTAATTCGAATGAATCTAGAAAGAGGGAAATCATGAATATCGGAAAAAGCCAATTAAATAGAAATAAGACTACCAAAAAACTCCAATTGATTCATGTAAATGATTTAATTTCAGAAGAACTTAAGATTAGTCAATTATTCGAATAATAATTTTTAAAATGAATTTAATTTAACAAAATATATTATCTAATATAATGACAGATTTTTTTAATATATATACTGAGACCCCTTGGGATACCCTTAAAACGAATCAATTAACCCAAATTAGAGTTCTTTCTCTAAAAAGCATTTTTAAAACATATCCCGTCATTGAGCCTTCATTTTTTGATGATCTGAATTCAAAAATAATGAATATCAACCATTACATGTGGGTTGAGAGCATTAAGAGAATTACTGGACCTAAAAACGAGGATTATGATATTTCTAATTGGAATTTCCTATGGGCATTTGACGATCAAAACAGAATGTTCCAATTTTTGTTTCAAAAAGTTGAAGAACAAGGCATATTAGTAGGATTAGCTCCGCCAGAATTATCAAAACTATTTTCCGATCATGGAAAAGGCGCCATATTACGAACGCTTTCATTATTAACAAAGCCTTCAAATATAAAATTTTTAACAGTTTTAGGACCAAAAGGGAAATCAATTGCCGAGGGGCAACAACTTTTTCAAGCTAATAAAAATTATCTCGAAAAATTAAATTATCTAAGGGATTTAAAAGATGTTCCAAATATCCAAGGAGCGTGGTATCCCTCCAATGACCCTAGGTGTCCTATTTGTAATTCATTTATTTCAGAGATTAAGGATTATAAAATTGGATTTGGTAAATTAGTTTGTAAAAAATGTGGTTATGAGAAAAAAAAATAGATAATTTTAAAATTAAAAGGTCTAATAATAATTTTTATAAAATTAATAATTATCTTTACAAAAATTAAAAAAAAAAAGAGAAGTAAATATGTTCATTGCAGCTCTTGATCTGGGCACAACTGGCTGTCGCACTTATATTTTCGATTTAGATGGTACAATTATTGCAAACGATTATCAAGAGTGGGAAAGTTTTTACCCTACTCCATCTTCCGTCGAACAAGATGCAAACTCGTGGTGGAATTCAATTAAAAAAACAATAGCGACCGCAATAAAAAAAAGTGGTATTGATAAAACTGAAATAGTTAGTCTTTCTGTCACTAATCAAAGGGAAACAATTGTTCCTGTAGACATTGCAGGCAATCCTCTTCATAATGCGTTAGTATGGCAGGACAGACGCACAACTGATCAAGTAGAATTCATAAAAAATAAAATAGGGGAAGAGGAGATATATCAAACAACGGGGTTAACTATAGATCCTTATTTTTCAGCTACAAAGATTCTATGGTTTAAGGATAAAAAGCCTGAAATTTATAGAAAAACTCATAAATTTTTGTTAGTTTCTGATTACATCATTTACAAACTGACTGGGAAATTCGTTAGCGACCATAGTAATTTAAGTAGAACAATGTTGTTTGATATTGGAAAATTAAAATATTCAGATAAGATTGCTTCTGAACTAGGATTAGATTTAGATAAAATGCCCGAATCTGTTGAAAGTGGTGTAGAAATAGGAGAAATAGTTACTGATGAGACTGATTTTGATAAAAAGACATTAGTAATTAGTGGAGCGGGAGATCAACAATCGGCTGCATTAGGTGTAGGTGTTGTTTCTCCAGGAAAAATAAAATGTACTACCGGTACGGGGAGTTTTATTTTAGCTTATTTAGAAAAGCCAAAGTTTGATCCTGAAAAACGAGTCTTATGTAGTTGTCATGCCGTTCCAGGTGCTTGGGTCCAAGAAGCAAGTATTTTCACATCTGGTGCTGCCCTTAGGTGGTTTCGAGATCAAATTGGTCAAGTTGAATGTATGACGGTTGAGGAAGGGCAAGATCCATATGATATCATTACTGCTGAAGCAGAGAAATCTCCCATTGGTGCTAACGGTTTATTATTAATTCCTCATTTAATTGGAGCTGGGGCACCTCATTGGAATCCTTATGCAAGAGGGATTCTTTTTGGATTATCCTTAGGACATGAACGGAAAGATATTTATCGTGCAGTACTTGAAGGTGTTGCTTATGAAGTTAAAAAAAATATTGAAGTTTTTAAAACATTAGAAATTGAACCAAAAGAATTATTGCTTACTGGAGGGGGTTCTCGTTCTGATTTTTGGAATCAAGTATATGCTGATGTGTTAGGGATTACTTGCGTTAGAAATATAATTGAAGAAGCAACCTCTCTAGGTGCTGCTATACTTGCTGCTGCAGGAGCAGGATTATTTCCGGATATCGCGAAAGCAGCGGAAAATCTTTGTAAAGTTGATAAAAAATGGGCTCCCAACGAAGATCGGCATGCCTATTATGATAAAATCTATCAGTTTTCAAATGAATTGTATAACTCATTACTAAATAAAAATATGTATAATAAGTTTAATGCTATAACGCAATCAAAAGATTTTTAATAAGCTTTTATCTTTTTAATTTATTTTATTTCCTTGGTGTTGGTTATCAACATGGAATTAATTCCATATTACAATTAATTGCCAATTTGAATTCACTTTAGTTTACAATAACGATATATACAATAATAAATATCAAGATCAATTTTAAATATCAATAATGGTATTCATTCATTAAACATAATAAAAATTTGATGGTTAGAGAGATAAATGGAAGATAATAGAAGTAAAATATCACTTTATACTAATACCCAAAGGAAAATTTCCACTGTTTTGTACATTCTAGTTATCATAGCAGCATTGGTAACTATTGGAGGGGCAATATATACTATTGCTGACCTTATAATGGCAACTGGAAAAATGGCGTTATTTCAAACTTTAAACTTTGGGTACCAAATGGCAATCATTGGAGGTCTTTTAGCAGGGTTGTTCTTTTTATTAATTTTCTTTTATGGCTTGTATAAGAAGGGTTCTACTCTCATCTTAAATAACATTTTTAAAAAAAGAATATATAATGACAAGTATAAAGGAAGACTGACCGTGAAGCTTGCTGCTGGAGCCTTAATGTTTAGTATATTTGCGATAATAATTGGAATAATGTTTGCAGTTTTTTGGGATCTTACCATGAGGCCCGCTGGTGGAGAGGGAACACTTGCTACTGCTTTTGAAAGTTTCAGTCAAGGACAGATAGTATTAACAATTGGAATCGGATTATTTATTTTAATTGGCTTAATTTTTGCCCTTAACTATATGTGGTATAACGGGTATTATATGATCCTAAAAATGATAACAGATTTAGAAGATTAAAATAAAAAGTTTTTTTACCCCTATTTTTTTATCAGTTTTATTAGAAAATTTGAACTCTTATTATCTTTATATTTAGTCCCTTTCTTACATTAAAACAAGTAGATTTTAAATCTCCACAAAACACCTGAAGCTATAATGACTCAAAAAATTGGGACAATATTCAATTTTAATCAAATGCCAGACGTATCCAAGTTTCCTTTTGTCATTAATAATAGAAATGGTAAAAATATGGTGAAAAAAGGATTATTCGTCTATACTAAAACAACTGAAGGTTTTTTAATTGGGTTAATTGAAAAAATCGCTTTATTGAACGAATACTTTTCAGATGCTCTTACAATAAAAGCATATAATGAAAATAATCCCAATATATTAAAAGGTCTTTTTCCAAGTGATGATTTTGAATTTGCTATAGCAACAGTTAAAGCTTTAGGAATCATAGAATTCAAAGATTCGTCTAAAAAAGAAATAAAAAAAATCATTCGAATGACATATCCAGCAAGTCCTGGCGCTGATGTTTATTTAGTAGATGAAGACATACTAAATCTTTTCATTGGATTTGATAGTCATGGATTACACATTGGAAAAGTAAAAACTTCAAATTTTGATGCTAAAATCAATATAAATCGGCTGCTTAATAAACATTTCGCGATCCTTTCTATTTCAGGAGGAGGGAAAAGTTACGTAACTTCTATACTTATTGAAGAATTATTAGAAAGAGACAATTCAAATGGAACCCCTGCGATTATATTAATTGATGTTCATGGGGAATACTCATATTTAAAGGATATTCCGCAGTTAAAAAATAAAGTGAAAGTTCAGGATATTTCATATTTTCAAATATCTGTTCCAAAATTAAATGGTTGGGCTTTAAGAAAATATCAAGAACAGATGTCAAATGTTCAAGTTAGAGAATTAAATACGTATATTCAAATACTTAGAAAAAATAAGGATAAGAAGGGCTTATACGACTTGCGCGATATCATCAATCTTATCGAAGAAGAATCTGATGGTAATAAAAGTACTAAGCAAGCTTTAATTGGGTGGTTATCTGAGTTAAAAAATTTAAATATTTTTGGGTCACAAGAAAATCCAATTTTGAATAAGGTTGTAAATCAGAAAGAAATTACAATTTTCAATTTGGCTAATGAAATTAGCATAAGAAAAAAACAAATAATAGTTGACTATATCTGCTATCAATTATTTTCTCTTAGACGTATGAACAAAATTCCACCATTTTTATTAGTCATTGAAGAAGCTCATCAATTCTGTCCTGAATCTGCACATTCTAAAGCAATCTCAAAAGCAAATATTGAAACAATTGCAAGAGAGGGTAGAAAATTTATGGCAAGTTTATGTCTTATAAGCCAGAGGCCAAAAAAATTAAGTACCACCGCTCTTTCGCAATTAAATTCAAAAATGATCTTAAATATAAAAAATCCTTATGATTTAAAACATCTAATGGATAGTTCAGAGGCAATATCAAAGGAATATGCAGATATGATTTCCAGCTTGGGAGTAGGTGAAATGCTTTTAATTGGAAATGTGACTAATTATCCAGTTTTTCTCGACATTAGAGAAAGAAAATATAAGTCACAAATGGAAACAGTTACACTCGAAGAAGTCTGCTTAAATTGGCAAAATACACAAATAAAATGAATAATTTATTTTAATTCATCCATTAAAGTATCGCTTATTAAGTTATTATCTTTATTTAAAACAATCATTTTTTTGGTCTTAGATACTCTAAATACATTGATAATATTCATTGTTTCTAATTTCATGCATATCTCTTCTAATTGTAAAGTATTAATAAATGGAAATTCTTTTTTTAGCAATTCTTCTATCCTTTTATCAAGTATTTCTCCCCTATTTTTTATAAGTATATCAATAATTGAGTTTAATATTGGCTTTTCATTCCATCTATAAGAATCGATTAAAAAATCACCTTATTTTTTATTTAATTTTAATAAGAATTAACAATTCAGAAAAAGAAGGTTAATTAGTATCATATATAATTTTTATTGTTTAATTAATTTATTGAAATTTATACAAACAAACGGTCTTCTTTTGTTTTTTCAATTCTTCTTCTTTTGAGCTTTTGTCCAAAATCTTCATACCATTTTTCTATCTCAGGAGTAATGGTTGGATGTACATCCTTCCGAGCCTCCTTGAAATGTTCAATAGATACTTTTCTTGCTCTTATGTTTTCTCTTAGAGCAATCATAGCTGCTTCTCGACACAAAGTTTCTATGTCTGCTCCAGAAAAACCCTCCTCAATAATCTTATTTATATCTTTAGGTTTTAAATTACTTGACAATGGCATTTTTTCAGTAAATATTTTAATAATTTCAAGTCGCCCTTTCTCATCTGGAGCAGGAACTAACAATATGCGATCAATCCTACCGGGTCTTATTAAAGCAGGATCTAAAATATCTGGACGATTAGTAGCTGCTATTACTACAACATCCTTCATACTTTCTAAGCCATCTACCTCAGTTAAAAACTGCGATAAGACTTTTTCTGAAACTCCGGAGTCTGAAGTATGTCTTCCCCGACTGGGAGCAATAGAATCGAATTCATCGAAAAATATTATACAAGGAGACGCCATTTTGGCTTTTCTAAAAATTTCCCTAATCGCCTTTTCACTTTCTCCAACCCATTTTGATAACAACTCTGGACCTTTAATTGAAATAAAATTCGCTTTACTTTCTGTAGCAACAGCTCTTGCCAATAAAGTTTTACCGCAGCCAGGAGGCCCATAAAGCAAAAGACCTTTTGGTGGATTAATACCCATACGTGTAAATATTGCCGGATTAGATAAAGGCCAATCTACAGCCTCCACTAATTTTTGTTTTAAATCTTCCAATCCCCCAACTTGATCCCATTTAACATTTGGGACTTCTACAAACACTTCTCTTATTCCAGATGGTACTACTTCTTTTAAAGCTTGATCAAAATCCTCTGTGGTTACTTCCATTTGTTCTAATAATTCTGGATCAACTATTTCAGTCTCTAAATCAATTTTTGGTAAATATCTTCTTAGAGCCGCCATGGCTGCCTCTCTACATACAGCCATAATGTCAGCTCCAACAAATCCATGAGTAATTGTTGAGTAATCTTTTATTGAAAATTTTTTACCTAAAGGCATATTTCTTGTGTGGATTTGAAAAACTTCTCGACGACCTTTTTCATTAGGAACTTTTATTTCTATTTCGCGATCAAATCTTCCTGGACGTCGTAAAGCTGGATCTAAGCTATTTGGCCTATTTGTAGCTCCTATTACAATAACTTTTCCTCTACTATGTAATCCATCCATCAAAGCTAATAATTGGGCTACAACTCTACGTTCAACTTCTCCAGTAACTGTTTCTCTTTTTGGTGCAATTGCATCGATTTCATCAATAAATATAATTGAAGGACTCTTTTCTTCTGCTTCTACAAATAATTTTCGCAATTTTTTCTCTGATTCTCCATAGAACTTACTCATAACTTCTGGTCCATTTATAGAAATAAAATGGGCCTCACTTTCATTGGCAACAGCTCTAGCCAATAAGGTTTTTCCACAACCTGGGGGGCCTCTTAATAATACTCCTTTTGGTGGATCTATTCCCAAGCGTTTAAATAAAGATGGATGTCGTAAAGGCAATTCTACCATTTCTCGTACCCTTTGTATCTCATCATCTAAACCACCAACATCTTCATAAGTTAAATAATTGGTGCTTACCTCCCCATCTTCTGTAGCGTGTTCACTGATGTGCAATGCTGTTTCTTGCTTTATAATACAAATACCTTTAGGTCTCAAACTTATAACTTTAAATGTAATCTCTCTACTTATTCCAATAGAAATCAGTATAATATCATCAAGAGTGACAGGATAATTATTTAGTTTTCTTTTTACAAAAGATTCGAATCTGGGATTTGTACGAATTTTTACAGTTGCAGGGGCTAATACTATGTTTTGAGCGATATTAGCATTAACTTTTCTAATTTCAACCGTATCATCAATGCTAGTACCGGTGTTCTTTCTTAATCTCGAATCAATGCGAACTATTCCTAAACCATTATCTTGGGGATAGCTTGGCCAAGCAATACCTGCACTTTCTCTTTTACCGATGACTCCTATAACATCTCCTGTTTGAATCTTTAAACTCTCCATAGTCTTTGGATCAATTCTAATGATGTTTCGTCCTATATCCCTCTTTTTTGCCTTCTGGACTCGTAACACAAATTTTTTTTCTTGTTCGTCTATTTTTTTATCAGTATTTTCTTTGCTATTTTCTTCACTCATAGATGATCAATTCTCATTTATTTTTACTTTAATTTATAATATTAAGAATTTTGTAAAAATTTTTGCTTTTTTAAAAATAAACGAATTCTTATTTTTTATTTAATAAAATTATCAAGAGAAATTTGTGTTTTTGATGAATCCAATTTTCTTAGGCGATCAAGGGCATTTTCTACCCTTTGATTATCAAAGTTATGAATCTCAATTAATAATTCCTTTATTTTCTCATAATTAATTTTACTGAATTTTATTTTTGGATAATTATTCCTAATATCTGGTGTCAAAAAAATATTTTTTACTTGCTCAACTAACTCAAGGTCTAATTGAATGTCCTTTTTTCCTACTTTTACCTTTTCACTCACAATATTTTTTATTGATTTATATTTTTTAATCAAGTCTAAAGCTTTATGTTGCCCTATGCCGTGTATCCCTGAAAAAAAATCAGTCCCTATAAGTATTCCCATTTCAACTAATTGTTCACGCGTAATTCCTAGATTTTCTAACAATTTTGGCAATGAAACATATTCAATATCCAAAGTTACTGTTGTATCTTTAACTTTCTTACTTCTGCTCACGGCAAAATTCCGAACTAATCTTTCTCCTCCAAATAAGAGAGTATCATAATCTTGCGATGCACAGGCCCATGCATCTCCCTTTTCTACCAAATATGCAGATTGAGCTTCACCTTCAGAACTAGCCTGAAATACTGGAATGCCCATGTTTTCTAATAATTTTTTACTCTCTTCAATCATATCTGAATTTAATTTCGATGTTTGCTGTGCGAATTTTTTTGCTTCCCTGAAATCTTCTGCTTCTTGGGCCTCAACCATTTTTTTTTTCGCATCATCTTTAATCTTTTTTCTTTCCTTTATAGTTTCAAGCTTTAGTTCAGTTGCTACACCATCAAACACATAAATAGGTTTGATATTATGTTCAATAAAATTTATACTTCTATAAAATAATCCTGAAAGATGAGAAGTAACATTACCCTCATAATCCTTTAAAGGAGTACCATCTCTTTGACGAATTATTGCTAGAAATTGATAAATCGTATTAAACGCATCAATTGCAATCCTCTTGTTAAAAAGATTTTCAAATGTAATCGTTCTTTTTACATTATGAACTAACTCATTTATTTTAACGCCCATGTCTTATCAATATAGGTGTATTTTCATATTATCAATAGAAACTTTACTATATATTTACCACTATAATAAAACATTATTTTTTAGGTCTACGTTTTGTTTTTAATCCACAAATTTCACACGGATTGTTTAAATCCTCAGCATTATATACTTTACTACAAATGGGACAATAAACCTCCCAAATAATTTTTGATTTTATTCCCTTTTTTATTAACGGAGAAAATGGAATATCTAATACAGAACAAAGATTTTCCATAGAGTAATCATTTGTGTAAACTATAACATCATTATTGGAATCATCTAACAAATCAAGTGCGATAGCTAACACTTCTTTATCTGTATCTGATAATACATTATAATCACCAGACAATTTGGATCTATCTTCTATTTTTTTTAAATTCTTATCTGAAGGAGCTTTTAAGATCAGTTTTTTACTATCCAATGCTGCTTGAATTCTATTAATAATATTTCTATTTTTTTCAAGATATCTTTTAACCGTAATTTCTTCAATGACTTTTTGTGGAGTATAAATAATTCCTTTAAGTAAATTGAAATCTATACCAGTTAAGAAGATATTAGTATCAAAAATTAACAATTTCCTTTTAGTAAATTCTTCATCGGTGCCCTTTTTTTGAATCATTTTTCCGTGGCTTTACTCTTCAGGAGAGTCGTCTAATGGGACACGAATTCCCCCAATAATTTTTTTTCTTAATCGCTTAAAATAGCTATCATTAAATCTTATGAATTTCGCTTGTGAATTAGCTTTTCTAACTATTATTTTAGTATTTGGTTGAATTTTTTTTATAGTTTGTTGTCCATCTATAATGATTTTCGCATTTAACCTTGGTCTTATTAGGGTTATCTCAATTTCAGAATCAATTGGAAGAACAATTGGTCTTACTCCAAAACCCGCAAAACTATTGAGAGGAGTTAGTTGCATAATCTCTAACTTGGGACTAACTATTGCTCCCCCCGCACTTAAATTGTAGGCTGTTGATCCTATAGATGTAGACACAATCACTCCATCTAAATAACTACGGTTTATAAAAATCCCATTTATTTTTATTGAAGTCTGCAGCACCTTGGAACTTTTTGAAGATACAACTAAAACTTCATTTAACGCATTTCTTAATTTTATTTCCTCGCCATTTTTAACAATATAAGGAGCGATTTTTGAGCATTTCTCAATACTATATTCGCCATTTAATACCAAATTTATATCTTTGAATATTGTTCTATCACTAGATTCATCTAAAAAACCTACAGAACCGACATTTACCCCTAAAATCGGAGGAGGATTATTCTGAGATAAACCTCCCGATACTCGAAGTAGAGTGCCGTCACCCCCTATAGAAACTAAGAATTTAGTATTTTCAGCGGTCATTTCGTTTAAATCCCGTCCATTATGAGGAAAAATCTTTGGTGCTATTCTAGTTTCTAAATAAATTACCTCACCTTTTTTAACTAAAAGCTCAAAAATTCTCTTAGTTAATTTAATTGCTCTTTCTGAATCCATTCTGCAAGCTAAAGCAATAGTTTTTTTCTCCATAGAAGTTCTCTTTCAAGAAGTAATTTTTTTTTAGCTACTAAATAAAACAATCATGAAATTTAAAGAAAATTTAAATGAGACTTTGGGATTATTTTAATTAATTATAACTCTATTTAAGAGTGTTTTTCCAGCTAATTGCCAATATTCTACTTGAGCAGTAGATAATTTTCCTGGATCGGCTTGTATATCTTTGAATTTTTTCACTAGATCCTCATCTTTAGGCCAATCAACATCCATAGATTCATAACTTTCTAAATCCATTATGTTAATTAAGGCATCCTCAATAAAATTAATTTGAGCCGTTCCTTTAAAGATCTCGGGAACTTCTGTCATATGCCCCGAGGGAATTGTAAGGCTTCTCTTGTTATTATCGAACATTCCAACACAGACTACTCTTACTTTCGCATGTCCATGTTTGCCACTTTTTGACCTTTCAGTTGATTTGATAATACACGGTTCATCATCAACCATAATATATTGTCCAGATTTTAATTTCTGAATCTCCGTTCTTCGTATACTCATTTTTAATTCTTATAAAAATAATTTTTATATATATAAATAATTTCATATTTAATTTATTTACTTATGTAGTAACAAATCATTTCACATTTGAAGATTCATACATAAATTCTTATGTATGAGTATTTTTCAATTACTTAAAATTAAGAATTTTAAAAAAAAATAAAACAATAAAAGAATTATTACAAATAGCAATAAAATACAAATTTGAATGATTTATGGTTTTAGAGAACTTAGGAAGATCTTTAGATAATGCACTCCGAAAAGTAAGGCGCTTGCCAAAAATTGATAAAGACGCTATAAATGCCCTTATTCAAGACCTTCAGCGTGGTTTGCTTTCAGCAGATGTGAAAGTAGAATTAGTTTTTGAGATGACAGAAAATATAAAAAAAGAAGCCATGAATACTACACTACAAAAAGCTAAGCGCAAAGATTTCATAATCAAATTAGTCCATGATGAGCTTGTTCGTGTTTTAGGTGGACAACCACCACCTATTCGAATAAAAACTGGGAAAAAAAATGTGATCTTACTTGTTGGTATTCAAGGATCAGGTAAAACTACTACTATCGGAAAGTTGGCGAGATATTATAAAAGTAAAGGTTATAATGTAGCTGCTGTAACCACCGATACGTGGCGTCCAGGAGCTTATGAACAACTTGTTCAATTAACTGAACAAATAGGAGTGAAATGTTATGGTAATCCTAATGAAAAAAATGCTCTTAAAATTGCTGCCAGAGAAACTAAAAAAGCGTTAGCTGAAGGAAATGATATTATTATCGTTGATACTGCGGGAAGACATAAAGAAGAAAAAGAATTAATGATAGAGATGCAGAAGATTGAAAAAGTTCTAAAACCTAATGAGGTTATACTAGTCGTTGATGGAACACTTGGACAACAAGCTTACAACCAAGCAGAAGAATTTACTAAAACAACGAATCTAGGAAGTATCATCGTAACAAAATTAGATGGTACTGCTAAGGGAGGTGGCGCATTATCAGCTTGTTCTGCAGCTAACGTTGGTATTAGATTTATTGGAGTCGGAGAAAAAATAGAAGCCCTTGAAGAATTTGATCCAACTGGATTTGTAGGTACTTTATTAGGAATTCCTAATTTAGATGCTTTAGTACAAAAGGTACAAGAAGCAGAAATTGAACCAGACCCAGAAGTAGTTAAAAGAATGATGAGGGGGCGATTCACACTTGACGATCTTTATTATCAACTTAAATCGATAAAGAAGGTTGGAAAATTCAATCAAATAATGTCTATGATGGGAGGTGGAAACGTGCCAGATGCCTTAAAGGAAGGAGCCGAAAAAAATATTGAGAAGTGGGAGGTTGTATTAAATTCTATGACACAGGAAGAAAAAGATCAGGGATCAAAAATAATTAAGAAAACCCGAAAACGGAGGATCGCAATTGGTTCTGGTACTGACTATTCAGTAATTAACAAAATGTTGGATCAACATAGACAAATGAAGAAAATGATGAAGCATTTTATGCAAATGAGACAAAAGGGAGGAAAAGGAGGAAAAGGCATGCCCGGAATGCCCGGAATGGGAAAAGGTACCGAACAATTTATGAAAAAGTTAGGTAAATTGAAAAAAATTTAAAATCTTAATTGATAAATTTGGCTAATTT
>Ga0114923_10000495_pt1 | contig 30904 bp, 71 predicted proteins | sample SumtaG_FD_89578 | JGI IMG/M metagenome (GOLD analysis project Ga0114923, IMG submission 89578) | Deep subsurface microbial communities from Indian Ocean to uncover new lineages of life (NeLLi) - Sumatra_00157 metaG | ecosystem: Environmental > Aquatic > Marine > Oceanic > Sediment | place: near... | reverse complement strand
CTACTACGCCGGGATGATGAAACTAGCAGACATACGGGTCTTAAAAACCCGTGGGCGTAACGCCCGTGCGGGTGCAAATCCCGCTCCCGGTACTTGGAGATAGAAATGCCTTACAAAGACCCACAAAAACAAAGAGAGTGGAATCGCCTTTGGATAAGACAGAAGCGGGCACGATACATGCAAGGTAAGAAGTGTGAGCACTGTGGTAGTGAGGAAAACCTTGAAAATCACCATAAAAACCCAGCCACAAAAGAGTCTAGTAGAATTTGGTCTTGGCGTAAAGAACGTATTGAAGCTGAGTTGGCCAAGTGTATTGTACTTTGCCGAGATTGTCATAATAAAGTACATCGACCGGTTAAACACGGTACAACGTACATGTATTCCAAACACGGGTGCCGTTGTGTAGATTGTAAAGCTGCGAATGCCGCAAGTTGGAAGAAGTATGGTGCCAAAGCCAAGGCCAGATGGAGAAAGAAGAAAGCCCAATTATGAAAGAAGACAAGAGATGGGTTTGGCTCTGTGGCTATGATACTTGGAGTTGGACTGACGGGGAACGCTGCTATGCGTGCTCACGGAGGCCCACTACAAAGAAGGCTGCTGAAAATGGTCTGCGGCAACATCAATCGAGAACCGGGCATACTGAAGGTACAGTCAAACGATTAACACGTAACAAAAGATGGTAACGCACGGAAGGCATCCGGCTGGATGAGGAGCCGGTTTTGAAAACCGGTGGCGGTAAAACGTTTGGGGGTTCAAGTCCCTCGCCTTCCGCTTGAACTGCCTGTGGCCGAGTGGTATCAGGCGCCGATCTTATAAGTCGGAGTACGGAAGTTCGATTCTTCCCAGGCAGACTGGAGATAACAATGAAACCACCTAAACCAGTAAAGACAAAGCTGCGTGGAGATTGGTCTTATTGGAAAGGCAATGTCTTCGTCAAGTACACCTGGCGGCATAGGATACGTCTTTTGATTGGGCTTGACGGGAAGATACCTGGCGGAGATTACGTGTTCAAGCGCGTTCGCTACGGATCTCGCCTTCACAGGATTTTGAATTACTTTCTCTCAGTGAAATCACGCAAGTTCAAAGCGCGGCCTCAAGTCCACCATGTAACGAAAAAAGGCACCTACGTGTCGAAGAAAGGTACACGGATACCAGTACGTCCAGGAGATACGATACATGACGGAAAACGTACCCCCACACCTGCGGGAAAAGCAATACTTGGAAAGGTCTCTGGCCGAACTTCTCAAGAAACAGGAAGTATGCAAGCAGCAATTGGCCGCCCTCCTGAAAGCGCAGAAAGAAAGAGATGAAAAAACTATGGACAGTTGATCGCGGCCCCTTTGGATACGGGATGGCAATGTGCGAAGATGGTTTGTACATCAATCCGGAACGTGGTGGCGCTTTCAAAATAACAGGTAAGAATCTAAGAGCCAAACAGGTCAAGAAGAGGATAGAGACATGCCCAGAGGATACTACCGAGGAAAATGCGACGAATGCCACCGCCGAGGCCGTGTCTGGAAGTTCGAGCGCACCGACGAAAAAGGTTTCTACTGGCTCTGTGGAAAGTGCCAGCAAGAGTTCCGGCACGCCCGGAAAGTCAAACGCCGCCCAAGGTCAAAGGACAGCAATGAGTAAAGGTGATAGCATCTGGGAAATACTTGTCCCTACCGTTATGCCAAACGGGAAACCTATCCGCACTAAGCAGCACCGTGAGTGGGACAGTCGAGTGCGGCGCATAACTGGAGGTCTCACGGTGCTGCCGGTGGCCAAAGGGCAATGGGTGTCTCCTGATGATGAGTTACACGCGGAGAGGATGATTCCAGTAAGGATTGCGTGTAACCAGCGTAAGATGAATACCATTTCCGACATGACCGCATGGTTCTATAGGCAAGAGGCTGTGATGTTTTACCGTATCAGTGACGAAGTTCATATCCGAGAATACAAGGTGACAGGGAATGGCTAAAATTTCAAGGCGTACAATAACTGCCGACGACGCCGTCTCTGAGATTAAGGAGCACATGTTGACGTTGAAGTTCGTTTTATGTAGTGATGAGGAGCTTGACACGGCCGAGCTAGCCAAGATGCTTCAATACGTTCTGAGAGATTGGCAGGATGGTCGCCGCAGTTTCGCGGCCGAAATGCTTGGCGTCGGGTTAAGCCGTTGCCTGTCGCGAGCCTTGCTTGACACAATTGAAAAAGAGGCGCAAGAGGAGTTCGGGCGTGAAGTAGTCCCCAGTGCCCATGGTAAAGGGGAAACCTCAAAATGGTACGTTGAAGCCAGCAAACGGTTTGCCGAGCAGAAAAAACCTTGGATAAATCCCGAACCAGAGGTGGAAATCACTTGACAAACTGTCTCCAGGAGATAAGCTTGTAGTGAAGAGGATAGTTACATGACCGCAAAACAATGGTACACAAAGTTTCTCGCCGATGACCTTGAAGCTAGCGCGAGGCAGAGGAAGGTCACATCGGCCACTGGAGAAGCCGCTGCCGTTTTTCAGAAGTATTTCCCGAACGAGAGACACAACCTAGAGGCTCCAGAGGTACTAGCTGCTTGTCTTGAGATGTTTGATCTTGAAGATCAGAAGGACGCGGGGCAACTGTATCTGGAGTGGTTGGTCGATCATTATGTCGGGCGGAAAGTGGCCGCCAATCTTGATGACATAAAAGCAATAGCTGAGACGCTCAAGACCAAGGGTTTCACTGAAGACAATTCTTATGATTACAACGATCTTGACAATCGGTTGTTTTACATCCCACACGCGAATAAGCTGATCTTTTGTATAGAGACACAGAATCATCGGTTTATCTACATCCTTTCCACCGACACCTTTCATCCCAAATTCCATATTCGTCGTTACTACGATGAGTATGACTTTGAAGGTAAGAAGGACAATTGGGGAAGTAGGGAAGAGGAAAGCTACCTAAAAGGGGGTATTCGTAAGGCAATCATCAGTGCGTCCTGGCTCAGTGAGTTATGGAGTGACTGCCTTCCTGGAAACTCGTATTCACAACGACCTAGTTTGCAGCATTTTAAGGATTGTGACTTTAATCTGCAATACAGTGATTGCCGAGATGATGGCTATGTTCTCAGTTATGGGGATCTAATCAGTCCAAGAGCGGATCGGGCGCTTTTCTTTTACCCCGAAGTTAAGGCGGCATTCTTCAATCTGCGCGTCGCAGCCTCTCAGCTTGAGGAGATGAAATGAAACTGATTTACTGCCCACAATGTCACGATGTTGTGAAGCTTGATTTCATGGAACGAACTTGCGAGTGTAGAGCCAGTTACGGCTATTACGAAGATGATTTGAATGCCATATACGGCGGCTCTGCGGTGCCTCTCGGCTTTGCAAATAGCTCCCTGGTCAAAGCAGTTAAGAATCAACCAGATAAGGGTATGGGCGAAAACTTTGAAGCGTTTGTCATACCGAAGTCGTGTCCCACGTTTGTGTGGGAAGAGGAAGCAGAAGAATGAAACGCTATAGCCTAGTTACAGGTGGGATGCGCCCCGACTCTCAAGGTGAGTATGTCTCATTTAAGGATGCTGAAAAGTTGGAAAAACGGAATGCGCGTTTGCGGGACCTCTTACAACAGTGGGTCAATGGTGTAACTCGTGGGGCAGCAATCCCTAAGAATTGGTTAATGAAACTTCTCGCAAAAGAATTGGCCGCACAGGCAAAGGGGGAAGAATGACCCCTATGGAACGCGCCGTTTTGTTAATGGAAATCAAACGACTGCGGCGGTTTGAGTTGGCATACTTACGTACCGCAGGGACCCCTAGAGCGGTGATGGATAACTGCCTGAAGGTCGTCATAGAAGAGGAAGAAAATGATTCACTCAATTGAGTTTACTGAAAAGTGGCGTTGTTTCAAGGCGGGCGACCGCTTTGAATTCCGCCCCGGCGTGAATCTGCTGGTTGGCGATCAGGGCTGTGGCAAAAGCAGCTTGCTTGGCGCAGTACAAGGTGCAGGCGGGGAGAAGCCGGGGCAGTTCCGCGACTTGAGGGAAAAGACGATACTGAAGTATGATCCGTGTAAGGTTTTCTCGGCTGACTTTGAGAAAGACAATCCACGCACGAAAGGCTACTTTGATAAAGACATTCGCCTTCAACTAGCGTTGATGTACAGTAGCCACGGGCAGAGCAACCTCACTATCATCAACTCCTTGGCAACGGCCGCCGACTGCCTTATAATGCTGGATGAGCCTGACACGGCTCTGAGCATCCGAAGCTGTATGAAACTTGTAAAGCTACTCAAGGGAGCGGCAGACCGTAGCTCGCAGGTGATTGCTGCCGTACACAACATATCAGTGATTCAAGAGTTCGAGGATGTTCTCTCCTTGGAGCACGGGGAGTGGATGCGGAATGAAGTGTTTATTGCGAGTCAATTGACCGGAGAGTAACGTGAAAGAATTCTTTAGGGACATTGGTTTTGGATTGCTAGTTCTTACAGGAGTGGGAGTTTGTGTCACTCCTGTGATAGCGCTCAGTATATGGGGCGAAAGCTACCCTGCTACTGTAGGTGTTTCGTGCCTGTTGTTTTATGTCGTAGCTGCTGCATGGGTCATCGGGCGTATTGGGAGAGGGGCAGCATGAAAGAGGATCTTATTTGCATTGGTATTGGATTGTTGTGTCTGGCAGGTGTGACGGTATTTCTTGCTGGTATGTACGGACTCGTTATGTTGATCCCACGCTATCCTTACACATTGGGTGTTATCTGTGCCATAGGTCTTTCCTGGGTCATCGGAATGTACTGGAGAATGTAATATGAAAACGGGAAGTATGTTTTTCTATCAGTTGGAATACAGCGTCGGCAATCGCTGGAAGCCCATCCCTGGACACGCTTACGCTTGCCGTGGTAAGTCGTTTCGAGAGATGTACAACCTGCTCAATCTTACGCCGGGGCAGCGGCTCAGGCGCGTAGGCGACTCACTCAACTTCCCAGAGGGGGAGTGGAAACCTTCCTTCCTCTTTACGGGGGCAGGGAAATTGAAGGATTGGCCTGTAAAATGAGCTTGACTTCTGTTACCTATCAGATAGAATTAAGGTAGACATGAGAATTTCAGTTTCAATCCGAACGAACAAAGTTGGCTCTGAATGTGTCGATGAATTCGATATTGACGCTAACACGCCAGAGCACGAGATAGAAGAGTGCGCCAGAGAGGCGGCCTTCCAGATGATAGAATGGGACTATGAGGCAGTCGAATGAAGACCCTAGGCGATTTCCGCAAACTAACGGCCGATTTACCTGACGACACACCGCTGCTTACAGATGCACCGGATCACAGTTACCGGGTGCCGGGGTGCTCTGTTACGACAGCAATTTATCACATCTGCGGATGGCCCGCGCCGTTTGAGCCGGACTACGGGGATGATCCTGAGTTGTATGGACACACGTCAGAAGAAGAGGTCAGAAAAAACCGCCGGAAAGTTGTGGTGATCGAATAATGTATAAGTTTGTTCGTTGCCAACCGCACGCTAAGTGTCCTGATCTCCATGGGTGGTATCTGGTTCTGAAGCCTGACGACCTTGACACGTTGATGAAAATACATAAAGGAGTTGTCGGGCTCCTTTATCATAAATACAAGCTTGATCCACATATTCCTAAATCTGAGTTTTTACTCACAATCTACAACCCTATACGTTTAGCGGCAGGGTGGCTTGCATGTGTTGAAAAACACTTAACGGCTGGAATTACACTTGCTGTTAATTCAAAGGGAGGGTGGTTTCCTCTAAGTAGAATGGAGGTACTTGTAGAAGAGAAATCAGAACGGCTTATTTGGCCCGATAGGTATAGGAATGAGGTAATTACAATCTCCCGCTGGCCTGAAGGGCGACATTATTACTTGTCAAGCAATAGGGATCGAGTTTTCATATCTGGTAAGCATAGCACGTACAAAGGTGCCTTCCAAGTGGCTCGGATGTACACTGCCAACATTCAAGATAAAGGTTGCTGATGATTATCATCCTGAGAGGGAAACACGGCGACTACCCAGTCTACGCCCGCGACGACGCCGAGAAGGCCCGCGCCTTTCTTCACTTGTTTGAGTTCATGGACAGTCATGGTTTCTATACGGATGTTGAGGCTGCCCAAGCTGTGTGGCGTGATAAGGCAAGGAAAGGTGATGCTCAAGCTGCTGAGTGGCTTGTAGACTGCCGCTCAGACTGGGACTACGAATACGAAAGAATCGAAATCATTCACCCACTGGAGCCATGATGATTATACACGCTGCACGATTCGCCCGAGAAGCCCACGCCGGCCAAAAGAGAAAGTATGGCGGGGGAGATTACATTATGCACCCGGCCCGCGTAGCGGGAATGGTTGCGTTGCACCCTGATTCTTCGGCAACGTGGGTCGCAGCAGCTTACTTGCATGATGTGCTTGAAGACACTGATACGACTGTGGAGCAATTGCATCGTGAGTTTTCGCCGGAAGTTGTGCTCATTGTAATGGCACTGACAAACTCAACAGTCGGTAACCGCGCCGAGCGGAAGCGGCGGGATAATGAGCGGCTTGCAGGATCTAGCCGTGCCGCACAAATCATCAAGCTGTCAGACCGCGAGGATAACCTAACAGATTTGTATTTCTATGTGGCCATGCGAGAAACAGAGGAAGGATTCTTACGGCTGTACGCCAAAGAAACCAGAGCGCTCGTAGAAGCTATCGGTCACGCCGATGAAGAAATCGCGGCTCGGTTGCTTCGCATTGTTAAGGCAGTGGAAGATGCGTCAAACATTAGTTGAATGCCAACATCGGCGTCATAACCATGGCCTACAAGCCGTGAGATTCCGGTATTACCCACTTCACAATAAAGGTGAATATGTTGTTTTAACCTGTGGGTGTGTCATACCAATGACGTGGCTTCCGAACAGAGAAAAAGCAGTTGTTCTCCGCACTATTCCAGAGCCTCAAAGAAAGCCATAGAAGATGGCGTATAATCCATATACACGACGGTATGAGAGTCCTGACGGATCATGGTATGACCAGCGAGGGTTGCGCGGTAACGACTTAATACCGGAATACACGAAGCCACTGAACGCTAAAGCCTATGGGAGCATCCCTCATCTTCCAGGTTCAGGGGGAGCCGGTCACGTAATCCATGAAGGGCAGGCGCGTATTTGCTGTGAACAATCCCGTCGCGGTGATTGGATTACGGTACAAGAGAAGCTTGATGGCTCATGCTGTGCTGTTGCAAATGTTGACGGAAACTTACTCCCCTTGACACGGGCGGGCAATCTAGCATGGGAATCTGACTACCTACAACATCGCTTATTTGCGATGTGGGCAACATACAAGCAAGAGAAGTTTAGTTTTCTGAAACCGGGGGAGCGATTGGTCGGAGAATGGTTGGCGCAAGTTCACGGTACTCGCTACGATTTGAGAAACGTGGACCCGTTTGTTGCTTTTGATATAATGACCGGCAGTGAGCGCCAACCCATCCGTGAGTTTATGCGGCGAGTCGCACACATATTCCGTACCCCTGCACTGTTATATCAAGGCCAGAATGCAATCTCAATTGACCAAGCGTTGGTAATGCTCAGTTGTGTTGCTCAATACGAAGCAGAGGGAATGGTTTGGAGGGTGGAACGCTATGACAGAGTTGAGTTTCTTTGCAAGTATGTTCGCCCTGGCTATATTGCTGGTCAGTATTTACCTTGTCATTCCGGTGGACCGCCTATTTGGAACATGTCGCCGGAGGAAATCTATGCCTCTTGTCCGTAAGACTTCAATAGGAAATCCATTTTCAGTTGGCGACCCGGTACAAGCCACGCACGCCCCATATCTGCTTGGAAAAGTAATTCGTGTGACGGAAGATATATATGACTGGGCTGGCGCACCGACACAGCTAGCATTAGTCTTTGTCAAGCTGATTGGACGTACCCCTGCAATAGCTTATCACCCAGAGGAATTGCGAGTTTGTAAATGTGCTGCTCGCATCCCGGAAGGAGTATCCGAATGTCAAGAGTAGATGATCTGCAAGCAGAGATTTACGATTTGGAAGACGCATACGTTTGTTTGAGAGTAGACCTCGAAAACGCCGACGCTCGCGTAGATGAGATTAAAGACCAAATATATCGTGTGCGTCGTGATATCGCCGCCGCCCGTAAAGACATTATACTAATTAAGGGGAAGAAGAATGGCTGACTCACCCGTCCGTGAAGGACACAGTATTATTGCTTGTCCTGTCTGTGCTAAAAATGGAAATGGTCGTGGGGCGCTTCAGTCCTATTTCCAGCCCGGCGAGACGAGTTGTCTCAGGTGCGAAGTTTGTGGCTGGAAAGGCGATTACAATTCAGTACAGAGGTACGAATACCCATGCAAAATCTACACAGTTGTGGAAATTGATTTGGCCGTTGTAGAGAACCTGCTTGGCTTCGCCCTGCAACTAGACGAACGACCAACGATTACAGTGAAAGATAACGGGTTTGACGACCCATTGGATTATTGCATCGACCGCACATATACAGGCACTCCTCCTTCTGATGGCTGCTGTTGCCTAGATGAGGCTCTTTGCTATCTCGTGGCCAAGGGGTGGCTGTTTCCTGCCTTTTACAAGGTGATAAATGATGACTAAGCGAAAGTATGTGGTTGAAGTAGTACGCCTTAATGGCACTTGGGTTAAGGGCTCAGTTTGGGCGTGTCACCCAAATAATTTCCGTGAATTTCTCACCTATATGAATCGCCTGTGTGTCCGATCAATAATGCGAATCAGACGCGCCGCCGATGGATTGGAGCCAGAATTTCAATGGCCACTCACTTCTTAAACTTCTGTAAAGGTCTTCTCATAGGCGCGTTAATTATTTTCATAACGCCTTTTCTCTTTGCGATATTGCATAATGTGGGGCCACATGACCGCGCGCAGTTTGCTGAGGCACAGCGGATATTGGCCCAGCGACTTATGACTTGCGACAATCCCGAAAAACGGGCAGTAATTGTATACACGCTTTGGCGATATGACAAACTAGGTCCGTTTGACGTTGCTGTTTGTTCTACTATCAGGTGTGCAGGAATCAATGCTCCATGGTGTCCAGGCATTACGATTGATTCTGCGTTTCTTGACGACTCGGAAGTTTTAGCCGATCTTTTGCTACATGAAGCTTTGCATGATTACCCGCCTTACTTTGGGCACACACAACACAAGCGATTAGGAGTATGGTAATGTTTGACTTCGACTACGCGCAAATTCTACGAGAAAATGAGGTCACCGTTGAATGGTGTGATACGATTGTTGACACCGAGGGGAATAAGAGCAGGAGCCCTATCCCTGGCTGGGGTTTAACGTGGAAGCACGGATTCATTCGTATTGGTCCTTGCACGGAGCTAAAGGCTTGCGAAGCGGCGGCTATATTTGTTCACCTCTACCTCAAAGGTGTGCCGGCTCAATTGTCAACTCAATTGATTGTGGCATACGCTTTCATTGGAGAGTACCGTGAAGCAATTGAGATGTATGAAGGACTAGTCAACGATATTGAATCATTTGCCCGCGAGGGTTTGGATAATGTCCGTGGTAGTATGAGGATTGAACGATGATTGTATTTCTAGTAATTGATGCCGATGACCACGCTGATACCGTTTACCACCTTCGCCGCGATTGCGGAGAGGCATTGGATCTTGCGAGGCAACTTGCTGACAGATCAAAGGAGTGTTATGAAAATATGCCAGTGTACTCTCACTCATGCGATGGTAAGGACGGATGGTGGTTCAGTGAATGTGGCGAGGAGCGTTGGCGCGTAGAAGTTCGTGAAGTGGAGTTACAATGACGGTTACATGGTGGTTGTCCAACCGAAAAATGACGGTAAAAGTAGTTGTGAGAGATTTGAAGATTGTCGGAGGCGCACCAATTATCCGTAAGTTCATCGGCCAGCCATTCAGCAATCTTGTCAGATGGATGACTCGGATCGCGCCGCCATTGCGTCAGGAGTATATAAGGATAGAAGAGGATGAATAGGTTGTCGGGGTCAGGCTATTTCACTTGACAAATCAATTTGCGCAGTTAGACTTGTGATAGGGAGAAGAATATGGCGAAGGCACCTGTCTACACAACTCAGAATCATTTGCCCTTACAGGCAGAGTTCGACAAGTTACGGGATATATGTGAGCAGCTTCGTAAGTATACTCCGTCCGAGTTGCATATCCAACTAGAAGTTGCTCTCGGTGATCTTAGGGCCGCTGCAAGAGCAGTGGTTCCAATAAGCAGGGCGGGGGGACACGTTGGGTATGGCATTGACAAAACGCAGAAAGCTATTGCCTGTGACACAGCTATTGCAATCATTCGACAGATCAAGGCGTTGAAAGCATGGTAAGGGAAAGACCCTCGAACGCGCTGATTGATGCTTGGCGTAGAAGGATTCAGTGGATCACACTGTCTGAGGCAATCGTTCTACTAGGGTATCTTGGCGACTTTGAATCAGACAAGGTAATTTTCCTGGAGGGGATTTTCCGTGTCTGCCGAGTGCATGAGATGACGGACTATATCAGCCCGACTGAATTCTGTGTCAACATCCGGCCAGTTTACTTTTACGGAGGGCCGGTCGGGGGGAGGCAATTCAAGGGGACGCTTCGCACCCTTGTACTGGATCGAATACTCTTGGTGTCCCACGAACAAGGGGCCGCCGCCGCTCTTAAAATGGTGACTTATGCTCGTTGCTTCAAAGAAGCGAACGATTTCTAAAGCGGAAATGCAAACAATTCTGCAAGTTGCAGCTAGTTTGACGTTGCGTGAAGCTATGAGCTTGCTCTATTCCCTCAAGCCGACTTATCTCGCAACAGCGGTATGGACGGATGATAGACGTAAGACAACACTCGGTCAGTTGGGTGAAACAAAGTGGCCTAGAAACTTACATGAAGTATGTTCTAAACTTGGGCCTATTTGGTATCGCGCCGGCCCACCCGGTTGGAAGCCGGGGCACAACTGGGTGAAAAGCATGGCCGATCAGTTCGTAGCAGATCGTCTCCTGTGTGCTGTTGGCGAGTTTGGGCCATTGGTTGTAGCTAGACACATAGAAACCTTGCTTAGAAGTGGAGCGCCGTGATGGCCGCAGGATTCTTTGAGACTAGAAACCTAATGATGGGGCAGCTAGGTTGGAACCGTCGAGTCGCTACCTTGGGGGCTCGTCTATTACTGGGAGTGGATACATGGGAAAGCATCGGAGCGTGCTTGAATTTCATTGACGCTCCTTTGCTGACAGTTGAAGAGGCGAAGATGATTAAAGCCACCCTCCAAAGGAACCAATGATGAGTGACAGATGCTTAAATCGTGATGAGCTTGTGTGTTTCGGCGTCTCACGTTTTGACTGTGTGGCTCAGAGGCTTGAGCGAAAGACACATGGCTTAACTTCTGAGTACATTATAGTCAAAGTTTACATAGGTGACTCAAGAGTCCTGATAACACGGTATTTACCAGTTAGCATGAGTTTTCGAGAAATCAAGAAGGCAATGGCCCACCACATCCTTGGAGAGATTAAAAAGATGCACGACGCTGTTCACCAATACTGGAAGCAACCCCCTTTCTCCAAAGAGGACTAAGATGTACTATCTAATCTACGTGTTAGTCATAGTAGTAGCAGTGGGAGTAACAGCAGTGGCCGTCCGGGCATTTCTGGACTGGCTCCTCCGATTTGAAGACGTTCGCACTGTGGAAACCTTTCACCTGTCATACAACTCAAGTACAGGAAAGGGATACTTACAAACAGTCAACGAGCCAGACAAATACTTCGCAGTCCCAATGAATTCTGGTCGGCTAGGTATTATGAAGGCTGACCACATCAAACCGTATGAGGATTTCGGTGGCGGGTGTTATTCAGTTGACTTCCATTTTACAGAGAGATACGTGAGATGAAATTCAAACCGGGTCAAACTGCGTGGTGGCTGTGCCCATGGCCCCGACAGGTATATGAAGTAGTTATTGGCAGGCGTCAACTTCTCCCTAAAGGTTGGGACGTGAGGCTTGTTGATGGTGGCCTAACGCGCGCGCCTGAGCACGAACTCTTCGCCGATAAAGAGGTTGCTATAAAGGAAAGAGATCACACGCAGTTTCAACCGGGTCAGATTGTATGGTGGCTGAGTCCATTTTCCAAACAGGTGCATCCGGTAACTATTGTCAAGTGGTGGCGTTTCAACAACTTCTCCTTTAGCTTTAACGGTCATTGGGAAGTAAAAGACCTTAGCCATGAGGAGAGGATACTGGCACTTAGACGCGAACTCTTCCCCTGCCGGGAAGAGGCGAAGGCTAAGCAGCGTGATTGGTATCCTGAGCCTAAAAGAAGGCGGTACATATAATGGCTTTTCCATCGGGTAGGAAAAACACATTTATTTGTTTTCATTGTAGGGTTTCCGCGAAGCGAACATGCTTTAATACTGCCCCGCTATGCCAATGTTGCGCCGCACCAATGATTCAACTTCGCGGCACAAAAATACCACGTCAAAAAGATGTGAAAGGATGGGAACAGTTATGGCAGCAAATTGTCAGACGCCGACGAAGAGAACGAGAGTATCGGTACTATAAAATGGACCTCTTCAAGCTGAGAGAAGTTGAAAAGCTTCGCGGAAAACCCATCTAACTGAGGGCAATATGACGCCACCGGTCTACCTAACGCCGCTCGACATTGGCTGGATGATTCGGGATTTAACTCATCAGATATTGGACAGCAAGCAGCGCTTCCGTCAAGTTGTCGGAATTGCAAATGGCGGACTCTCGGTGAGTCGCCCTTTGGCTGCGGCGCTGGGCCTTCCTCATACGAGCGTGCGTATCAGTCACTATGACGGAGGGTTTCGCCGAAGCACCCCCATTGTTGAAGGGGAGCTTATACCGCCAACTAACAATCTCATCGTTGATGAGCTAATCGACGGGGGTTGGACATACAACACATTTGATGAACACTTTGGGCTTGAGGGTAATGCCATGGCCGTCTTGCTATGGAATCCAAACGGCCCCAAACCAGATTTCTACGTTGAAGAGAAGCCCGATGCTTGGGTAATCTTCCCATGGGAAAAGGAGTATGCAGAATGCGGATTGAAGAGTACATAAAGCTTGACTTTGATGACGTGTTGATTCGACCTAAGCGGTCGGAAGCGTCGAGTCGAAAGACTGTGGTCTTGGCTCGCACATTCGATTGTTTGCATGGTGGCTCGTTCACTTGCGTGCCAATCATCGCTGCAAACATGAGTGCTACTGGCACAGTCAGAATGGCCGACACTTTCACTCAAGCTCAAGCACTCACCTGCTTACACAAGTTTCACGACCCAGCTACACTAATGAGATTTTGGGTTAGTGACCGGCCGAAAGTATTCTATACACTTGGAATCAGAGACAAGGATTTTGAAAAGCTGAGGAAGTTTACCGAGAACTGCCCCCCCTCACCGCCTCTGATCTGCTTGGATGCTGCTAACGGGTACTCAATGTACTTTGTTGAACGATTGCAGCAACTCCGAGAGGCGCAGCCAAAGGCTATCATCATGGCTGGGAATGTTTGCACCCCAGAAATGGTTCAAGAGCTTTTGCTGATGGGTGCTGACATTGTTAAGGTTGGAATCGGCCCCGGGTCTGTTTGCACCACACGAACTGAGACGGGCGTTGGTTACCCACAACTCAGTGCTGTTATCGAATGTGCCGATGCTGCCCACGGGCTAGGGGGATTGGTTTGTGCCGATGGCGGCTGCAAGACGCCAGGTGATGTTGCCAAGGCTTTTGCCGGCGGCGCCGATTTTGTGATGTTAGGCGGAATGATTGCAGGATGCGATGAGTGTGATGGAAAATGGTTCAATAACGGATTTGAATTTCAATTCTATGGCATGTCCAGTGAGCAAGCACAGGAAAGATTCTACGATGGTGTGCCTAGCTACGCCACTGCTGAAGGCAAGTGTACTATCGTCGATAAGAAAGGGCCCGCCGCGCATGTTCTGAGACAGATTATGGGCGGCTTGAGATCGGCGTGTGCTTACACCGGGGCCGCGCGGCTGAAAGACCTGTCAAAATGCACCACTTTTGTGAGGGTTAGTAAATGACAAAGAAAGTTTGGGTAGTGTATAAGAAGTCAGATTTTGGATGGGGTGTATACCTCCCTGTAAGATACTATCACTCCGAAGTAGAGGCGGGGAAAGACGTAGCTGCCGGAGGGACGGAATTTGGGGGCACCCCGCTCCGAAAAATGGCAGGGATAAAGATGCTTGAAAAGTATCAACCAAGCCTTGACAAGCACTGACAGTCAGATATACTTGTAATAACAAGCTGAGAACAAGCACACAGTTAGACGTGGTTTAGCGTGATCCAACCTAAAACAAACGCTTCAGCTTGATGGAACAAAACGCTATTTTTACTTGACAAGCGCTAAGTGCGCAGATATGGTTGTAGTAGAGAACTTACCGGAGAAACAGCTATGAGACGACAGACAATTGTTAGCATCCTCGGGATCGTTATCCTCGCTACAACCGGCATGACGGCTGAAATTCAGTCCACTTCACGGCCGCTGCCTCGTGTAATCCAGAATCTTTCGGATGAGGATTATACAGTCTGGGCACAGTGGCAGAATCGACAAGCTAACCGCCGAGCCGATCAGGCTGGGGACATGGGTTGGGGGAAATACGATTACGCGACTCGTATAGACAGTAAAAGCTTCAGCCGGGGTAGTGCAAATATGCAATCCCGCTCCACTTCGAGGCGAAATGACTCCAATACCTCTACTCGAAGAAGCTCCACTCATGCCAATATCAGTCGAAGGAATAGGTCGTCTGTCACCGCACGTAAGATGCGCTACTTGAATCCTGATTATGTCGGCCCCAGGCCGCTCGTAGTTTACAATCCTTGGGTACGGTCCCAAGGGAATCTCGGCACACCTGATTGGGCTAACCTGTTCGTGCCTTGCAAAGAGGGCACGATCACAATGGAGGAAGTGCTTGATCTACTGGTCGGTCCTCAGAACCCAGAGAGAGTCTTCAAGACCATGATGGAGGGTTACCTTGGGAACTAACTACATAGCCCCTCTGTTTGTCTGTGGCAACTGCGGGCTGAAACTTTACACATGGGAAGCTGCTAAGAAAGCAATACGCTATGGCTGCCCAGACTGCAACAAGAATCGAAGTGAAAAATGAGCCAGTATATCTTTGTCTACGGTACACTGAAAAGAGGCCATGGCAACCACCATTTGTTGAAGGACTGCGATCTTGTTGGTCCGGGGCGAGTCAAAGGGTGTGTATTGCTCGACATGGGCGGTTACCCTGGGATGATTCCGGCTCGCGGGAAGGATGAGAAAGCAGGGCAGGCAATTGGGGAGGTGTATTTTGTGCCGCGTGGGCACAGGCGAGAAGTACGAGCACGGCTTGATATGCTCGAAAAAGCATATCAAGAATACCTGCCGATCACGATTGAAGTCGAATGTGGAGGGCATATAAGAAAGTGTCTTGCTTACCTCTACATGGTAACAGTAGTGGGAGGAATTACGGGAGGCGACTGGGGGGTTCCATCCTAGTGGATGGATACATGCCCATTTGCCAACGGCGGACCTTAGTTCAGATGGAGCCAAGGGGTAGCCAGGGTGTGATGAGTTTTGAGGTGGCCAGCAACCGCTTACGGGGCTCTGTCGCCACGTCCCCAGCTACCCCTTCCATCTGACCGCCGACACACTTGGAGAATGACTAATGTACAAGGCTCTTGCGGCAGCATACCAAGCGTGGCGGCTCGTTCGGATAAAGCAGAAAATTGAGCATCACAGTTGCCAAAGCGCACACCATGATCTGCGCCGCCGTATGTGGGAAAAGACACTACAGGCAAGGGAAGTGAAATGACATTATCCAGTTTTAATGGTTGCAGCGGTCCTTGCGACACTTGTCAAGCTCACTATACAGGCCAGTGTCTTGTGACGCAGAAGGATGATGAATATATCTACGCCAGCCCAGCTTGGATCAAGCAGCATAATGTTCGTATACCGCCGACTGAAATCGAGATTGCAACGATAATGGCCTTGGAAAGTGCGGCCGGGGCGGGGAATACTACCCGCCGACTAGCCTTTCAACGAGACGGATTGTTGAGCAAAGTTGAGGAGCTACAAGACCTCATACGGCGTCTTTCGGCCAAAGGAGAAGAGGCAGACAAATTACGCAACGACTTCTCTGACCAAGGCTATACTAGGAAAAACAAATGACATTATCTCGTGATTCCTGTGGCGATGACTACGCTCGCGCCGGCATGAATAAGGTCGAGGAGCTACGTGACCTCATACGGCGTCTCTTAGTTAAGCTGCCCCATGAAACTCGTGACTTGTCGGTCGGCTGGTGCGCAGGGTGTCATGCCGTACAGTGGTGTGGTGACGGTCAAGGTGCAGAGCCCTGCGCACCAGATTGTGTTCTACAAGAGGCAAAAGCAGTAGCAGAGGGGAAGTAATGCCTGTTTACGATGATAATGGCAACATGACTGATGATCGTGTGGGGAGGCTCGGACGTGAGATGGGGCAGAAGGTAGACGAATTACTCAGCGTCCTCTTTGTCGAGGGGACGACTATTGTTGAGGCGCGCGCGCTGACGGGCTATCTCGAAGGTGAGATACGTTATGCAGCGACTCTGAACTTTATGCTGCACCAGATGCGGGATACTGTTGCTGTTGAGGTTCATGGTAAATACCCTGCTTGCCTGGATAAAAGGTGCAAGCACAAGAGGGAATGCGCTAATCACACAACGGCCGGTGACTTCCGCTCAGAGGATGGGGACACGCCCAATCTAGTCAAAATGGCTAACGGCTGGAAATGTAGCAGGGAGCCGGAGGGTATAGGGCGAGGCGCTGTTCTCACAGATGGAACTTGTATACGGGAGAGTATGGACGCATCATTACACGACCTTTCTTACGGCGGGGACAGCAATGAGTGACTCAGATGAACGTACTACCCACGTTGTCGAATTGATAAAGCAGACTGCGAGGCAGCGTTTTGATTGTCTCGTTGACTCTGGGGCTGAAGTCGCAAGGATTCAGAATGTTGCCGAGCGCTTCTCTGAGGCCATTGGAGAAGCTTACAGTGACGCTCTCATGTATATGATTAAGCAACTTCAAGAGGGAAAAGACGATGTGGCTTGAACTCTACGCCCTAGGTGTTTTCTGCGCAGCTTTGGGGACACTGGCCTACTTAGTATTTGACACAGAGATGGAAGCGCCAGACTGGGCCTGGTGGTTGCTAATCGCAATTTTCTGGCCAGCGGCACTCCTCATCAAAATGTACAAGAGGCTGTGAAAAGATGAAGAAAACTAGACACCGCTACAGTGGATTCATTTGCCAAGCCGGCATGTGCAACCCCCAAGTTCAAGTTCAATTGACCCCACTTTGCTGGGGGCTATCGGTTGGTTGGGGTTCGAGGAAAATCGCCTGTCAACTCGGCCCAGTTGCAATAGCGATTTGGTTCACTTTTTGTGGCCTGAAAGCTGAGTGTCGAAAACTATGAGCCCAGAAGAGAAAGCCGCTATCATCAACGCAAGGGCCGCTACGGCGCTCATCCGCGCAATGGGGATGCAGGCCGAGAACTTCATACGCCAGCAGCGAGGGCACACTATCGCCTATGCTGAGGACGCATTCACAAAGGTGATCGAAGAGGAAGGCATTCACTGGAATTCTATTCATGGTGTCCTATATGACTAAGGCAATCAAGGTAGGCCCGTACCACCCAACAAACGCTCTTGAGCGCGGGGTATACACTGGGGCCAACCCCGACTTGAAAGGTGAGACGGCAATCATATCACGTTGCCAAACCGGAAGTGGGTGGTATGTTCAAGTAGACAATCGAGCGAGTGGCCTTGCCTTCGGCTGGTGGTGGTTTGCCCTTGAGGACTGGGGGAGGGTCTAATTTGGTGTTCCCAGGTTTGGATGCTGTGAAAAATGATATAGGAACAGCGCTTACGCTTATAGGTATGTGCCTGTAAGCAACTACGTTACATGATTGCGGAACCTCTGGCCTTCGTAGATTGTGTGGATAGAACTAAAGTCAGAGATTATGAGGAGCTTGTAGGTGAAAGGGTTTGAACGATTTGGGGTAACAACTATTGCCCGTTGGATGACGGAACCGCTGCCTGAAAATGTGGTGGCATACATGGAAAGTGGGGGACAGTTATACCGTTTGAAGCGGATCAGGGGGTACAATGGTCGTGTTCGACCCGTCCTTGCTTCGCTTGACCACAAGGGGTATACTTGTACACCAGAAAACAAATGCACACTGAATTCAGTAGTGTTTTTGAGCGTAGATGTAGACTTGTCAGGCGTTGCCGTCAAGGATATTATCGACGCCGTGGCTCCTGCGTGTGCTGATTGCTGGGCTCTGCAAGATGAGAACGTGCGCCGTGCTTCTTTGGATGAGCACCGTGCGCCCCAGCCAGTAGCCGCATGGGAGACAGTCGGTGATCCCCCAGCTTGTGTAGAGTGAAATAGTAAAGGGCAGCTTTACCCAATAACACTAGCTCAGCTTCATTGCTAGGACCGGGCTAGTTCATTCGGGCTCGGCCGTTCGCAACTCCACGGCCGAGCCTTTTACCGTGCGCTAAGGTGCTTACAGAATGGAAGAAAGCGCTTACAGCGCTTGGCGCCGACCACTTCGGGAGTTAGAAAAGTTGAAAGCGGGAAACATCGCACACGGGTTAGATCACGGCGAATAGGGCCCCGTGAGTTAGAACATCGACTCAGTCGTTACAATCCCTACAGACGTTACAGGCGTTAGAATCCACAGTCGAGCTTCTCGGGGTCATGCCGACTATGGCACCTATACGGATTGTATCATGGTTGTGGATTGAGCCTGTGGTAGAAATTATGGCAATGGTTCCAAAGTAACGGATATACCCCGACCTTTTGGATTAAGGCCAGTCTCATGCTGAAATACATCATCAGCAACAGTTATTGTCTCAGCTTCAATAACCGTGCGCAACTGATAATCCTCCCATGAGGAACCATCCCGGATATAGTACCAGAATGCTTTAGACATTGCGCACCTTTGACAAGGAGTATAATGAAGCGAACAATTGGCCAGATGCGCAGGACGCGCCTACCTCTGGCGAGGCGAGCTTAGATGACAGCTCTATTAGGTGGGGATAGCCCCCTCGGGCTTCAATAGTGACATGAGCAACGGCTGTGCCGTCCTATCCCGCTTCACCTAAATTCTACCTGCGCCGACCGGTTTGTCAAGCGAAAATAGCGTGTATGTCCAATGTTCCATCTATGCCGATTGTCGGGGTCTATGGGTTAGGCTTGACTTTTCCCGAGAGCGTGTTATACTTGTATGATGGAGCGGCGAAGGTGCTTGCTACCTAAGCCTTCACAGTTGATCGTGTGCGGACTTTCTCGCCCTATACAGCACGGGTGTTCGCCGCCTCCATTTTACCGCCACTCACACACCTGGAGGAAGTTATGACCGTTGGCGAATTGATTGAGCATCTGAACACCTTTGACTATGCCACGCTTGTCGTGCGTGGTGACAACTCCGGTGGCTATGAAGCCATCCATCGACCACGTAAAGAAGACGGCGTACAGGAGCTTCTAGTGGGCGGGATGCAGAGAGTCACGGCAATTATCGTAGAGTAGATACCTCATGGCGGCGGCGTGGCGCGGCTGGTGTAAGTACACCACCGGCCCGGAGAGCGGCTTGTCCGAGGTGGCGTTGCTTCCACCTGCACAAGAGAACGTCGGTTCGATTCCGGCCCGCCATGAGCTTTTCAACTAGGCCCGAAACAACTGGAGAGAGTTATGACCGTAGGCGAATTGATTAAACACCTGGAAGCCCTTCCCCTTGACTTGCCTGTTGTGCGCGGCGACATTTTCAACGGCTATGAAAACATCAAGCCGCCCCGTCCAGCGCGGCTCGATCCACCCCTCGCCTGGAGGGAAAAACCCACCAAAGTAGTCATCATGGAGTAAGAAACAATGTGCTATATCCCAGACAAAACGATGGAAGATGCTCCCCCCGAACTGAACGCGGAAGAAGCCCTCTCTTGGCTCCACGGCTATGAGTCGGGCTTTAGCGAGGCAATGGACATTATCGCAGAACGAGACGCCGGTATCGACGCATAGAGGAGAAGCTAAAATATGGACCTGTCTGAAGTTTACAAATGGCTTGAAAAGGATGTGGCCCTTAATTCACGAGCATTGCGATGTTCCCCATATCGTTACCCCGATGGTACAATCGTTCTACAAATGGATGGTTGGGCCATTATCTTAAAGGATGACGGAACGTGGCATTGTGAGGATACAGTGGGATTGTGAATCTATCTGACGCGGCAAAAGCCCTCAACTCGGGGGCTTTTTCTATGCGCCGAGCTAACACCGACGAGAAGCCACCTAGCACAGCCCTGGAACGCTGCCAATTGATTCTAAGGGGTACGACACCTCTATACCAAACGTCGCTTAAACAGCCGCACAGAGCCTTGAACTAGAATGTGCGGTTCTTGCAGGTTGACGGGGTCCGTGGAGGTGGCGCGGTCGGTGGCGCGCGACCCCGACAATCGACAAAGGTGGCGCGCCGCCATTAACCGTGCCCCCGACCGGAACAATCAGCATAAGCGCAAACTAAAGGCCCTCCGGCTAGTTATAATCACCGGAGGGCCTGTGGTGTGTCCATTCGGCGTAGCAATAGGGACTACCCTTGTTTGGGGTTTGGGTAGCACCCACCAGTTTCTCACCTAATCGCTACAGTTCCTAATTCTAATAAAACATTCAATACATCAACAAACATTTCAACCGTATCATTCTGACCCTTCGTCACAGGCGTCGTCGTAATTTACAGAGTCCAACCTGCCATAGTTCTCGTTGCACATTATACAGGTATCGCTGCCACAATGCCGAGAGGTTCCGTCCCCGATGCGCGGGGGCCCGTCAGAGTCATCATCAACCTCATCAACCTCATCGGGCTCATCAACGGTAACTAGCTCCTCATCACCGAGCCAAAGCGCTGGAAGGGATTGGCCGATCTTATTCGCGGCCCGACGCCAGTAATCGAGCAGCTTAGGGTCGCCAACTAGCTCAACAAGACCCCGCCAATTCGACCGAGTGATGCCGCCAATTCTAACGTCAATCTCATCAAAGGTCAAATCTTTGACAGCATCGACAAATCGAGCATGGAGCGCAACCCAGTTACAAACCTCACGAGCTTTGAGACTGCCATGATACAGGCGAATCTCAATACTGCCGTGACGCAAATAAGCCCGCCAATTGACAAACTCGAAACGATCACGCGATTCAGCAAAATCCTCAATATGCTCAGCATCCCGAACATCCTGGGGACTATACTGAGGCGAACCACACATTGAATTCTCACCACGCCTACGATCAACAAACCTCTTCCAAAGCGGGTAGCTCCTACGGTAGGCATAAACTACTTGAAGCATCTGATCGCTTGTAAGGTCACGAGCATCAATGTGAACATGAAGCCCACAAGCCCGATTAACGGTCCAATCGAGATCGTCAGCAATGCTGCACATTTTCCTAATCTCATCAAAACCGGCATCGCCCTGCAAGATCGGAGAAACAAACTCACGCCCCGGAGTGGAACATTCATAAACGCAGCCCCATTTCGTGTGCCGCTGTAGCTCTCTGTAACCTTCGCAGCGCTCAGTCTCTAGCTCAACTCCGTAGCACCGCTCGGAGCCTACACGATCAAAGCCGGTAGCCACGCCCTCCCAAGGCTGAGATTTCCACACGTCAGCATTACCGAAACAATTCTCACAGAAAGGGTCGCCGGCCCAGCCGCGCATAGAATCGCGCACGAATGAGGTCCTACAACCAGAACAAAGGAAGTAAGATTGCTCGAAGCACTCTTCACAATGGTTGTGGTTGCCGTCAGGTGATAAAAAAGCGACCTGACGTGAAAACACATCATCACAAGTCTGGCAGACAAACCAGAAGCTATCCCAACAGCGACGGCAGAACTCTTCTGAAGACCGGTCGGGATTGGTGCGAACATCCCCACCTTCACGAACGGTGCGACGGTTGCAACGTGTGCAAGTAGAAAAAGTGTTAGCATCACAGCTACAGCACCGCTCACGATCATCGGGCCCTACCCGAAGATCGTCGCACTCGCCCCAATCGTCAAACCGAAGCAGCTTGCCACAATCCGCACACTTGGTATATAAGTCGGCAATACACCGGCTACACATCACCCCTTCTGGAGTGAGAGCCCAATCGCTGGACTCGGGGGTCAATTCATGCCCGCAACCACCGGCGCAGGCGGGGGTACTTGAACTGTTAGGCATGACCCCGCCAAACAACCCCCGTTGTACAGTCTGTGCATTTGGCATACTATCGCCCCTGTGTCCGCTCACTCTCACAAATCGTACAACGATGAATCACCTTACCAGCCATCCTTTTGCCAGTTTCGTTATGAACCCTCTTTCCCGGACCATAGCGATTACTCTGAAAAACGGCGGCGGGGGAGGAATTCTCTGAACAGCGAAAACAACTCAAAACCATTAGATTTCTCCTAATTGACAATGACCATCCGAACCTTATGCTCGGAAATAAGCTCACCTTCACCGGCCCGACCTGCGCTAAGTAGCTGGAGGTCGCCGGTCTCAAAATTGACAAGGATCATGTGAACCGTATCACCGACCTTAAACTCCCCAATCGGCACTTTCAAGACACACCCGTAAAACTGTAGCAGTGCATCATCCAGAAAATCCCAACCCGACCAATCAAACAAGTCTTTTTCCATTATTTAATCCCTCCAACATGATCCAACTGAACAAGCCCCGTTCCAAGTATCCTGATTAACGTATGCGCTACCATACGGGCCCGACGAGAACAAGTCTGACAGAGCCAAACTGTGCCCCCATCGGGCTTAAACAAGCAACGCCAATTCGTCGTCTCAGCGACGTGGCTAGGGTTATAAGCCGACTTCCCCATCACATTTCGATACTCAGTAGTGACGCCGCAAGGGCATCGAAGTTCGCAGATTGTCTCCACTTATCACCCCTTTCGGCCTAGCCGGCATAACGCTCAGCATGTTCTGAATCGGAACCACTGTGCTCACTCTCAGTACAGTAATCAGCCCACGCAGACTGCCATTCGTCGTCATAGTCACGAGGGGTAGAATCCGACCCCGTGGTACCATTCAGGTAACCGCCCGCGCCCTGCTCATGCCACTCGCCAGTCGCGTCCCTTAGACCAGAGGTGTTACCTCGCTTGGAGCGACGGTATCCACCCCCTGAGCGACCGGTGGAAAGGTATCTGTCGTCATCAACGTCCCAGGCCGAATAACGACCGTATCCACCATAACTGGAGTACGACGGTGCTTTCGTTACAAACGTCTTGACTGGAGAATCGGCCTCATTGGAATCTTCCACTGTACCATCAGGACTGATCCGAAGGACTTGACCCTCTTTCAAGACATCACTGTCGCCACCGGTGCAACTGTCAAGATGCGACCAACTCGACGAGTAGTAGAGCACACCATCAATAATCTCGTAAGCAAGCTCACCACTGTGAGAAAGCAGATAGAAGTGCTCTCCGTCGTACCAGGACAAACCCCAATAACCACCAATGGTCTCAAGACCTTTTTGATAGTCGCCGCGCGCCTTGTTGATTGCGTAGAACAGGTACTCAGAATCAACCTTGAACTTTTGGGGGGCATCGCATATCCCATTGTGGGAGCCGATGATGCGCCCATAGCGGAATGGATGAGAGTTGCGACGGTTCACCGCCCCGCGAGTGGCGAAGCGAGTATGACCGGCAATAAACCAGGCCGTATCGCATGAGTGTTGCAGCCACTTCTTAACACGCTTTTTCCGAAGCACGCTAGAAGGGTCGCCGGCCCCTTTCGTCATCTTCCCCGACGAATCGAAGAAGCCTAGGGAATCGGTGCCGCGCTCGCGGTTCGCCCACGTCAGCGCTCGAATGATTCCCAAGTCCCACTTTTTCCCAGACTGAACTACAACCGCGCCGTAAATGCCGCAAATGATGTTACCCTCTGCCGTAGCAATCGTACATATCGGTTGCGAAGTGCAACCCTTGGCAATGTCGGCAAGGGGGCCACGGCTGATTCCCCCTGCCTTCTACTCAATTATATCACGCTCAGACCGCTTGTCAAGTCAAAGTTAGAGAGAAGGGCGGGGGATGCCCGGCCCCCGAACTGGGCAAGTCCCGATGCGACGAGCGCGGCCAGCCACCCAATCGGTAAGATCCCTATCATCAATCAAATCGACGCAAGCCCGAAATTGAGCACGCGCCTTGCTCCGCACGTTTGAGGGAGCGAACATAGCGCGCTGCTCCTCAAAAGACAACTTCTTAACACCGTCGATGAATCTGCAATTAAAAGCAATCCAGTTGCAAATAATATCAGGGTCAAGAGTCCCCTCAAGCAGACGATTCTCAAAGGTACGGTGACAGCCATAGGCACCTAAATTCATGTAATCATAACGATCCTGCCTACGGCCAAAGTCACTAAAAACCCGCCCTCCGTTAGCAGCCGCCTCAATATCGTTAAGCCTGTATCTCGGAGAACCGCAATAACTACCACCCGCCCGGGCGCGAGGCACAAGACGCTTCCATAGTGGCCAAGTCAATCTGTACGCAAAGCCAATACGATACAAAGACTCATCAGATTCGTCACGCATATCGTAATGCGTGTGACAGCCACACCGGTCGCAAACCTCCCAATCCTTCTCGGCAGCAAGGTCTGTGAAGTCGTTGATATGCTTAAAACCCTCATCTCCGTACAGGATGGGAGAGTCAAACTCACGCCCAGAAATGGTAGGGTCACCCTTACTGCCAAAATTGGTATGGCCGAACAATTCCCAATGTCTGCGACAACTGGCAGTCTCAATCTCGACACCATATTTCCGCTTGGAGCCGATCTGCTGGTAGGTTGCAACGGATACATCAAACGGCTTTGGCATCCATGCGCATACCCGAGTCTCAGTCGCATAATGGTGACAATCCAAACAATAGTCGTCCCCCTCGACTGTCCGGCGGCAGTTATTGCGAACCAGGCGAGCGCAACGGACACAGACAAAGTAATCGTTATCAAAGCACCGATTGCAAACACCCGCAAAAATGGACATTTGGTCAAACGGGCGCTGCGTACTACAACGCGAACAAGCGGATAATTGTAGAGAAGCTGGCATACGTTACGGTCCTTTTAATCTAGGAAACTTTGGATTCGCTCAGTCAACCAATCGCTAAGATACGAGTTGCCGTCAGTATCAGCGACGATTATGGCAATAGCTGAAAGAACGTGCTCAGTGTTGCCAGAAAGAAAAACGTCAAGATCGTCAAAGCTAAGCCTCTTGACATAATCCATAAATCTGCAATGAATGGTAACCCAGTTACAAATCACCGTGGGGTCAACACTCCCCTCAAGCAGACGAACCTCAAAAGTCCTATGAGAGTGCCAAGCCGCTACGTTGACATAATCGTAACGGTCGAAATGATTCCAAAAACGGTCAAACGTCACACCACGGTCAGCGTGCCTACGAACGTCCTCAGTGGTATAAGCGGGCTCATGGCAGTAAGAGTTGCGCCGCCGCGCACTGCTCACACAACGGCTCCAGAAGCGATAAGACTTAGCATAGGCATAAGTGATGCGTAACAACTCTTCGTCAGTCTCGTCACGCACATCGTAATGCGTATGACAACCACAGTCATAATCAACTTCCCAATCGTTCTCTTCGGCAAAGACCAAAAAACCCTCAATCTCGGCAAGCCCCTCATCACCGTAAAGAACGGGCGAGACAAATTCCAAACCGCTAACAGAACAATCAGACTTACAACCGAAAACAGTCTTTTCCTGTAACTCCTCATACTCACTACAACGGGCAGTCTCAATCTCGACGCCGTATTTCCGCTTGGAGGTGATCCGCTTATAGGTCGCAAAGGATACGTCAAGAGGAGTAGGGTCCCAACGCTGACGATCCGACCGCGAGCCAGTGCAATTATAGCAAAGAGGAAATCGCCGATTGTCACGGTCACGGTAGTCATGGGGTTCCCGTGTACCAGGGTGCCACGCGCCACGAGTAAGGCGGCGAGGCAGCCGTAGAAGCTGGCCGCAACCGTCGCAAAGCTGATAGCTGGTCGTGAAGCAATCCTTGCAAATGCCGTCAAAAATAGACATATCTATGCGCCGAAAATCTGCACAGCACATCTCACAGCGAACACGTTGAAGCATATCTACTGGCATTCAGTTTCCCCCTCGCGTGATTGATCCGACAGTTTCGAGCGTCCTCGACGGCACCTCGGGGAATCGAACCCCGACCCTTGGGCTGCACCTTAGCTTCTCAATGATGCCACTGTCGTGTGTGTTACCTTTGTCTTACACCTTAACTCTATTACACCAACGGCCACTTGTCAACTAAAAAGCCAGATAAAATGGTAGTGCATACTGTCGGGGTCGTCTGATCTGCAATCAAAATCGGGTCGCCCGGTAATCTCAACGAGCGACCCGATCTTCTGATACTGGTCGGTACAATACTTGCATTGAAGACTTGGACGCCCGGAGCCTAGGAGGGAGACTCCGGCCACCATGCAAGCAATCCCGTCAACCAGCAGAAAGTGAATCCTCACGCCAGGGCAGTGTATCAACAGGATAGACTCTCGCGTCCTTATCCTCCCAATCCCACCCTTCGTAGTATGTGTCAAAAGACCTCCATGCACAAGCATCCTCATTATACTCCCAGGGGTCATACCAATAAGGTTCCTTATCACTCAGACGTTCAGTCCAATCCGCACGAACGACACCATGTTGAAAGACCACACTATCAACAAAGACGCGCTGCGTCTTGAGCCTCGCGGCGCCGACAAAATTGCCCGTCTCTGGACGACGTGTCCCAGTCATCATGGAGCGCTTTTTCGGGTCGATAGTGAGAACTACCACAACCTCCCCTGTCGGAAGTTTAGCGAACGTCGCATGAAAACGCTTGATAATCATACTCTCCTCTTTCCAGTGTAGGAAGGGCCGGGCCGCCTCTTCTGCGACGGCCCGGCTTTTCGGCCGGTCCCAGCGGCCAGGAATGTTTTGTTGTCTGCTTAATTCTATCACGGTCGCACGCTTTGTCAAGCCAGTTCTCCGTAGATTTCTTCAATAACCTCCTTAGCGGACCAAATCATCACGATTTTCTCCTCACCGGTCAGCTTCTCCCACGGCTTTGGATAGCCTCCGGGGCAATGGCAACGGCAGCAGTGGACAACCTGCCGCTTGTAGGCTTTCTCAAACAGCCTCGCTAGGGTTTGGTAGTCCATACTCAGCCCCCTTTCTGAAGAGGGAGCCTAACAGATTGGCCGTAGGGTGTCTGGTCGAAGTGGGGAATACCCTCCCCCTCTCGGGGGTCAAGCCCGAGAAGATCCATGATTTTAATGGCGTCGGCCGCGCCGATCAAAGCATGGTCAACGGCTATGTCGAGAATCTCCCACACAGTTTCCTCGCGCTTCACGAGGCCGCACAACTTCCGGATCGCATCGTATGCTGGCATAGCGTCCCTATCGTGGTTTGGTGGCGTCAGGGTACAGGGTCTCACCGTGTTGGCGACGGCGGTTGCGCAGATGGGCCGTGCTTCGCTCCAGGCAAGCCATGTGGTAAACGTCTGCCCTTGGCACACAGAGAGCCGTAGGCTTTTTACATATTGGGCAGATGGATTTCATCGCACACTCGTAACAGATGACAAAAACTGATTACATCCTGGACAATGGAAGTCGCGTGAAAAGCTCACCTTGGGCGGCCTTGTGCTAAGTTTCCTCCAAGGTGTCTTGAAGCCACACTCGCACACAAAGCGCTTTTGCTGAGCGCCTGAGGCCGTTTTTCTGTACTCATTGTCTGGGTACACATACATCGTTTCTACTCTTCCCACCGTGAGGAGGGGGTCAGACTCAAGTTCGTGTCAGCCGTCATAGTCAACACACCTTGGTAAGTCGTTAGAACCAGCTTCCCATTAGGAAATATCCGCAGATGGTATTTGGCCTCCGAACCCCGGTATATCTCGATGCCGGTTATCTCTCCCCCCTTCTACGCGCACTATCCTCGCATCGCCGCCCCCATACAGTGCTTCCTCTTCCTGTATGGTCGCAGGACCGTTTAGCTCTATCACTATGCCGGTTTTCATGCTGGCCCCTCAACACCGTCTAACGCACAGAATACAGCATCGGCGGCGGTAACCGCTGCCGTGGCGTACTCCTGCATGGAATAGCGTGTAGCAACCGGAGGGCCGGCGCCGCACGAATTGCTCAGCATGGCCGCCATGAACCTAATGGCTGCCCGGTCTCTGGGCGTGGTCTCAGAGTCACAGTCGCACATTGTTTCTAGCTCCCGGTAATGCCGCGAAACAGGTCACCTAGCATCGGTATAACATCACCGATATGCTCGATCATCCAGTACAGACAGGCCGCAAGTATTGTGAATATCACGGCTAAGGCCACAAAGGCCATGTACGTTAAAACGGCCAGCGCCGTGACAAAAAACACCAGCAATAGGAAGTCCCAGATTTTACTCCACATCGTTTCCAGCCTCTTCGGGTACAATGGCGGTTAGTTGGTACTCGCGATACCATGATACCTCGCCATGATCGTCAATATCAAGGCAATAACTCTTTACATCATCACCGCCGTAAGCATGGGCATAGGTGTATTTGACGGTTGCGTTGAGCCCGCTCGGAAAATGCGACATCGCACTACCCAAACCGTCCGCAATTCTCACACGGCTCCCATTAGGGAACTTTTGCCCCTCGGGCTCCGGCGCTGAGGCAACTTTGGCCAGGCCGGTATTGTATATGTGTTGGGCATCTTCACGTCGTCTGTTCATCGTTTCTCCTTTGTGTTTCTTCTCATCTTAATCATACCTCCCTATTCGCGTTTGTCAAACAGAAAACTACTGTACAGATTTATTTCGGTTGAAATCCGGCTTACAACAGTTGTGACGATTTCCAACAGGGTTTTAATGGTTGTAAGAGGGGGAGGGGGAATTTAGTTAATTTCAGGTTTTAGCGCTCTAACACCTCAAAGAATTAAGTTAATGACGGCTTACAACAGTTGTGACGATTTCCAACAGGGTTTTAACGATCATAGAGGGGGAGGGTCAATTTAATTAGTTCCAGGTTTACTCAACGAGAGAATTAAGTTAATGGTCGCGCTTATATGTATTTGCGAATCTTTTAATCTGTAGCCTGTAGCTTTTAGTCTGTAGCTCGTAGGTTATCTAACACACGCTCACCTGTATGGATCACTCAGAGATATAGAGAGGGAGTAGGCGCTTAGATTGGTTATGTTAATCATCGGGGTCTGCCCTAAGCGGCGGCAGGCGCCGAGCACTAGGCGACTCTGCTGCCAAAACGACCCAGAAGATCGGTACAATCAGTCAGACAGCGCAAGAAGAAACCCCGCCAAGGTATGGACCCTTGACGGGGTTTACTAAGCCTTCCCGAGTGGGGTGTCGGTCAAGGCATGTTTGTGTAAGGTGATGCAGGCCCGTTTGTCGTAAAAGCCGGCTTACACGCCACATGCGGAAGGTTCGGCCCTAGTACATCAAACTCACCATGGGCAGCAAGGTCCGCTAATCGGTCACGAATGGCACAAGGCACAAACGCGCTCCCGTTGACATAGCGGGTGTGACCCGGCAACCCAGTACCAATAGTAAAAGCAGCATCACCAAACGGAACAGGACATGGCTCAATACATGCGATACAGCATTGGCACTCACCGTAATCGACATATACTGACCATACGTTACGAACATCAACTTCGGAATAAGCAAGAGATCCAACATGGGTAGCCCGGTCAAGCACCTTACCATTTTGAATCAACACAAAACGCACGATCCGCTTCACGGTCGCGGACCCCAAATGAAAACCGTGCGCGCAATATGCTGGCGGATTAGTTAGGCACCTGTTAGACATGATCCCTCCAAGTTAGGCGGTGCCGTCGTTAGAGTCGCTTCTGTACTCACCGAACGTAATAAGCGGACGACTGGCACTTCTGACCTCATCCTTAAAGCTAGGAATAGCCGTGCGAAAGTCAATCTCGTGACAAAGCTGCTTAGCAGTCCAATCCGCCTGATCCTCACACCCGGTAAGATCGACAGTAGCGATCAAATAGGTAGGCTCGCCAGGATCGGATGAATCGCCAAAACAGACAGAAACCCCATAATGGAGGGCACCATCAAGTTTAGAAAAATCCAACTTATCAGGAGAATCAGCAGCATCGAGGGATCGACCAGACGGCACGACCAGGACAAACGTTGTCATCTACTTATCTCCTCTAATCGTTATGAGTTGTGGTAAGCAGCATAAGTCGTGGAATCGGCCCTGTCGTAAATATATGCACAACCGGCCTTGGACGAACTCGGCCATACTACCCGTAATACCGATCATCCTGTTGTAACCATCCAAATCGGACGAGACGATCCAATAGACACAACCCGGCGTCGGGTATGCCTCGGCCGCAACATCGACAACTTCCGCTTTTCCGAATTCATTGATACAACCAACAGCGACCTGAAAATCGTTGTTATCATCAATGAGAGAATAATCCAACATATCAGGACGAGACGTCACATTCACTACCTTCCCTTGAATGAGAAGGAAGCATATTTCCGATATTCCCATTGTAATCCCGTCCCCCTTTGCAAGGCGCAGAACCAGCACGAACGGGAATTACCCGTCCCTTCATACTAAACTATATCACGCTCAGAACAGTTGTCAAGTAGAAAATCAGTAAAAGCCGGTTAATCGGATTATTAGGATTATGAATCAATTATGCGGGCCAGGAGGGGGTGAATACATTGTCGGGGTCGTATCGGTTATTGGGGTCCAGAGGTGCTTAGGCATTTGGTAGAAGGATAAGGGGAGTTGTATCAGATGTTAGGAGACGGGTTGTGCGAATCATACCGGGTACGGCGGGGTTGTACGGGTGGCGTCGGGCGGCGGGCGTCGGGCGTCGGGCGTCGGGCGTCGGGCGTCGGGCGTCGGGCGTCGGGCGTCG
>Ga0114923_10000493_pt1 | contig 31043 bp, 30 predicted proteins | sample SumtaG_FD_89578 | JGI IMG/M metagenome (GOLD analysis project Ga0114923, IMG submission 89578) | Deep subsurface microbial communities from Indian Ocean to uncover new lineages of life (NeLLi) - Sumatra_00157 metaG | ecosystem: Environmental > Aquatic > Marine > Oceanic > Sediment | place: near... | reverse complement strand
TGTGGATACTTGCGGGCATACTCGAGGGCTAGATTTCCATGTATTGAATGTCCCAGTACACAAATCTTTGGAATATCTAGAGCTTTACGAATCTGTTCCGCATCATCTAAAAACATATCCACAGTAATTTTCTCTAAATCAACTGGTCTATCAGTTGGAACAAAACCTCTTGTATCTGTAAAAATAAATTTGAAATGTTGTCTTAATTCTTGAGAGAAGGTACGAGGGTAATAGATCGCCGAACCGATGACCAAGCAAGGAATTCCACTTCCTTCAATAATGTAAGCCAACTTAACTCCGTTTACAGAAATAAAATTCGATATTTTCAAAACACCTCTATTTTTATGGTTTTTAATTTTATTTTATAATTGTCATTTATTATAATAAAAAAAGGGTTTTCAAGTTAAGATATATTTTAACACCATAATAAAGTTTCATATAACATATTTGATTTATCCTACTATTTTTAATATTAGAATTATAAAAAAAAAGATTATGAGTTTACTATGTCTGCAGGGATTCTCTTTCGATCTAACCAAAAAGCAACCAAAGAGACCAGGGAAAAGAATACTAGTGCGGTAATCGAAAATAATATCGTATCTGTTGGATCTGCTGAAAATGGAGTAGAAATTGCCATATATACAAGGAAAACTATGAATATAAGCATTCCATATTTACTAATAAAATTATCTTCAGAAGAAGTCGATTTAAAGTAAAAGTAACACCCTATCAACAAAAAGGAAATTTCTACAGCTAATCCGATAAGGAGATAATCCCATAACCCAAATCCGACTCTATAACCAAAGGTTATGACATTAAAAGGACACAAAAAATCTGTTTTATTAATGGGGATTTCCCAAGATAATAAGTATATTGTTAGTATTTCGAAAGACAAGGTTGCAAAAGTATGGGATATTCTTACGGGTAAATTAATGTTGAGTCTTGAAAATAGAATTGGAATGTTTGATATAGCAAAAGGGGGAAAACTAATATTTATTAATTCGAAAGGCACGAAAATAAAGATTTGGAATCTTTTAACTTATGAATTAATAGATACAATTGTTGATAATAATTTAATTGCTCTTGCTCTCTCATATGATGGAAAATATATAATTTGTGCCACAAGTGATATGAAAATAAAAGTTTGGGAAATTTCGACAAAAAGACAAGTTAAAACATTTTCAATTAAGGAGAAAAAAGTTATTGCTTTAGAGGCATTACATGAAGGAGATTATGTATTAGGTGGGATAATGAAAAAAGTGGCACGTAATGCTCTTAAAGTATGGCAGATCTCAATTGGGAGATTAGTTAGTACTTTTAATTTGAAAATTACAGATTTATTAAATTTTTCTCGTAATCTCTCCTATATAGTTATAGGGCTTAAAATTGGAAAATTAATAAAAGTGTTTGAGGCAAAAACGGGGAATTTAGTTAGTAGTTTTAATGTAGATGTGGATGATATTTATGAAAACTCTAGTTTCTTAGCAATTTCGCCTGATAATAAATTTGTATTTGCTGGGGTTTCTAACAAATCAATCTACATGTACGAGCTATTAACTGGGGAAAGAGTGAGACCCTTCATAGGTCATACTGGTGCAATAAGTTTTATTATAGTTTCTCCAGATGGAAAGAATTTAATTAGTGCTTCTAAAGATAAAACAATCATTATTTGGGAGCTTTTGACTGGAAATATAATAAGAATACTAAAAGGGCATAGAAAAAGGGTATTATTTCTCAATATCTCGCCCGATGGTAATTATATTGTGAGTGGATCAGCAGATACTGATCTAAAAATATGGGATTTTAAAAAAGAAGTTATTTGTTCCTATTGTGGGGCTGAGTATGAAGGAAAAGAAGAATGTCCCTACTGTGGAGGTAAAGTCAATAATTCTTGAAATAATTTTCATAAATACATAAAATCGAGGTAATTTAGAGGTAATTAAAAAAAGGCGAAAAGTTTTAGCTTTTAGTTTTTGTTATTCACAGGGTATTTTAAAAATAATTTAATATAACCCGCCCGCCCACCCCTCTAAGTTGGTTAACGCATAAGATTATTTTTATTTAAACAAATGATATTGGTTTTAATGATTTATTTAGAAATATTGAAAAATAATGGGATATGATAAAATTTGATGAAAATTTATCTTTAATTGAAGTAGCTAATAGTTTAGGGATTAGGATAATGGGTTTGAAAGAAGACGAAATTAAAGAGAGAATAAGTCAAAAAGTAATAAGCAATAAAAATCTAAAAATATTCATAGATGATGAAAAATTAGTATTAGGAAATCCCGTTTATTTAAGAAGGAAAGTAAGAACATATAAATTATTACGTATTCGAGAGTTAAAAAGAACTGTAAAGGAATGTAGAAATAGATATTTAAAACAAAGAAGGGAAATAAGACGAAAAAAATTAGATGCAGGGAGTGAGTATGGGTAGATAAAGATGAAATTACTTCATTCATTGGTTTTTTATAACTTCCGTACTGTAGATTACAATAAAAAGAATGGCATTTTTTTGTTCTCCTTTTTTTGCGACTTTATCCAAAAAAAGAGAAACAATTCAAAGGTTTATTTAGACCAATAATTAATCAACTAATTTCCACCTGATATGATAACAGCAACTTTTTTATTTTTTATGTTTATTTTTTTATTGAGAATTATTTTTTTTCAAGGAATTCTATAATAATCTTATTAACCTCAGGTGCCCTTGATACTGGAGCACTATGACCTGCTTTATCAATAACCTTTAATATACTATTTGGAATTGTTTCATGCATTTCAACCATAGAGGATTTTGCGCAAATTCTATCATGGGATGCTGCAATTAATAAAGTTGGACTTTTTATATCTCTTAGATTGTCTAATGTGATAGTTGATAACATAGCATAAGATTGATTAATAATATCTTGAGGTGTTGAAGAGTCAGTTATTGAATCCTTTATTAGATCTTCTACCGACCATAAATCATAAAATTTTTTCTTAGGATTTGCTTTCATTCGTTTCCTAAATTTTATATAAAAACCTAATCGAGCACTTTTCCAAAATGTTTTTTCTGGATCTTGCTTTTTTTGTTCTAATTCTTCTAACCATGTTTTTCTTAACAATTCTACACCTTGTTCATCTGGACTGCCCATGACCGTTGCAATTAATACCAATCTGTCTAGCCTTTCAGGATATTTTAATGCAAAATGTTGCACAATTATACCGCCTAATGACCAACCAATAACATGAGCTTTTTCTATATTAAGATAATCCATTAAACCTCTAAGGTCATCCGCAAAAATCTCTGCTGTAAGAGGTTGATTAGGTCTATCAGATTTACCAGCCGTTCGATTATCAAACCTAATAACTTTTAATTTTTCACTTAAAGGACCAAATTGAGCAACCCACGCTTCTTTTTTAGCACTAAAACCATGAACTAATATTACGGGGAAACTATTTTCTTTTCCACGAATTTCATAACAAATTTTAATTCCATTAACATCTGCGAAAGATTCCATAATGTTTAATAATATCTTTTTTAAATAATAAATTATTGCAATATTATTATTTTTTTTTACGCTTCCTAAAAATAGTAAATAATATATTCAAAGTTTAATTAAAATATCGCTATCTTTCAATAAGGTTTTGATTTCATCACAGACATTTCTTAGTAAAGTTCTCCACTCGGTAATTTCCATAAATAAAGATTTTCCCTTATTGAATTCATTATTAAACAATTCATTCAAAGTATTAATCTCTTTCTACCCATTGTTTAATTATCGGAATATTTTTATAATTATCAAATAGAATCCCATCAATTCCCATATTTACTAAGGATTTAATTTTATCTAAAGCATTTTTGTAATTAAGAAAATCCCATGATAGTGTTAAAATGTTATTATTGTGACATATATCAATAAATTGAGAAGTAATTAGGTTTGATTTCAGGCTAATCAAATCAGGTTTCTCAGATAATTTATTTTCCATTCCTAGCTTCATAAATTTTTCTAATGTTATATCTCTTCCCTTAGTTATGTTATAACATATTTTACACTCCGGATAATTCAACTTAATTGATAATAAATCTCTAAAACATCTCCCACTAAATATACAATCATTAATTAAATCTTTTTTATTAACCAAATTAAGTAACTCATTTGTTACATTTTCTCCCTTTAAATCTATTATGAAATTTGTTTTACCCTTTAGAATATCTAATACATCCGCTAAATTGGGAATTTGGACTCTTTTTTTTTTGGTTTTTAAGGTTTTAATTTCCTGATATGTGTACTCTCTTAATAAACCTGAACCGTTTGTAGTTCGCTCTAAAGAATTATCATGGAGTATGATTAATTTTCCGTCCTTTGTTTTTTGAACATCAAATTCCAAATAATTGGCACCATATTCTATAACTTTTTCAAAAGCACCAATTGTGTTTTCATCAAATCCTACTCTGGTTCCTCTGTGACCAATATATTTAAAATTTGGTTTCATCTTACATAATAAAAATTACAATGATAAAATATTTGTTTTTAATATTGACTCTCTTGAACCAAATATAAATAGAATAATAATAAAACAAGTCCAATTAGGGTAAAAATAAATACATAAAGGTTTCGAACAGTTTGTATTAATGAAAATCCGAATAAAATCAAGATTTCTTGAATTTTAATAGGTTTACCAGTATATTCTTTATAATTTCCAAGACTTATTATCATGAAAAAAAAGGCAAAAAGAATTACACTAACTTTAATTATATTATCAACAACCACCCAATTATCTGCTTGTAATAAGTGAGATATGGAAGGTAAAAGTTTTGTAACAAGATGATCATAAAATCTTTGTGTACCATTAAAAACTAGTGATAAGAGTAAAAAAATTCCCCCCAATATAGCGGAAATCCTAACTGATCTGAGTAAAAATGCATCTTCAGAAATGTTTTTAGATTTAGGTGGCTTTTTTTTATCTTTTTTATATTTAGGCATATTAACCTCTAACTCTTTTTACTTTTTTCTTTATTGTTACTATAGTGTATAGGTAAAATCCATAAAATCCTCCAAGACTACTAAAAGCAACTATTGCTACTATAAATAGTGCCTTTTCCTCGGGTGTTAGCTCTTCATTCTTAGGATATCTAATTTCAATTTCAATAATATTACTTAATTTTATACTATCTGGATAATTGTTAGATTCACCATAAATTATTTTAAAAGCATAAGTTTCTCCAAAATCTACCGTAACATCTTTGGTATCTTCCCCTTCCGATTCATTAATAGGAATTTGAAATTCATATATAATCTTATTTCCATGTAGGTCTGCTGCTCCATCCCCACTGGTCTCTTTATCTTCGAAATATTGATTATTACTTATATATAAGTCTAAATATTCAAATCTTTCAGAGGGACCTCCTAAATTAGAAAATTGTACTATTTTAACATCGTAGAATTCATTCTCAGAATCACTTTCAGAAATTACAATTCCAATAAACTCCTCTGGAGTACGGGCAGAGTCCTCCAACTCGAATTGAACCGAAATATAAAGATCTGACCCATTTTGCATCACCCATATGTCAGCAGGCAACCCCACATTTGATTCTGATTCTGATTTTAATAAAATTTCTTCTTTAGAAGCATTTTCCCATTCCTTCTCAGATTTGTCAATATCACCATCTATTTCTGGAGCCAATCCAAACTTAGGTTCAAATTCTTCTGCAGCAGCGAAACTGCTTATGATTAAAAAATTGGAGATGATGATCATATGAATGAAAAAAACTAAAACTAAAATTGCACTAATCCTTAAATTCCTCAAAGTTATGAAATCACGTTTTTTAAATTTGGGTAATTTTCCTAAAATCTCACTTCAAATAAAATCTTTTTTTAAATTTAATAAAATATATTAGAATTTTAAATTTTTGAATTATCCTTTATACTCCTTTTTAAAATATTCTTTTGATTTACAATTATATCTATTTAACGAGGTAAATTTTTACAATTCAACCAAAATAGTAGAGGTTTATAAGAAAAGATGAAAAAATTTTTATAAAACAGTAATTTTTCAAGATAAGAGAAGAAAGAGTTCATAAAGATAAGGGAATTAACGTAAGATTAATGTTTCATATTCCTACATTATTCTCTTTTCAAAATTTAAGCATTTAGATTTTTCAGTGGATATAATTGTAAATATATGTAGAAGAGGTATATATATTTATCTTCTCAAGAAATTCTGAATCCGATTTTAACTATTAAAGTAATTAGATGATAATAAAGATTGCCAGAGACCCAAAATCCCGCATCGTTTAAATGGTGCTTAATAATTTCTTATTTTAATGAAATTGAGGGACCGAAAATATTTTATTGTAAAAATCTACTGAGTAGTATAAAACACGCTGATTTAGAAAAAATCTTAGATGTCTTAGATTATAACATTGGAGAAGAAACTTACATTTTTGCCTTTAGAAAGCATCAAATAATTAATTATTTATTCTATATAAATTCGAAATTTGCTAGAGGCGGTCAAGATCTTATCATGATATCTTATGTAATTGAACCAGAATATTTTAGGATGAAAAATATTGATGAATTTAAATATCTGGAAAATAAAAAACCAATTCTTGAAAAATACGCTAAAGATTTGAAAGCTTTATCTGAGTTTTCAAACTTTTTGCATAATAAAAACATCACTAGCTTTAACAATTCATTGAATTCTAAAGAATTTTGGATTCAATTCAGAGAATTATTTAATAAATATTTAAAAATCTTATCTCCTAGTTTTATGGATGAATTTGAGAAGTGGATACCTATTCAACTACAGTGTCCTATTTGCTATGAAAAAAAAATAATTGAAATTCCGGAGAGGATTATTAGTAGTGAAAATAGAAATTTAATTAACATCAACATACCTAGATATAAAATATGTCAGCATGCTTTTGTGGTATCTGTTGACAAGAACTTTAAGGTCCACGATTCAGAAAGTATAGATTTTGATCTCACCTCTTTTGAAAAGCGGAATAAATTAATACCCTTTAATATCAATGTTTTTAAAATAAAATCTAATATAAAACCCGATTTATTAGCTAATATCCTTTATCTATTATTACATGGTAAAAAGATCTTATTAATCCTCCGAAAATCAAATGAATTCAATAAGGAAATAATCCATTTTTTTCAATATATATTTCAAGATTCGTTTCAAATCGATATCTCTATAAAGAATAAAAGTGAATATAAGAAAGAAAAAAAGAATTATAAAAATTATATTGTTTTGATGAGATACCCTTTAAGAGCATACATAAATAAATCTAAGATTAATTTTGAATTTGAACAAGAAATTATTGATTCTTTCTATAAGAATAGTGATTCAATTGGCTGTATTATAAGTTTGAAAAATAAAATTCAGGAGATATACGAATTATCTCAAAAACTTTCTGAAATGAATACTAAAGCAGGATATATACAACGCAAAGAAGCAATCAGATATTTAGAGGATACACATTTTCTTAGAATTAAAAAAGATTTCTTTTATTTTTTAATGGGAGTAGTTAAAAATTATTTTGCAATTAATATTAAACTATCATATGAAGTTCTTGCTAATAGGATTGATGAAATGTGGGGTATAAGGCAGTAATGATGTTTTTAAAAAATAATTTTAATTCAGAATGAAAGATCATACGAGTTTAAACTATTAATTTTTCAAGTAAATAAGGTGTTTTATTCTTAAATATTAAATCTAAGATTTCTTCGAATGATTCAAGGATTCCATATCCATCAAGGGCAATTGTATTATTTGTTTGAATATTGTTAAAGTTATAAAATAGAATTTCATCTAAAAAATGTTTAGAGTTAAATTTTTCAGCAAGGTCTTGCTTATTAAAACATAACATAACTGGAATCTCTTTAAAAGTGTCACCAAAATAAGATCTTAACTCATTCCAAGATGTAAGATTTCTTTCGTAAACATATTTTTGAGAATCAGCAACAAAGATTATACCATCTATTCCTCTTAATATTATTGGTCTTGTAACTATATAAAAATCTTGACCTGTAGTAGAATAAATATGAATTTTTAATTTCCATTGACTATTCTCAAACATAATTGTACCATAATCAAAAAATAAAGTTCGACCAATACTACTTTCAATTGATTTTAATTTATCTTCTTTACCAAAACATTTAAATAACGCTTTTAAAGTAGTTGTTTTACCTGATAGAGCTGGACCAAAATACACTATCTTGATTTGGATGGTTTTATCTAATCTATCAATAATCATAATTTTGATTTATCATCTCTTTTTAGAAAGTTTAAATATAAATATAAAAAATCATATTTTTTTTTCAATCTTATATTAAAATTTACAGAAAAGAGAATATAGAACACGATACAAATAATTTAAGAATCAATAGTGTTAAGTTTTTACGATCATACTGTATTTTAGTTTGTTTTAATTCAAAGTAGGTGATTAGGAAGTATTATTGTGCATTTAAATTTATTCAAATAAGCAACGATATAATTTATAAGCCGCTTAATCTCGTGTTTTGCCTCAGGATTATTGTTATTATATTCAGCAAAAGGTTTTGGGCCAATAGCTACAAGTTCTCCTGATAGATCTTTTTCTCTCTTTATAAAAAGCCAAAATGATTTGTTTTTTTCATTATCTTTGAGAAGTATTAATATCCATGGATTATATGTCCAATCATCATCGTCAGGAGACAAAACTTTCTCAATCCCTCTTCTTGTCAGATAATTTTTAGTCATTTTTATTGTTTTTTCCAAATCGTTAAAATAACTTCTTTTAATTTTTAGATATCCCCCAAAATAAGGTTTAGCATCAAATAACTCTAAGGTTTTCTCTAAATCTGATTCATCTGAAAATTTTAGAAATACTTTCCAAGGATTCATTTTACAAACATCTCACACTTTTTAGACTAATATCTTCGATTTTTACTTCTAAAGATATATTTCTAATCTTATTTAGAGAACCTTTTAAATCTTTATATTCATTATCGGTTTGATTTAAATTAAGATAACATTCATAAAAAAATTTCATTTTCTTGATTAAAAGTCCACTACTGTGGATTATTTCATAATTTTTAATAATTTCAGTCAACATTTCAATAGTATTATCAGAGACATTTTGACCAAATAGTGTTATTTTTATAATCTTTTCCTTCTTTATCGGATAAATAGTCAGTTTTGTTTGATTTTCTGTTGTTGATTGGATTATCAATGCAAATGGATAGTCATTTACGTTAAATTTATTGGATAATGAGATATTTACGTTTACTATGTTACTTTCACTTGTTCTTCTATTATAAATAGAAGCAACTGTCAGTTTATCATCCATTTTTCTAAAATAAAAAATTTTGGCTTGAAATAATTCACTATTTAATTACTTATTTAAAAATGTGATTTTTAACTTTTTGCATTGATTTTATTGTACCAGTAGATTTAATTGGTGATAAAATCACTCTTTTTTCATTGATTTCATTTAAAAAAGTTAATGCTGTTATTAAAATTTCCTTCGTTTTATGTGTACATCTTATAATAACAAAATTTTTTTCTAAATTCAAATCTATTAACCATAAACCAATTTTATTTGCTTCTTTTATTCCAAAATATTTCCATATAGATTGCCATACTAATTTAAGAAATTCATGTTTCTCAAAATGAACTCTTTCTTCTTTAATAATCTTAAATATAATGTATCTTGATCTCTCTTTTTTAACCATAATTATTTTTAATCCTTAATTATTTTCACATCTTCTTCAAAAATATCATTGTCACCTTTTTGATGAACTCTTCTTAGCAATTTTCTTGGATTTTCTTTAAAAATCCTTTTTGCTTCATCTAATGGTATACCAAGCAAAGTATTGCAGATACTAATTAACGCTCTAGGATGTCTAAAGTAAATAAATTTTTAAAATTTCCACTTATTATACAATTTGGTTTAAGCTTCATAACTAATTGTAAAGCACGATACAAACTTCTGAAATTCTTTGATTGTTTTGACTTATTTTTTATCATGAGAGGTGATAAAGAAAATTCTATAAAACTTCCATTTTGTTTTATCAAAGAGACTATTCCTGGAGTTAGGGCTTTTAAATTGTTTTGATCAGAAAAAGAAACTAAATCTACTCTGGAATCTCTTGCTGCAAGAATTAAAACATCCTTATTTAAAGATTCGATTGATAGTATTTCTGGAAATTTATTAAATCTTTTAATTTTTTTTTTAAATTCATTGACCTCATTTATCCGTAAATTAAATCGGTAAAAAATATTAATATTCTTTTTGGCTCTAATTTTTTCTTTCAAGTTTAAGGTAAGATTTGAATTTTTTTGGGGCTCTAAAATTAAATTATCAACATTTAAATTCTTGTAAAAATCAATTTTTTTTTCCAACACATCGAAATTTCCGATATCTACAACTAATCTAGATTCAAAATATGACAATTTACTTATAAACCTCTAATAGTGATCAGTTTCTTTTCTCTATTACTTTAAGATATGTAAACACAAATATATTAAAAAAATTTTATTATAATTGAGTATTAAGAACCATAAATATTTGGAAAAATAAAGGATTTTTTAGTGAAGAAAAGAACTCTCCAAGAAATAAAGGAAAAGATAACAAAAGGAACTGCCGTCATATTAACAGCTCAAGAATTAATAGATTCGATCAGTGAAGGAAAAAGAGTGAATTTTGAAGATGTAGATGTAGTTACTACAGCAACTAAAGGGCTTATGAGTGGAATTATGGGCGTTTTTTCATTTCGTCTTTCCCCACCAAAAACATTAAGAAAGTTTACTGAAGTTAGTATTAATGGAATAAAAGCATTTCCGGGACCATGTCCAAATGAATATTTAGGCATAGTAGATTTAATTGTTTATGGTACTGCTCAAAGTCATACAAAAGAGAAATATTGTGGCGGAACTCTTTTTAGAGAACTTGTGGAAGGCAAATCTGTAGAGATTATTGCAAAAAGCAGTGAAGGTAAAAGGATTGAAAAAATTATGACTTTAGAAGATATGCAATTTGCTAAATTAATGGGGACTAGACAAGCAATAAAGAATTATAATGCAATGATCAATTGTGAAACGGATAGCGTAGAAACTATCTTTTCTTGCCTTCCTTTTGAAGCAAATAAGACACAAATAACCTTTTCTGGATGTGGGGCATTAAATCCCTTTCAAAATGATCCCGAGTTTGAGTCATTTGGTGTGGGTACTCCAATCTTGGTTAATGGAAGTATAGGATATCTTATTGGACCGGGTACTCGAAACTATATAGCTAAACCAAATATGATGACAATCTCTCCGATAATTGGAATGAAACCGGAATACATGGGTGCCTTTAGTACCTCTTATGGATTAGAACCAATTTGTAGTATCGCCGTACCTATCCCAATATTAAATGAGAATATTTTTAATAGTCTTGCTAAATCAGATAAAGAAGTTAAATTGACGATATTAAGTTTAGTTGGTAGAGAAAAGGTAGGAGAAATTAATTATGGTGATGTTTGGGATAAAAATTTCATCATGAGATTTGATCCTGAAGCATGTAAAAATTGTGAGAAATGCAATGTTATTGGTCTTTGTCCAACAGACGCATTTATTATAAGAGACGGATTAGTTTCTGCAATAGACAGATCTCATTGCTTTAATTGTGGTACCTGTGTCCATTTATGCCCCGATGCTTTTAAATTAGATTTAAAAACAATAATATTTGAGGGAAGAGAAATCCCAATCGTATTAAGGCAATCTGATAGGTATGGTGCCATTTTATTAGCTGAAGAGCTAAAATCTAAGATTCTTAAAGGAGAATTTCCATTAGAAAAACCAACTGGCAAACTTGATTTTGCAGATATAGTAAAATGATGATTTTTATAATTATTTTAATTTAATGTATCGAATGCTAAATTAAATTTTATTTATTAGCATAAGACATATAAGAATCATTCTTTGATTATTTTCGTTATTGAACTCGCTCTAAAGAGAGCAGTTAATGTTATTTATTTTATAGATTGACAATATTTATTATTTATTTTTAATAAGTTTCTTTTATGTCTAAACAAAATTTGGATGGTGGAGATCTTTTAGTTAAATGCCTACTAAAAGAAGGAATTACTACAATTTTTGGATTAGTTGGAGGGGAACTATTACGGATCTACGATGCTATTGAGAGATATGGTCGTGAAGAAGGTATAGATACTGTGATGGTAAGGCATGAACAAGCTGGAGGACATATGGCTGATGCCTGGGCTCGAGCTACTGGTGATATAGGGGTTTGTTTGGGGACCGCAGGACCAGGAGTAACTCATTTAGTTCCAGCGATTGCAGTAGCAAACGCTGACTCTATTCCAATGTTAGTTATTGGAGCACAAATAGCTAGAATGTTTGATGATACAGGGATTTTACAAGGGGGGTTAGATCAAATGGCCCTTATGAGACCTATTACAAAATTGCAAATCAGTGTAGAAGATCCATATGAGATCCCACATGCAGTTCAAAGAGCAATTAAAACCGCATTAACAGGAAGGCCTGGCCCTGTCTTTCTTGAACTTAGAGAAACTGCTTTAGTGAGAAAAGCGACTGAGGCAGATCTAAAAAAAATACTAGATCCTGAAAAATATAGACCAGTTTACCGCCCTACAGGTAATCCTGAAGTAATAAAAACAGCTATAGACGTTTTAAAAAATTCTAAAAAACCATTAATTGTTGCAGGTGGTGGCGTAATGCATCAGATGCCTTTAAAGAAATTAATACCTTATCAGAAACTTATAGTATTCCTGCTGGAACTACTTTTAATGGTATAGGCGCAATAACAACCAATAAAACTTTTATAGGGGCAAAACTAACTGCCAATGCATTCAGAAGAGCGGCAAGTGAGGCAGATGCTATTATATCTATCGGCTGTAAATGGGATTATACAATACTTTATGGCGCGCCACCAATATGGAATCAAGATCAAAAAATTATTCAAATTGATATTGATCCAAAAGAAATTGGGAAAAATAGACCTGTTGAAGTAGGAATTATTGGTGATGCTAAAGCGGTAATCAATCAATTCTTAGCCGAAATGGAATTATATCTTCCCAAGGAAAAAATTACAGAATGGTCTGAATGGAACAACTATTTACAAGATGTTAGAAAAGATGATGTTGAGTTTATAAATAAAATGCTGAAATATGAAAAATTACCTATGAAACCCCACAGACTAGCACATGAAGTATTAGATTTTATTCCAGATGATGCACAAATTGTTCTTGATGGTGGTGATATATTTGTCTTTACAATGGACATAGTTAGTCTTAAACCCCGACCACCAAGAAGTACTTTTTATCCAGTTTCAATGGGACATTTAGGAACGGGAATTCCTCACGCAATTGCTGTGCAAATGGCAAAACCTGATAAAATGGTTATTTGTATTACTGGTGATGGTAGCTTTTTGTTTAATGTGCAAGAATTGGAAACTGCTGTTAGGCTTAATCTGCCTATAATTATTATAATTGGGAATAATTGTGCTTGGGGCATGATAAAAAGCAATGTAAAAAATAACTTAGGAAAAAGATATTGCGATGTAGATCTTCCTCCAACAAATTATGCTGAAATCGCAAAAGGATTTGGATGCTTCGGAATAAAAGTTGAGAGACCTGAGGAAATTAAATCCGCACTTCAACAAGCAATTGAGTCTAAAAGACCTGCTGTGATTGATATTGATATTGCTTTCGAAACCCCTACAGCAATGAAATTAATAGGATTATATAAAAAAAGTAAAGGACTTCTTGGATAGTAAATTATTAAATAACTGATTAAATTTCTAAAAATAATATATCTTAAATGGAAATAATATGATGGCTGACAATTTTTTAGAGGGAAAAGTGGCATTAATAACAGGAGCAGGAAGTGGATTTGGACGCAAAATGGCAATAACCTTCGCTTCCAAAGGAGCAAATTTAGTATTGAATGACATTAATATGGCAGGTCTTGAAGAAACACAAAATCTGGTTTTAGATAACAATAAAGTTGATATACTTCTTGTAAACGCAGATATCTCAGATATGAAACAAGTCAAAGAAATGCGCACAAAAACATTTGAAAAGTTTGATAATGTTTACGCTCTAGTTAATAATGCTGGAATCGATGGTGGTTTATATAAATCTTTAGCCGCTTCACCCAAGGTCTATGACAAAGTTATGGCTGTAAACGTTAAAGGAGCATGGAACGTCACGAAAACATTCCATCACAGGATGAAGGGACAGAGGAATTTTAAACCAATCAGAGGAAAGATTATCAATATTGCTTCCTGTGCAGGAACGGAAAGTGGTTTTAATCCCTATCTAGGGATCTATAGTGCGAGTAAAGCGACTCTCATCGCATTTACTAAGCTCTGGGCACTTGAACTTGGCTCGAGTGATATTACAGTGAATTCCATTTCTCCTGGTCTGTTTTTAACACCAATCTATAAAGATGATAAGACCATTAAGATGCTTATGGAGCAGAGAGGTATAAAGCTTCCAATTAATAGAATCGGAATGCCTCAAGAAGTTGCTGACATTGCATTGTTCTTAGCTTCTCCCGCAGCAGATTATATCACAGGACATAATCTTGTTTTAGATGGTGGAATGACAATTTCCGTGAATAAATTTTAAATATTATTTTTCTTTTTTTTGTAAGAACTTCTTTATAATTTTTTCAAGTATTAAATTATCCTCTTTAGACTTCAATCTGTTTTCACATTATTTAACGATGCTTTCAATACGCTTTCAAACTTATCACAGATGAAATCTGCTTCTTCTCTAGTAATACTAAGTGGAGGCTTAATTTTGATAAGATTTCTCATTAGAATTTTTCCAGTTCCACTAAAATATGGCATACTTGGTCCAAAAAAGATATTTTGTCTAACACCTTCCAATAGCATATCCTCCATTAATATAGTAAATGGTTCGCGAGATTTCTGATCTTTAACTAGTTCTATTCCGATAAATAACCCTGGACCTCGAATATCACCAATTACATCGTATTTTTCTTGAAATTCAAGTAATCTTCTTGTTATTTGGTTACCTCTTTGTTCGCAGTTTTCTCCAATTTTAGCTTTTTCGATTAATTTCATAGCAGCCAATCCACCAGTACAACCTATTGGAGTACTAGAAAAAGTGGTATGATCCTCTGCTGGAGTGAACCTTTTTTTTATTTTTGCACTTGCAATCATTGCTCCTAATGGAAAACCTCCACCAATTGCTTTCGTAAAACACATCATATCAGGAGACACGTCAATTCCTAATTCATTCTCATATTTTTCAGTTAGAGTAAAATATTTTCCAGTTCTCCACATCGAAGTTTGAGATTCGTCATATATAATAAAAATTTTTTCCTGCTCACAAACTTCTCTTAATTTTATGAGAAATTTTGGTGGAAAAGGAATATGTCCACCCGCGGCTTGCCATGGTTCTAATATCACCCCAGCAAGTTTTCTTGAAGTTAAACCCATTAAATAATTCTCAACTAAATCGAAGCATTCCAAATTACATTGAGGATCCTTTTTCCCATATAAGCCATTCTTATATTTCCATAAACATCGATAGCAATAACTTTGGGGGACACGAGAGAAGAAATCAATTCCAAAAGTTCTAAACCTCGTTATCGAATGAACTGGTTGAGATACAGATAATGTTGCTAGAGTATTTCCGTGATAACCTCCTCGAAATGTTAAGAAATGATCTCCCCCTTTCGATGCAATCATAGCAAGCTTTATAGCAGCCTCAACAGCTAAACCACCTCCTTCATTATTAATATGAACCCTTCCTCCCTTTAATCTGCCCGGAGATAATTCTGCTAATTTATTGATAAATTTCGCGCGTGCAGGGGATATGGTACTTGATTTAACATGTGTTAATCTTTTCATTTGCTCAGCAACAGCATAGTTTATATCAGAATTAGCAAAACCTAGGGCAAGAGTCCAATTTTGAGAAGTGCAGTCAAGAATTTCGCTCTGTTGTCCTGTTTTAAAATCTTTAACTACCACCCAAGGGGAACCTGGTTCCTTAGCTTCTATTAATACCTTAGAATCATAATGGACATTTAAGCAATGGTCTTCAAAAAATATTAATTCTTCTGAATTCACATCAGCAGAAATTCTACTCAATTCATCTTTACTTAAAATTTTAGGTTCAAAATCAACCATATTAAATTCACCAATAAGTTGAATATTTTTGAATATTTAATAAATAGATAATTATAGGTCTTCTATGTTTATTATAATTACTCTAAATGTGATCATATAGTATAAAAAAAAATTAACACTAACTACTAAACATTTAGGTGAAAAATAAAGAACAATATTCTATTTACCACGCCCAGAATTTGCTCCAATGGAAGGTCGAGTTTTTTCAGAACCCCATCCTTTTTTGTATAAACCCCTTCCTTTCTTTCCCGCAGCAGTTAAACCTCGTGTTACCCTCTTCTTATGCGCGGGTTCACAAATCCAATTAATTCTTGGATCAGATTTAATAACTGGATGATTTGGGTCAACTACTATAACTTCATAATACCAATGTCGACCATCTGAATACATTTTATAAGAATTTAAAACCTGCATATTCGGAAATTTCCTTTGGACTCTCTCTTCTGCAATCCACTGAAGGTTTTTACCTGTCGTATATTTATTAACACCCATAGCTCGAGGTTTTCTTCCTCTTTTTGGCCGCACCTTATGCGCACCTCCTTTCCTTATCCTAGCTCTTACAACAACATATCCTTGTTTTGCTTTATATCCTAAGGTTCGTGCACGATGAATTTTAGTAGGGCGCTCTATCCGTTGAATTGATCTGCCTTTTCTATATTCGATTCCACGAAACCAATGTGGAGTTTGATATCCTTTTTCATGTTTTTCGAATGTTTCCTTTACATAGGTATATCCAGCTTTCATATATCGACAATCTCTTGATGTATTATATCTACTAAAATCTATTTTAATTCAAAAGTTTTACTATTTCGAGTTTTCTTATAGAATTATAAATTTTTTAAATAATTTATCATCTTTTCTGCAATCATAAGACTTCCTTGAATTTGAGTTTCTTCCGTTTGACTTCCAATATGGGGTGTTAGAATTAAATTATCCTCGCAACCACAAAGGTCCATATTGTCTAAAGGCTCTTTTCTGTATACATCCAAAGCAGCACCGCCAATCTCTTTATTCTCCAAAGCTTTTAATAAAGCAGCTTCATCGATCAAATTTCCTCTAGCAGTGTTAATTAATATAGTGTTTTTATTCATTAATTTTAACCTTCGCTCGTCAATAGTGTTTTCTGTTTTTGCCGTAGCAGGTATATGTAAAGATATTATTTGAGAATCTTTTACTAAATCATCTACGGAAGGATATACCGTGTATTTAAGTTCATGAGCTATTTTTGTAATATTTGGATCTACGTCATAAATTCCTATTTTCATTCCCATAGCACTAGCGATTTTGGCTACTGATTGCCCTATATTTCCAAAACCTATCAGTCCTATCTTCTTTCCCTTTAATACATAACCCATATAATCACTTTTGCACCATTCACCACAATGCATTGTTTGATCTGCTTTTGATATATGTCTTACTAGACTAAGAAGTAAACCTATAGTTAATTCGCTCACAGAAACTGATGGTGCCTCCGGTGTGTTAAATACTTTTATATTTAACTCTTCCGCCTTAAGAAGATCTACATTATCTAATCCAACTCCTGCTCTACCAATTAATTTAAGATTAGTTGCTTTTTCTAAAATATCAGCCGTTAATTTAGTTCTGGACCTAATTACTATACCATCATAATTTTCAATTTCATTTTTCAACTCTTCTGGGCTAATGGAAAATTTTTTTATAATTTCAAAATTATTTTCCTGAAATATTTTAATGCCTTCCTCTCGAAGTTTATCTGAAATAAGAATCCTCATTTTACCTATAAAAATTAATTTTATAATTCATTTTAAATTATTTTAATCAGTATTAGCTTAAAGATTTACTTAAAAAGGGAAAGAACTCAATGGAAAAAAAAAGAAAGGGTAGAAAAGGTTTTAAAAAAGCAAAGAAATCTAGTGAAAATGGCCTTAACATCTCTTATGATAAGGAAGAGTTAGAAGAATACGTGCCTCACTTAATAAATGAGCTCTCTGAAAAAAAACACACACTGAAAATAGACTCAGTGAATTTAGAAGTCGAAGACATAAAGGAAGAAGAAAACCAAATTAAGAATGATCTAATACCGAAAGATTTAGTTAATCCCGGAGTAATAGATTTTATTCGAAGATGTAAAACTAAGGATGAAGCTATAGAAATTTTAGATTTTTGTTTAAAACGGGGAGAAATAGGACGGGATGAATATGAAAAATATAAATCTATAATCATGCAAAAAGGAGGTTTAGATAGAATCATAAAAGAGAATGGAGGTCGAAAGGATCATGGATATTATGAAAGAAAATATTATAAAAAAGATTTTAACTCTCAAAAATTTAAAAGTAATAATAACTAAATTAACTTAAATTTATATTAATGATGAACTTGTGACAAAGACAATTGAGCTTTGCTCAAAGCAATGACCTTGTTGCCCCAATCTGAAATATAAATTATTACGTTAGGTATATCTAAGTCTTATTTTCCACTTTTTTCTTAAAACTTAATCCTTTTTCTGTTAGGAAATATTCATCCTCAATTTTTTTAATAAGTGTTAAGTCCAGTAAAACAGGAATTCTACCTTTAATGCATGAAATAGGAATTCCAGAAAATAGTTTAATTGTGAAGAGAGTTTTTGCTCCATTATCAATCGCATACAAAATTTCTAATCCCATATTTCCAAGTAGATATTTTATATCTTCCTGGGATTCTTTATCTTTTAACATTATAAATCATCTTTTATTGTTCTTTCTGAGATTTCTCTAATATCTTTGGCAGAGGTCTTAAATCTGGTAAAGATGTATGGCCTGTTTCAGATAATTCTCCTTTAGCATATATTTGTACTAGGACTGCTTCTAATTCCTTTATGATTTCAATTATGTGTGGTGGTGTTTTCGCGTCCCAGTTCTTATAAAAATATAATAATTCATCTGTACTTTTTCCTAATTTCCTATTAATTTCTTTATTTAAACCTTCACTAAATCCTAAAGTGGGTCTTGAAGGATAATCAGAAAAATCTATAAATATTTTATATGTATGGCTTTTTGAAATGCGCATATAGATTTGAAGATGAAAAAGCAAACCCTCAAGAAAATCAGCAGGAAATTCATCCTTTACCATACGTGCTTCCTCCCAAAGAACCTCATCTCGAATATAATCCGATATTCCCTCAGGATAACTACTTCTTTCTACGGCTTTAATAATGGAAACATTTTCACTTAGTTTTAGCTCTTCCAAGCTTGTTTTTTGATACTTCGGTAGAATATCTTTTATTACATTGATAAAGGGTTTAAACTCTGTGATATTATTAATAGCGTAATCCTCTAAAATATTTTCAAAATTCTGAATGAAATTTTTATTAATTTCTATTAGAAAATCCTCCAGAGAAGAATCGTCATTTACATACTGAATTGCAATAACTATTTTATCAAAATTTCCAAAAAAATAATTTTTATCTTTAATTTGAGCTGTAGAAAAAGCATCTAATTTTAATTTAGCAGATTCTGATATGATATATCCTAAAATATACGATAATTCTTCCTGACTCATTAATTGTTGCTCATCTAAAAAGCCTAAAAAGATTAAAATTTTTTTCTTCTTGTCAATAATAAATATTGTTTGAGGATTCAATATTTTCTTCCTAATTTAATTTGATTAATAGATAAAACTTTTCAAAAAATTATAATTTTTATTTTTTTGAAGAATTTTTTTTACTTCCAGAGGAAAGATCTTCAAGAAATTTATCAATTTTAGATTCTTTTGATTTTTTTTCTCCTTTATCCCTGACATCTTTAAGAATGTCTGCCATCTCCTTCTGTTTAATAGAGATTTTTGGTCTATATTTATCTGCAACTACAGGTTTCGATTCATTAGGTAATAACTTTCTTAAATATTGAGGAAAGGCAGTCGTGATTTGTAAATTAGTTTTTAAAATTATATATCTTTCATTATCATATTTTAATTCTTCTATAACATCCTTTTGCTTTAAATAATCTATTGTTTCTATCAAAGTCTCTAGTGTTCTTTTAGAAACTAAATTTGGCAACTTATCTCTCCGTATTAAACCATTTCTTAATTCTGAAAGAATATTATACTTTTTAGGATCTGAAATTATTTGATATAATGTAAACGAATCTTTATTTAATTCCTCGTCGGTTTTATTTTCATAATTGCTAAAATACTTTTGAACCGTAGGAAGAATTAAATCTATTAATTCTGGTATTTCATCAATATATTCAATTACACTATCTGGAGGTATTCTCTCAGCATTCACTTCTTTTAATAATAGCACAAATTTTTCAACACGACCAATTTCATTTACAAAAATGAACTCGTTATCCACGAGAGTTTCAATCATCTTATCAAAATCTTTTTCATGAAAAATTTGCTTAAACCACTCCTTTAGGCCTTCTAAAGTAATTGGTCTTTTTGATAATTTAGCTAGAGTTAGAAAAATGTGCTTTTTATTAAGCAAGTAAGCAATTTTTTCTTCTTCTGTCTTTTCTTTGGTAACCTCAATAGTTGCCCAATATAATTCTTTAACCCATAACTTAATAAGAGAGTTGCTTTTTATGACGTTTTCTCTTTCCCCTTCATCGAGATTGTGTAATTCATCCATCAGAAAAGATTTAGAAATTTCCTTGTTCGATTTTAACCTATCGGAAAATTCGTTTAACAATCGGGAAACATTTTGCTCCATTTCCATGGTCATTTTTTCTAATATCACAGAAGCCATTAACATTTCCTTGTTTCCACGAGCCCAATCGGAATGAATTTCAAAATAATAATTCATAGAATTTAAGTTTTCAAAAGAGTGGGTAAAAAAACCTTCAGAAAAAGTTTGATCCATAATATTAGCAATCCGAACTGATAAATCTTCATCTAGTATACCATCTGGATACGAATAAAATACGAGAGGTCCTATCTTTCGATGAAAATGGCACAAAGCAACAATTGTTTTCAAATAAAAATTCTCCATTTAAGTATTAGGAATATATTGATTAAGTACTTTTTAAGAAGTTAATGGTTTTTAAAGCTTATTAAAAATATAAACATTTGATTATTTAAGTTTCGCCTAAAAAATAAATAAATTTATCTTGATTTTGAGATATAAATTATTATAATTATCTTTAGTGCTAATATTCGAGTTTATGTCCCCTATAAAATTAGTAGGATTCGACCTTGATGACTGCCTTTTCGATTCAACAGGATTATCTGATAGAGCTAGACTTAAAGGAATTAATGCCATGATAGATCTCGGTCTAAAAATCGATAAACAGAACGCTATAAAAATGATCACTGAGGTTGTTAAGGAATATGGTTCAAACTCATCCAATCACTATAACTACTTCATTCGTAGATTTAATCGTCTTGAGAATGTTAGAGAAAAAATACCTTATTCCCTTCAATTTAAATATATTTCCGCAGCGGTAATGGCATATCATAAAGAAAAAATTGATTCTATAAAATTATATGATGATGTTAAACCTTGTTTAATTAAATTGAGGGAGATGGGCCTTAAGTCGGCTATTATTAGTGATGGCTTACCCATCAAACAATATGAGAAAATTTTAAGATTAGGAATTGATGACTTAATAGATTTAACGACAATTTCTGATGAAATTGGAGTAAGAAAGCCTAATCCAAAATTATTCGAATTTTGCTTAAAAAAATTTAACATTGAAGGGACAGAAACGATATATATTGGAGATCGTTTAGAAAAAGATATTATTCCTGCCAGATTAAATAATATTCACTCCATATATATACATCGAGGAGGAAAATATGATATTTATAAAACGGGTGAGAAATTTCCTGAAGGTATTAAACCAGATTATGAGATTTCTAATTTAAATGAGATTTTCGATATTATAGATGAGATTAACTCATCTTCACAATAAAATTTACATAATAATTATAAAAATTTCTCAGCATATGGAAAATGAAGATTGCTTGTATCCAACCAAAAATATTCGATAATAGAAAAAAATGTTATAATGAAATCGAAGAAATATTAAAGAATTTATTAAAGGAAGTAGATTGTGATATAGCCTGTTTACCAGAAAGGTGGTCTCCTTTCTTAAAGAGTGGTCCTCAGAATCTCCAAAAAGAGAGAGGAGATGATTATAGTTTTATCAAAAACTTGGCTAAAAACTATCAAACAAACCTTTTGTCTGGTGGAATATGGGAAAAAAGAGAAAATACTGAAAAACCTAGCATTACTTGCTACTATTTTAATGACAAGGGAGAAGAAATCGGTCGTCAAGACAAAATCCATCTATATTCTGTAGAAAGGGAAATTTTTGAACCTGGAAAGGTGTTAAATTTATTTTCTCTAAATAATTTCACCTTTGCGATTCTTATATGTTTCGACATGGCGTTTTATGAAACCCCAAGTTTAGCAACTGAAAATGGCGCAGACTTATTATTATCTCCGACTTCAATAAAAGAAAGTGGAATGTCCAATTGGAAAGTTTACTTACAAGCTCGAGTTCTTGAAAATAGAATACCTGCTCTTTCTTGTAATACATATGGTACTCTTAACGGAACACATTTTCTTGGAAATAGCAAAATTTTGTCATTTGTTAAGGGATTTATATCTCCATCTAAATTGAGACTAATTGAAGGTCCAATTGGTTCAGAAGGGTTTGTATATGACGATATTGATTTAAAATTCCCTCAGAAATTGAGAAGGTTGAGACTAAAAGAAAGAGTCGATAGAAATAAAATTAAGGTAAAAATAATAAACAAATAGAGCCCAATTCATTCAAACTATTTATCTAATCTTGTTTATAAAAAAGAGATTCAATTTATTACCATTAACCATTTCATAAATCTATTTTTTTATAAAAATTTGATTTACTTTTACTTTTAATGATGTGTCTGGGTGGGGTTTAAATATATCAATTTAAAAATTCTATTAAAACTACTTCAAATAAAATGATTGGTAAATTAAAAAGTGATAATGGATTTATTGGACCAAAGGCTTTATTTGATCCTAATTTTGTTCCTCCCAAAATCTTATACCGAAAAAAAGAAGAAAGGACGCTTCTTTCTATTTTAAAGGATAGTCTTACAGATGAATTCTCTTTAAATATATTATATCAAGGGATTCAAGGCATTGGTAAACGGGTGATTGTAAATAAAGTTATAAACGATCTCTTTATGGAGAATAATTATGAAAATCCACCTTTAAAAATTTGCATTGATTGTAAAGAAAAAAACATGGATGATCTTCTTACTGCTTTATTGCTTCAAATGGAGAAATATATTAATATTAATTTTAATCTAGACTATTTTCTTAATTCAAATACATCCCACTTATGGAATACTCTAAAATTAGCAAGTGGAAAACTAAGCAATAATGTATTTTTAATTTTTAATAATATTGAAAATCTCAAACCGAAAGAATTTAAAAAAATACTGAATTTAGGGAAAGAGTCTAATATTTCTATAATATCTACCGTAAACAAGGTTTTAAAATCATCTACTATCGATTTACTATCAAGTTTTGATCTAAAAAAGAAATTAAATTATTATTCTTATAAGGAACTTAATTATATTTTTAAACAAAGAGTATCTTTAACTTTTTCACATGAAATTGATTCAGAAATAATTGATTTCATTTCAGATCTTATTTTTGAACATTATGTTCCTGTTCCAGGAAAGGGTATGGACATGCTCAGAGAACTTTATCCTTTTTTAAAAGAACAAAATACTGTTGAGCATTATAAAATGCTCGATATCTGTCAAAATCAGTTTGATACTTTTCAAATTTCAGACGAATTTAGCATGCTTGAGTACATTTCTGAAGAAGATCTTTTAATGATCATTTTTTTAGATAATCTTTCGAATCATTTTTTAAAAAACTCAAATTATTACATAACTTCCAATGAATTAAATGAACTATATGACATTTCATGTGAATCCCTTGAATATGAAAAAAATTTCAATGAACTAATTAGCATAATTAATAAAATACAAAGAGTTGGTATTTTAAGTCCCTCGAAGAAATTCAAAAATGATAATACAAGTATTGCAGAAAATTCCATTGAATGTAACAGTTTCTTTATGATTATTAATCCATATCAGTTGAAAGTAATGGTGGATACTGTCTTCGGAAAAATTTAGTTTACCCTTCATGTTTATTTCTTTTTCTATGAAAATTGAATTGGTTTAAATTAATTGGAAGTTACGTCTTAATCCTTCATTATTTATTTCATATTTAAATAAAAACATTTATACTTGTAATTACTCTTTATTTTTAGTATTAAGTGATATAAAAGAAACGGAGATCTATTATGACATACATTAAGAAGATTTCGATGTCTGGATTTAAATCATTTGGAGATAGAACAGTAACTGTAAAATTAAGTAGCGGTTTTACCTGCATAGTTGGTCCAAATGGAGCTGGAAAATCTAATATAATCGACGCTCTTTGTTTTGCATTGGGACGATTAAGTAAAAAAACAATGAGAGCAAAAAGTTTAGAAGATCTAATTTTTGCCGGCTCAAAAGGAAAAAATCCCGCTAATAGAGCAGCGGTCACTTTGTACTTTGATAATACGGACGATATTTTTCCAGGAGGTACTGAAACTTTTGAAATTACACGGTCAATAAAAAGAGGTGGAGGTGGGGGGTATAAAATGAATGGTAAAAAAGCTACTCGCCAACAGATTCTCAATGCTTTAGCTGCTGCTAATATTGATCCAGATGGGAGCAACCAATTTGTACTTCAGGGAAAAATTGTTGAATTAACACACATGAATTCAGAAGAAAGAAGAAAATTTATTGAAGAACTTATCGGGCTTAAAAAATATGACGAAATGAAAGATGCCACCTTAAAGGAATTAGAAAAAGCGGAACGAGATTTAGGTCAGTTTGAAGCCATCTTTAAAGAGGTTTCTTATCAACTTAAAAAAGTGGAAGAGGAAAAAAATGATGCACTAGCTTGGCGTGAATTAGATGATCAAATAAATCTTTATAATGCTCAATTAATTGCACTAAAAATTTCAAAATTACAAAAAGAAGAGGAAGAAATAGAAAAAAAAATTGAAAATACCTCAAAACTCATTGAAGAATTTGAAGAGAAAATAACGAGACAAGAGGAAGTCCTAAAACAAGAGTCTCTCGTAATGGAAAATATTCAAAAGAATATTTCTGTAAAAGAAAAAGAGAAAGAGGAAATGAATGAAGGAATAACACAATTAAAAACTCAATTATCTTCAAATAAAACAACATTAGGTTTAGATAAAAAAAATATAGAGAAAATTACTAGAAATAAAGAAAATTTGGAAAATCTACTAATGAAACTTGAAGAAGGGCAGACTTTTGATTCTTTAATTGAAGATACATCAAATGAAATTACTGAAAATGAAACACTAATCGAAGAAGCTAAAAAAGAAATCGAAAAAAGACAACAAATCCAAGCTGAATTAGATATTAATATTAAAACAAATGAAGATGAGAATTCTACTCTTAAAGCAGATATCTCGAAAATTAAGCAAGACATATCTTCCAACAAGGCTCAAATTAAAGTTCTGAAAACAAATATAAGAAAAAATGAAGACAAGAAAAAGAACTTAGAAATGGAATTAAATAACTTAAAGGGAGAAGCAGAAAGTATTGATGAAGCTATTGAAGAGACAAAAAAGTTAGAAAACGAAATTAGAACAAAGATCGATGATCTAAAAACTAAAAATTCCGAGGAAAATCAAAAACAAAAAGAATTAGAAAATAATATAGGCACGATTGAGGAGCAAAAAAACCAATTAAATTCAAAGATTTCTGATCTAAGATCCTCATTATCATCTTTAAATACTGAAATTAAAATGAATAAAGAGACTATTAAGGATTTAAATTTAAAAAAAGCTGGAACAGAAGAAAAAATTATTGAACTAAGTAAAGGAAAAGATACGGAAGAAGTATTGAAAGAACTTCTCAGTGAAAGAAAAATTCTTACAAATGATATGGATGAGTTAAAGAATAAATCTAAATTACAAAATTCCGATTTTAGAAAAAATGAACAAAATTTAGAATTATTAAAAATGAAGAGAGCTTCATTTGAAGCCGAAATTTATGATAATCGAGGAAAGATTTCGAGTATTAGTACTGAGTCAAAAATTTTTAATAAAGAATTAACAAACTTGGAAAGAGAGAAACGTAATTTAGATTTGGATATTAAGACTTTAAATTCTAATATCTTTAAAATGGATAAAGAAGTAGAAAATTACGAATATAAAAAGGAAAATACCCAGAGACGTTTACAAGAACTTTCTAAAGAAAAGGAACTCTTGCTGGAAAAGATTGAAAGTACCGAAGAAGAGTATAATAAAAATAAAGAAGATATTACTGGAATACTTCAAATTTTAAATATGCTCACCCAAAATATTAATGTGTCTGTCGAAACTATTAAGGGGACTATACAACAATCCAATGCCGAGGCAATTGAGATGTCTGCTGAAGATTTTAGGAAATTTATATTGGATCTTATTGATATTATGAATACCATTGAAGGTGTGGGCCATGATTCAGATGATACAGACGATACTTCAGAAGTGGAGGGTATGTTAGATTCCATTCATCAAACTCTAACTTTACTTACAGACAATGCAGATTTAACTATAGAACAACTCATCGATAAAGTAAAAGATTCTTCTGATATAGCTGTTCAAGAATCAACTTCAAACTTTGATAGCTTTGTTCAAGATTTAATGGAGATCCTAGAAAATGTTCATTTATCGCTACGAAAATTAACAATGTCTAAGAGCCAAGAATTATACCAACAATTAGAAGATATATCTGAAAATCTTACATCACAAAACGATGACTTAAATTTCATAGAGAAAAATCTAACTGAAATTACTATTCAAAAAAAACACTATAATGACAACCTAACAACATCAAATCAAAGAATTGAATATGTAAATAAAAGAATGCTTGAATTAACTGAAAAATTCGAGAAATTTGAAGTTGAAACAGCAACCAGAAATAATACTATAGATGAAAAACAAAAAAAGACTGAAAAAGTAGATCTTGAAATTAAAAAATTAAACGATCTTAAAGATAAGTATTGGAATGATAATTCTCAAATTCAAGAGGAAATTGAGACAAAGCAAAAAGAAATTGATAAAATTCAAAATAAACTTCAAGAACTTCAGGGCCTTAAAACCCTCATTGAAAATATTGAAGATATTGAAGATAATATAAATAGATTAAATTTAACAATAGAAGAAAAGAAAAATTTAATTGTAAATACCGAATTGAACGTAGAAAAAGTATTGTCTGAACAACATTCTTTGCAAAATAATATTGAAACTCTTAAGATAAAAAAAGAAGAATTTTGGGAAAAAACTGAAAATCTAAGAAAACAAATAGACGAAGAAAATAATAAGTTAGAAGAGATTTTAGATCGGCTTAGAGCACTTGAAAATATAATGAGGCTTATTAATTCAATTGATGAATTAGAAAAGGAAAATATAGATGCTACTAAAAATATTGAAATTAGTAATAAAAATATAGAAAGTTTTAATTCTCAAGTAGATGAAATTCAAAAAAATGTGGACGAAAAGCAAAAAACCATAGATGTTTTAAGAAATGATAAGTCTAAAGAACTAGATTTGCAAAAAGAAGCCCAAAAAAACCTCAATAATTTAAATAAAAATCTACAAAAAATTCAAGGAAAATTAAATGAAATTAATAAAAATAAAGAAAGAGAATTACAAATTATTGCATTTGAAGAGGAAATAAATAATACTGAAAAACAAGTAGATTCTATAGTAGAAACCATTGAAAAAATAGAAGGACAATTAACAATAGAAAACGAGAAAAAAGATGCAAAACAAGCCGAAATTGATACTTTTATTCAAGAAAAAGATGAATCTTGGAATAAGCAAAAAAAATATCAAAAAATATCAACGGATCTGAAATCTGATCTCTCCATGGAACATTCTAAGATGAATAATTTCGAGTCTAAAAAAATTATTACTAGTGATCAGATTGAAACCCTTTATGAAAGATCTAAGGATTATGGCCCCTTACCACCTGTAACAGATGAACTCTCTGAAGAAGGATTACGTTCAGATATCCAAGTTGCTATTAATAAAAAAAGAGCGCTTGAACCCGTTAATCTAAAAGCAATTGAACAACATGATACCGTAAAAGAGAGGTTTGATGAGATTGATATGAGAAGGCAGACTATTCAGAGAGAGCGAAAAGCTATATTGGATAATATTGACAAAATCGACCTGGAAAAGACCAGAACGTTCATGAAATCTTACCAAGAGATCTCTAGAACTTTTTCAGCTATATTTTCAAAACTTAGTCCTGGAGGAAATGCAAGACTCCTTTTAGATCGTCCTGATGATGTCTTCCAGGGGGGAGTATCAATAGAGGCCAGACCTCGTGGGAAGAAAATATCCAGCTTGGAAATTCTCAGTGGTGGTGAGAAAACGCTGGTAGCTTTATCATTTATTTTTGCTGTCCAGGAATTCTATCCTGCTCCTTTTTATATTATGGATGAGATCGATGCGGCCTTAGATGGTCCCAATGTGCATAGGACAAGTATAGTAATTAAAGAATTTGCCAGTCAAGCACAATTTTTGGTAATTAGTCATCGAGAAGAGAATATTGTTAATGCTGATAGGATTTACGGAGTGACTATGCCACAAAGCGGTATTACTGACATTTTTAGTGTAGATTTACAGGAAGAAGCAAAAAGGATTCTCGAACTCGAAGATGTCATTCCTGAAGTTGAAGAAAATTAATATTCATTTATTATTAAGGTGTTTTTAAATTTCGAAAAAAGAAAATATTGATGGTCCAATTGATTATAACCAATGGACAGTTAAACAATTAAGAGATTTTTGTCAAAAAAATAACATTAAATTACCGTCAAAAGCTAAAAAGAAAGATATCGTTGAGCTTATCCAGGTTGTCGCTTCTCACCCGGAATTCGTTGATAGAACTCAAGAAGAAGAGGAGCCAGAAGAAGAATTAATCGCTGAGTTTGATGATGACCCCGCTCTTATGCATAAAGAAAAACTTGAAACAAAATTCTGGCAAAAGCCAAAATATAGGGTTTTATTAGATACTGAACTAGCAAAAGATTCTCAGGTAGCGTTTTATGATTTAGCTACTTTAGTAAATAAGTTTTTTGAGCATATGCTTAAAGAGGAATTAATTAATTATAAAATTTCTGGAATAGCACTTAAAACTGCTGCTTCTTTACATCACTTTAAAATATCAAGCATAATTAGGGAAGAAGAACAAATTCAAAAGAAAGAGGAGCTAGAACAATTAAGACAGAGACACGCTAGAACAATTCCAAAAGCACTTCCTCAACCAATTCAACCAAAAATGCAGATTGCGACAAAAGATGAATTATACGATGCCATGAGAGCGGCTATCATAGAAACCATGCAAAAGAAAGAAAAATTGAAACGTATGCGTATGCGTCGAGACGAAATGAAAAACCAAAAATTACAGATGAGATCTAAAGCTCAATTACCAAAAGAACTTTTAAAACATATAAGTGGACGAGAGCAGACTGTCCAAGAGTTAAATGACAGCTGATTCAATCGAATAAAGGCTACCATTAATCTTAATAATAAAGAAACCAGTTTTTTTGATATGCTAGATATTATTAAAAACGAAGAAAAAGGTACTATAGGGAGAAGATTTGCTTTAGTTAGGATGTTTTTAGCTTTAATGTTTTTATCAAATGGAAGTAAACTAACCTTAGTCCAAGACGAAGAATTTAAAGATTTTTCAATTAATTTAAGATAATATTTTGATAAGAAATTGTTTGGTGATTAAGATTAAAAATAATGATGAAAATCTAGAAGAAACTTCTGAAAAACAAAATAATAAAGATTTAGATTTAGTGGATAATGTGGAAGGAAATGAAGAAATTAAAGAGAATCAAGGAGGGGAGGTAAAAACATCCATTAATAATGACAATGAAGATGCATCATTAGAGCAAAAGAGTGACCTAAATGAAACCCATATGGACAAATCTGATATTTCTGACCAAGAATTAGGAAAACAGTTGAGGGATTTTCATCGAAATTTAATTGAAGCTTCCTTATATGTTGCGGGAAGTCCTTTAACTATTGAAGAATTATCAACTAAATTAGAGATTCCTAAAAAAAAAGTTGAAGAGTTAATTAATGAAATTGCATTTGATTATTTAGAACGTACTACCTCCTTAGTCGTTAATCAAGTAGGTGAAAGCTATCAGATGAGTCTTAAGACCGAATATATTGAAAAAGTTTCGAAATTTGCTAAAGGTGGAGCGATAGCAGAGAGATACTTAAGAACTTTAACTGTTATTGCGTTAAAACAACCAATTCTTAAATCTTTAGTTATTAAGTTAAGAGGTAGTGGAGCTTACGAGCATGTGAAATATCTACTCGACAACGGATTAATCTCCGCAGTTAAAAAAGGAAGATCTCAAGAATTAACCACAACAGATAAGTATGCGGAAATGTTTGGATTACCAAAGGATAAAGAGCAAATGAAAAGAGCAATGATATCCCAATTAGGACTTGATGAAACTTCGGATAATAATGTTGAATAAATATCAAGACCAATCTTTTTGAATAGAAATAATTAAAACTTTTAAAATTTAAAAGAATCCAATTGATATTATTTATGTATATATTGTTAAAATTTCATTAATGAATTTTACATCCCCTTCATAATTTTTTTTATACATTGACTCACGATAATCAAGTATGTCTTCTCCTTCATCAATTACAATACAAACTTGACTCTACGATTGTAATTCTGATTAACATCATTATAAAAGGCTATCCTTTTATACTTTTAAGCTAAAATCACACTATGATTAAAAATAAAAGATTAAAAAAAAAGGAATTATTAGAAATTATTTTTTTGTAATTACTAAGATGCCAGC
>Ga0114923_10000492_pt1 | contig 31090 bp, 32 predicted proteins | sample SumtaG_FD_89578 | JGI IMG/M metagenome (GOLD analysis project Ga0114923, IMG submission 89578) | Deep subsurface microbial communities from Indian Ocean to uncover new lineages of life (NeLLi) - Sumatra_00157 metaG | ecosystem: Environmental > Aquatic > Marine > Oceanic > Sediment | place: near... | reverse complement strand
TGAGAGCCTAGATGAACTTGAAGTTGCAATGGGTTTTGGAAAGGTTGTCCTGATGGGCGGACTTAATCCTGGACAGTCCACAAATGCAGTCGCTGCTTTAGCAGCCGAAACTGTGAATGCAGAAATATTGTTGAATGCAACTAATGTTGATGGAGTCTACGATAAGGATCCCAAGTTACCAGACGCCAAGAAATTGGACAAGGTAGATATCTCTGAACTCAAGATGATACTGTCTGGTGGAGGAACTCGCGCGGGAGAGTACAAGCTTTTTGATCCTGTGGCATTAAGAGTAATAGAAAGGTCGAAGATAAAGACATACATCTTCGATGGAAATGACCCTGATAATCTTAGAAAGTTGATAAAGGGTGAAGCAGTCGGAACAGTTGTAATATACGACAAAAAATGATGTTGTTGGAGGATGACAGATAATGGCGCACCTACTCGAGAAAATATTTGCCTCACGTGCACAAACACGCGTTGTTCAACATTTTTTGGATCGACCAAAGGATTTCTTTAATCTAAGTAGGATTGCCAAAGAAACTGGACTTGCTCATTCAACAATTCATCGTGTTATGGCCCCTTTAGTTGAGATGGGTCTCATCAAGGAGCTCAAGGTAGGCGAGCAAATTCGGTTATTCATATTAGAGATTGAAGATGAAAAATCCAAAATTCTTGCAAATTTCTATGAAGAAATCAAGCCATTACTTGAGTGAGTGAAATCTGAATTTAGACAAAAGATTTGTTGATTCTCCAAAACTGCTATATAGCAACTCATACTCAAACCATTTCGAACATGCCGAGATAGCCAAGCCCGGTCAACGGCGGTGGACTCAAGATCATTCAAGTCGATGGCTTGACTCCAATGAGAAATCCACTCTTGTAGGAGTCCATGGGTTCGAATCCCATTCTCGGCACCATCTTATTTTTTGTAATGCTGCAATGAATAATAGATTGAGTTGGGAAAAGTAGGACAGTATTGAGTGAGAGGTGGAAAAAAAGTAATAGAAGTACTCATGTCGCTTCGAGCGCGAGTACTTCTTCGAGTGTAAGATCACTACCGTTCATTTTTAGTTGGACAATCTTGGACACCAGAGTGTTGTCCTCCCAAGTAACGGCATTGGGTGGACTCTGTGAGGTCATTGTTCGTGTCAGGCTAACCTCAACCTTCTGTATCCTTGTGGGAGTATTTAAACCCCAATCAAAAATGCCCAACTTTGTCCAAGAATTTTGTATCTGTTGTGTACCCTTGCGGGGTTCATGTGATTGGGAGGTAGAGGCTGTCAGACTTGAATCAGTGGTCATCGGTGATTATCTCCTGAAGTAGGCCAGAGTAATTGCCTTGGTTGAAACCTTAGTGTGTGGAGCCTTACTCTTGCGAATCTTAGCGGTCTTTGCTATTGCCATTTCTTAATCACCTCACAACAGTGCTGAAAGCGTAACCAATAGCGCCAGTTGACTGAGCTTTGGTTGTTTTGTTCTTCTTCACGGGGGAAACTCGGTTATTAGTTGCCAGAGCCATTATGTTTCACAATATTTACTACGCAGATTTAGTATATATAGCGAAGCCACTTTTTAGGGTCACAGAATAGAGTCACATGTTGTGACTACTAAAACAAGAATTTTGACTCATTTTTTATGAATTTCAGGTGTGATAGCACACTCTTTCAGCACTTCTGCTATCTCACTATTCATTGGCAGATGTTGGCACCTATTCATTTTCGAATGGGTCTATTGCTGTGACTGCATCCACAATGGATTGTATGTTCTCGTCAAGTGTATCGACAGTTATGACACATCCAGGTGCAACCATGAGACTACGTGCGCCCGCATCACGTACAGCTTGAGTAACCTGCTCAGCAGCTTCATCAGGTGTTCCAGTTCTAAGGACACCATTATGGTCAATTCCTCCTAAGACTGCTTTTCGTGAGATTTTCCGACCATCTGCCAGACTATGAGAAGATGTTTGATCTTCCCAATTGATTGCGTCCAGTCCAGGAGTTTTTACAATCTCGTCAAAACGAATTTGTTCATTATCTTCGCGCGCATGAAGGTGCATCACTATGAATTTCGCTTTACCTCGAAGCTTTGAGATCAATCTTTGATTAGATGGAAGGATGAATTTTTTGTAATGCTCATCAGATACAGATGAGTAGGTTGAATGCTGAGATGCGATGAATAATCCATCTGCCCCCGCTTCAAGTGTAGCCTTAGCAAAGTCAACCATTACATCAGTAATCATCTCAAGCGCGCTCGCTATGATTTCCGGATTATTGTCCATATAATGGGATAATTTCTTGTCGCATATTTTGTCCGTAACCATTGGACCACCAAATATGGTAGCCATGGTTGGTACAACTCCATGAGCGTACTCACGTATCATTTCCACTGCCTTGACCTGTTTTCCAAACTCACCAGCGTTCACATCAACCGGTTCCAGTACTTCCCAGTCACATGCTTCATGTATAGCTGCATTCGTTAGAGTTGTGGAACCGCTAATCGCACCATCATATATCACATCACATCCAAAATCAACACAGGGATAATGTCCAAAGAATGAAATCTTCAGTAGGTCATGATCGTACGTTTTATGAAATTCAATTTCTTTTTCCACAAGACCTTCAGGAGTTCTATCATCATTTGGATGATGTTTCCAAAGAGAGATTGGAATTCGATCTCCGATGTTACCGAGAAAGGTCTGTTTCAGTATTTCAAACTTCGACATAATACTACCCTGAAAGTAATATCGTATAATGAGGCTTTCGTAGTGGTCGTTTTACTCAAATAAGTTTCATTTCCGCACACCCAAAATGCATCGATGATTAGAGTCGTCAATGAATAGTTCCAATATCTTGAAATCTTGGAAGATTCGAGGAATCTCTATTGTAGAGAAATAATGATGCGGTATGCCGCTTTCGGGCCCTACCTGTGGAATGTAGGTTCCCTTTTCGACTTCTTTCAAGTCCCAATCGGCCTCCTTGGTTACAGGTCCCATAGACAATACCGGAAAGGTGACAAATATCATCCCGGATGGCCGAAGGACTCGAACCATCTCTTGGATTGTGGTATTGATGTCTTTCAGTAGGTTGTGATGAATTACCTGAATTGAAATAATAGCATCAAAGAAATTGTCAACATATGGAAAGACAGTTTCCATCTGGTGATGTTGGAGTGGTGCGATCAGATTTTCTTCCTTGAGCCATTGTTCAGATAGTGAAATAGCGCGAGATGAAGAATCGAATCCATGAATATCAAACCCCATCTTAGCGAAAAATACAAGGTGACGCCCAGTACCACAACCTAGGTCTAGAACTCTTCGTACTCCTTTTTCAATGAATAAATCAGCTATTCGTGGTATATCTTCATGCGGTTCTGTGAATACATGTCCTTTCTCACCGAATATTTCATCCCACTCTGGCATAATGGAGACCTCAAACTAATCATGGAGTCATTTCTTATACAAAAGGAGAAAATAAAAGGGTAAGTACGTTGAGAACTTATCCACCGGTAATAGAAAAATCCCCCCAGAAGGTTACTTTATGCCAAAAACTCCAACGCGATATTTAGTTCTAATCATGAGTATAGCACTACTACTATCTGGGGTAGCTGTATCAAGCAGTGTCCAGAGTAACTTTGGATTGGTACTTGTTACTGAAGTGGACTTCTCAGCAGCGGATGGGTCAAATATCCATAGCACTCTTCAACGTCCAACTTATGCAACCGATTCGAATCCCCTTCCAGGGGTGGTTGTGATCCATGGCTCGCTTCAAAACAAAGAATGGCTCATGGCTTTTGGTATCGAACTTGCTAGACGAGGTTTTGTGGTTCTAACAATTGATGCAAACGGACATGGTAATTCTGATGATGGAACAGGAAGTGGTACAGCTGCTTTGGAATACATTGCCAGTCTGGATTATGTAAATAGTTCATCTTTAGGCCTTATCGGACATAGTATGGGTGGAGGAATTGCGTGGAGTGCTATTCGCGATTCTTCGATACAAGTCAATGCATTGGTGCTTGTGGGAAGTTGGGCTTCGACTGCAAATGCAACGTACCCCAATAATCTTCTAGTAACCGTTGGAAGTTTTGATTCACTTGCATCATACCCAAGAAACTTGACTCTACTTGAAACTGCATTTGGAGTCACTGGAATAGAGGAAGGAGTAACATATGGTAGCTTTAATGACGGTACAGCAAGAAAAATCGTTATTGCGCCTACTAATCACCTCTTTGAGACCATTGATCCAATAATTGTGAGTGAAAGCATAGATTGGATGAAAGACAGCTTGAAAGGTGGAATCGAAGATGAGAATTGGCTACCTAAAGAAGATTTGATTTTTGGAGGATGGTTAGCAGGAGGGTTCATTTCAACTTTGGGAGTGGTTCTCACAATATTCCCGCTTATCACAATTTTACTAAATCTATCCTTCTTTGAGAGCTTAAAGAAAGAACCATCTTCGGAATATTCAGCATCCACCAAGACGTTTACTGGACTTGGTTTGTCGTATGGCTTAATTGGTGTGGGAATGTTCTTTCCACTATTGGGTTTGGGCTTTTTATTGCCACTTCCGCAGAGCTATGCAGGTCCAGTAATTTCGTGGATACTAGGAACTGCAATCATTGCTGCAGTCTTGTTGTATGTGTTAGTAGGTAAACGACAAATATCAGGACTAAATTGGCGACAGTTCTGGAAGATTGATGAGGACCCAACGCACAGGCAATTGACTGTATTGAAGACGTCATTATTGGCCGCAGTAATTGTAGTATGGCTATATTCCTGGACCCTCTTAATCGACTTGGGTATGGCTCTTGACTTTCGTTGCTTTCTACCAGGTTTGAACGATCTAACGGTACCCCGAGCGATCATGTTCCCGCTTTATGCGATAGTTTTCTTCATGTATTCATTAGTCGAGGGAGCGTGGTTGATGGGTATACTCAGAGGAGAGAACAAAGAACCGTGGTATGTTGGGCAAACCATTTGGTCACTGAAGGCAATATTCATCAAATGCATTCCGTATGCATTTTTGATATCTTTGCAACTAGGTGTGGGTTTCTTGACAGGCCTTCCATTGCTCACAGGTATGCTTGGGTATAGTTTTCTGTTCTTCTATGCATTTGCTCCATGGTTTGCAGTTGGGTCAGTAATAATTGTCTGGAGCTATCGTTCCACCAACAGCTACTACTTAGGAGCGATCATTAACGGATTGCTATTTGGATGGTTGTTGGCAACTATATTATCGTTCTAGACAATTTGTCATACCTTCAGTGGATACATACAGTAGAGGAGAATATGGAAAACTAAATGGTATTTGTAGGATGTTCATTCCTTATTCGTGAAGAGCCACTCGATTAATCCAGTCCCCTTGGCCCCAATCTCTGCGCATTCATGAGTCGCCATGTTTTCGAAGAGCTCTGTTCGTCCGCCAGGAAATTGACGTTCAAACCGTACAAAACTTGTATCTGAGATTGTATCAGATTTTATTGTATAGACGCTACCGTCCTCACCATATACCTTAGTTATAGCACCCACTGGCATCTTGGTTGGTGATTCAATAAACGTGGTTTCAAGTTCAGCCTTGACAATTGGCGTATTGCCATCAGCTGTTGAAATTCCTCCAGATACGTGAATATCACCTTTAACTTGGTCCCGTCGAAGGCCAATAGAAACATCCTCGAACTGTGCATGGAGTGCATACCATCCTTCAATATGCCAATCACGAACTCCCCAACTCTTGTCCCTGTGCCCAAAACCCTTGATCTCGAATTTTCGTCCATCTGATAGTTGAATTGATCCCGACACAAGACCGGAGTGTTCGAAGTGGCCACTCCAAGATGTTCCACTACCCTTGCCAAAGTCGAATGGAGAGAAGCGTCCGTTCCAAATTATTTCCGCTTTCATTCCATCACTGACGTAATCGATCCTCCATTCTTGCATGGGTTTCAGAATGTGGAAGGAGAGTTTGCCATCACTGAGTGCATCCTCCATGGATGTTGGAATTTGTCCCTTAGGTTCAAAGAAATGTACCGTCCGTTTGTTGTCATAAAATAGAGCAAATACAAATTCACGACTTGCTGTATTAGGTAGCAGGCCAATGGTCGAAAAGCCGGATATCTCTTGTTCGATATCGACCCAATTGAAGTAATAACTCTCTCTCCATTCGGGTCGTTCGTTGGGCTTATGGATATAATCATCAGATTCTTCTAGGTTACTCATTGTTCACACCGCTTTTTTGAATCTACTCAGGAAGATAGTAAAGTGTGGGGTCTGATTCCATTTCATCGTCCATTCGGAACATCCTGAAGAATGCGGGGTCAGCCTCCTCAACCATGAAGAATGGAACGTGCTCATCGGCGATTGATGGTGTGAGTTTCCAATCCACTTTTTCGGTGATTCCCACTTGGTCAGTAAATCGTTTGAATCCTCGCCAATACACTTCAGCTCCAGCAATCATCAAGGACCGCTTGTCCCATTCTGCAAATTTCATATACAGCTCAGCTTGTGCGGCATCAGCTGCTTCAGCATATGCGGGTAGTTCATCCAGTCCCAAGGGAACTACTTTTTGTCCGTGTTTTGTATAGGCTGCTACCTTGGTGACCAATCGAGAATAATCTCCAGGATCCACGGTCATTGTTCCGATGTCATTGAATGATGCAGTTGCACCTTTGATGGTCATTGCAACCCCGAGAGAAGAAGTAGGAAGCTTTGTTTCAGTATCAGACCATGGCATCCAAAGATCGTCCTTGCCATCGTGTAGATTCGTATATTCCGATATCACCAGGATTTCATCATCACTGACTTGGTACGGTCCATGATCGATAATCTTGGCTCTGGCCTCACACTCATCCAAGAAAGCGTAGAGTTCTATCGAACCAAGAGTTCTTCGTATTTTTTTCACCTGATCTTCAGTCACAGAATGCATGTTATCCATCAACCATGTGATAGTATCCTGATCAAAAGCAAGATTGACACGCCCTGAAGCGGCAACAGTGGATTTACCGGAGTTGAAATAATGTGTAGCAAGTTCATTCCACTTCTCAAGCATCCATTTCCACTGTTCACGTTTCTCAGCTGATTCCTTATTCGGGTCTCCATCACATTTGTTGAAGATGATCCCCATCCGGGCTAATCCATAGTACAACCAGAGGTAGCTGATACTAAGCCCCTGCACCTGCGATAATAGGGTCTTACTTTTCTTAGCAAGTTCTTCTGGTGTGGTTTTATCCCACACCTGTTTCATGACATCATACAGGTTCTCATAAACTTGATAGAATCCGACACTGATGTATTCATTTACAGGAAACAGCTTTGATTCCAAAAGCCCTCTCTCAATAAGAATGTCAGTGAACACTTGCGAAACATGTTTTATCTGTTGATTAATCTCTTGAAGTTTCAACGTAATCTCTTCTCCCTGAAATACTCTGAACTGATACAACCCTCTGACGTGCGCTAAGCCTTATTTAAATCGTAAGAAATCAAGTCGAAACATAGCAAAATAGCGACTCATTCTGAATTTTTAAGATATTGATTGTATAACTTGTTATCAGTAATTTAAAATGCCACGATGATTCGTGTAGATACAAAAAAGGAAGTCATATTCGCAGTGCAAAAAGTTGGAGAAGGTATCATCACACTGAACATTGATGCCGAGGGAGAATTACGTGTCATAGAATCCGTTCAAGATGTGATTAAACTTTGGAAAGAGGGAGCAGAAGGTAAGATTGTGCTGGCGGAAGATACAGGGACCACAACATTAGGACCTATTATGTCAAAACTTGCTGGTGTGGTGTGTACTTCTGGTGCGTTGGGTTCGCATCTCGCAATAGTAACGCGCGAGTTTGAGATTCCCGCATTGATGGGAACAGTCATAGATCCATCTGTGGAACTAGATAGAAGAAATGTAGTCATCAAATCGGAAGGCGATGGCAAAGGCGCATTATTCATCTCTGAGTGATACCTTTGAGTATAGATTGGAGATAGACAGTCATGCAACAAGACAGAATGGAAATATCCAATCTTGAATCAATAGAACCAGATGAAATACAGAGATTTGGAGGTAAAGCAGTAAATCTAGCTAAACTACATTCAATTGGAGTCAATGTTCCTAATGGATATGCAATATCTGGAATTGTTTACAGTCAGTTCTTTGATGGAATACCAAAGAAGAAGAAACTTCTAGACGTTTTGGAAACAAGTGAGGACCTCGAAGAAATATTCCGTTGCTCAACTGAACTTGAACAACTTGGGAATGAGCATGGCGTTTCAAATCATTTCAGAAAGCAGATTGCGTTAGCGCAGGATGTCTTAGAAAGTAAAAGAAGTATGCAAATCGGATATGCAATTCGCTCTTCAGCAACAATAGAAGATGGAAAACAGTTTTCATTTGCAGGTCAGGCAGTAACCTCGCTCTGTGTGACTGGGACAGAAAATATCATCGACTCAGTAAAGAAGACTTGGCTTTCAATTCTAGCTCCTACGGCTGTTATGTACCTTCGAAGTATGGGAATATTACTTAGCCAAGTTCAGATGGGGGTTGTTGTGCAGGAAATGGTTCCTGCAGATGTTTCAGGGGTCATGTTTACTGCAAATGTGACCACAAATGATGTATCGCAGATGATTATTGAATCAACATGGGGGCTAGGAGAAACTCTCGTTTCAGGGAAGGTCAAACCTGATTCATATATTCTCAAAAAGAATCCAATTAGGATAGAAAGAGAACAAATTGGCACAAAAGAGGTGTACTGTTTCCCAGGAACTGACGGTGAAGGAGTATTGAATCGTGAAACTCCGATAGAAAAACAATCAATGTCTTCGCTAGATAATGATCAATTAATGAGAATAGCAGAAATAGGGATTGCACTTGAACAAGAGTTCGGTTGCCCTCAAGACATCGAATGGTGTCTGAAGGGAGATGATATCATCATCGTTCAAACCCGGCCTATTACAACACTGCGTAATGATTTCTAGATATTTTTATCAATCATTATCCCGGAAAGACTTGAATAGCGCCTTCAGGACATTCATTGACACATCTCATACAACCAGTACATAGTGACAACCAGATAGCATCAACTATCCATTTCTCCGGATTGTGTGGATTGGGATGGTCTTCAAGGGTTGGATGCATGAGCAATATCGCAGGGTCACATACAAACAGGCATCGTCTACAGTCTCTCGGGTCAGTACTGACACCGAAACCACACTTTGAATGGTCAATTTTGATTTTAGTTCTACCCATCGTGCTCAGACTCCTTAGTACTTACCTGCCTGCCCTGGAACGTCATCTCTGGGAATAAGGCTCAATGCATCATGATCACATGCATGTCTGCAGACCCCACAACCAAAACATTTGTTCAAATCTACAATGACTCTGTCAACTGATGGGAGATATCTCAGTGCACTGAACTGACACATTGATACACACTCTTTACAACCTTGACAATTGTCAATATCGACATTGATGATATACTCGCCTTTGTATACTGTTTCGAGGCCGAAATCGTTTCTGAGTCTTAGCCCTCCACATTCAGGAGTTTCACACGAGCAAATCGCATTGATGTAGGGTACCGGTTGGAACCACACCGATGCAACATATCCCTTCTTGTTCTGTGCTTCAAGTGCCGCTATAGCTTCTTCACGGTCTAATTTGTACTTCACGCCTTCAGGGATATATCGGGTGTGCTTCTCAATCACCTCTGAAAGTTGTCCAAAATTGATGCAGACCGCATCTTTTACACCTCTCTGCATGTATCTGCAGATACAATAATTCTTGATAATTGGTTCCGCAGCTAAATTCCCTAGAATGTGAATGGCATCCTCCATAGGAAGGACCTGACCAAAATGTCCGTCCGCCCGAACAGGGTTTCGGCCCTTGCTCTCACTGTGAATCTGGCGCTCTACAGCCCAACGTAGGATTCGGCCTATGATAGGCATCTTCATTTTGTAACCTAAACCGATAGAATTGAATCCCATTATCTTACGAATAAAGAGCGTTTCCATATTCTTCCATTGCTCTTCCAAGTACTCTCCTAGATTGTATTCATCAGCTAATGCATCAGAGTACAAGCGAGCGTTTTCATACCATTTTCCACCATCACCATGTTGTAAGCAGTATTTGCACATTCTTATCACCTAGGAACTGCAGAATTTGTGTTTCCGTGTCCGAACTTTATGGATTAGTAAGGGTATATATAAAACACTCGGAATTATTTCTTTGCGGAAACATAATGTCCGGGGTCAGATGCTTCATTCGGATCAAATGCGGCCTTAATCTTTCGCAACCAGTTTTGATAGTTCATCACATTAGGCCCATAGTAATCATGCACATCATCGCCAACAATGAAGAATGGAATGCCCAGTGCTTGTTCGATATCCGCCTTGTTACATTCATCCTGGTAGTAGGCATACCCTCGACATGACTCAGGCGAAGCTGGATCGTAAACAGTGGGAATCTCAGCATGTGCTAGATGCCCTCCCTCGTATCCAGTAATCCACATTCCCTCGCCTCGATCATCACCAATCACTCGCTTCTCAATATACTTCTGCTTGATTGGAAGATTGATTTGGCAAATCTTTACACTCATCGCAATCGTATCAAGTCCACCGTGTGTGCTTTGGAAACAACTAGTAAAGCGGAAGGCATGATTACCTAGACTGTTACGAAGTCCTTCTGCATAGTGCATAGGCATTGGTGTAACAATACCCTTCTCAATAAGTTCCTCACCGTCATGTTTGACCATAATCGCCTGGATGAGCTTGGTTCGATAATTGAATTCCCTCTCAGTATGGGCTGTAAGCATTACGACAAAGTAACGCTTTGTATGCATAAGCAATCCTGCAAAGATTGCATCCAGAGCACCGTTCTTTGTATTGGTAAACATTGATGCGAGACCTTCAGCAGATGAGGCCATAGCCATCATGCTAACATTATGGTCGTTCACTTCATAGAAAGCGTCTTCAAATTTCTCCCAGTCAGGGAAGTTCAGCACGTACATCTTCCAGTATTCTGGAAGGTTCCATTCATGATCAGGAATCGTGCCAGTCATTTTCCATTCCCACCCCTTAGGAAGAGGCAGCGTAAATAGGCGGATTGCGCATTTAGTAAAGACTCCTAGACCACCATATGCACCATAAGCACCTCTGAAGACACCTCGAAGGCTAAAACCAGGACCATCTCCTGTGAACCATTCTCCTGTATGATCAAAAGAGCCTACTTGCAATACTTCTCCTGTGGGCACTATCCATTCTGCGCCCAGAAGGTTTCGACCACTATATCCAGTGTGAGCTGATGTGAAGCTAGGACCTACAAATGAGGTATGACTTGCAAGAGGAGACGTTTGTGGACCTCCACCTTGTGCATTATGTATTAGACCGTATTTGATGAGCTCGGATTGCAATTGAGCATTTGTTACATAGGGCTCTATGACCGCGTACATATTATCGGGGTCAATCTTTAGAATGCGATTCATCCTTCTAAGATCGATTTGTATCGCGCGCTCAGTAGTTACACCAGCCCATGCGCCTTGACCTGTGCTAAGTGCCTTGTATTTCACGTCGTGCGAATTGCAGAGTTCGACTATTGCTTGTACTTCTTCTGTTGAACAAGGAAGAAGCACTGCATCAGGCCTCTGTCCGAATCGTGATGGATCCTTACCCTTCAAAGTGTTCTCAACTTCATTGCACCATTGCCAAGCGTATCCATCAAGAATCGCAGGTTCTTTGCTGATGTTGTCGGAGCCAACAATCTGCTTCAATGCGTCGTATACAGTATCGTCTAACATTTACTCACTCCCTCCTATACTCTTCAGAACTAGCTCCGTCAGGTCATAGAATTCCATTGGCTCCTCACGTTCTTTCAATTGATCCGTGAAATTTGTACTACAGAATGGGCAGGTTGAAACCAGTGCGCTTGCACCAGTTGACTCTGCTTCATCAATACGTTTTCCAGAAGTCCATAGTGCGAAATCGGGATATTGTGCCTTGACACCAGCACCTGCACCACAGCAGTAGGCATATTCTCGAATACGCTCCATCTCCACCAGTTCAATACCTGGAATTTGTTTCAAAACATTACGCGGTGCATCGTACACTCCATTGGCGCCTCGCCTAATGGGTTTTGGCGGATCAGCCATGAAAACCAAAGTCAAAACTTCTACAAGTTCACCTTCCCAGGGTTCGTATGGCTCAGCCATTCTGCCAAGGTGACATGGGTCGTGATATGTGACCTTGAGCGGAACCTCATTAGTTAGCTTCAATCGACCTTCGCTGATGAGCGATTCCATCAATTGTGAGGTATGAACTACTTCAAAGTCAGTTTCTACAAAGCGGGGATATTCTACTTTGAGCATATTGTAGCAACCAGAACAACTTGTGATTATCCGCTTAACGCCTTGTGCTTTGAACTTCTCAACATTATCCTTCATTATCTCTAAAGCTCGTTTCTTGTCCCCAACCCTGTAAACTGGACTGCCACAACAGTACTCATCAGGACCAAGCATCTTGAATCCCTCTTTGGCAGCGTTCAATACACGCACTGAGGCCGAGGCGATTTCCTCACGCCTGTAAGATGCTGTACATCCTGCGAAGAAGATGGTATCAGAATTTTCATCCAACTCAATATCATCTGTGAGCCAAGAAGACCTCTTGTCAGTTGGTTCACCATAGGGATTGTGTACCGATTCTACCTGTTCAATGAACTTCTTATGATTAGGCATTGGCCCAACTCCTGCTTCCACAGCAGCCACTTTAAGTTCATGGATAATCTCGTTTGGTTCCAGTTCATAGAAGAACTTGCATACTACCTCACAGGCACCACAATTCGTACATTTGTACAGGATATCGAGCATTTCCTCAGTGAACTCAAGGCGTCCCTTGTGAAGGGCATTAGCCATAATGACTCTTCCACCACCTGAATACGCATGAAAGTCGAATCTATCAATTGAGGGACAGATGGACGAGAATTCTTTGCTTCTTACCATGATACCGGGTAGGAATTTGCATTTCGAACAGCGAACACAGCTGTCCATCATTCGTTCCATTTCATCTAGAGTCATTTGGACACCTCCGTGAAACAAAGACTTCCAGGATTCAGCACATTATTCGGGTCGAAAATGCCCTTGACCTTTTTCATAGCAGAAATGATGTCAGGAGATGTGTGCTCGTACACGGACTTTGTAAACGGCCCGTAGGGTCTACTGAAGTAAGCACCGCTCTTGAGTAGTGCGTCACTACCTTTCAAGTAGAGTGTTTTTGCTCGCTCTATCTCCGAGCTGTCTTCATTATTGTAATAGATATCAAACGCGCAATGAGCATTAGAACCACGTATCGTTGGCTGTATGTAGACCCCAATCTCATTTGAGGGATAATCGGTTTCTTTTGCAATTTTCGTGATTGTTGAATAGAAGTTTGGAGTTTTATCGAGTGTGGTTAGGAAGAAGATCTCTTGACAACCGCCATTGAATCTCAATTTCCAGTAGGGTTCTTCACTAGGACAAGATAATAACTTCTGAACATCGTTTGAACTCACACCGCCTACTTTGTTATTCAAACTCACTCCGGTTTCATTTGCAATATCGTTTATTTCAGCAAATCTGTACTCCAATTCGTCAGATGCAAGAATTCCATGTCCAGACACACTCATCACAAGTATCCATTCAGGTAATTCTCCACGAAGCGCATCGATTTCTTTACGACTTTTCTTCAAAGCAGATGCAAGACTCATCCGGTTCAGAATGAAAAGGTCATCAGGGAGATTTCTCTTCAATGCAGCATACATGAATTTGATAAAATCATCAAGTTTGTCTGAACCTACCAATGAAATTTTCTGCACTTCTGGCAGAATCTCACACTTGACAGTCGCCCAAGTTACTATCCCCATTGTACCTTGAGAACCCTGAAGTATCCTGAATGGGTCGAATTGCGATGGCCCCATTGGATTCTTTTGAGCTTGCCCAGAAGCCAGTTGTTCATCAATTGTCCCCGGTCCTGCGGCGGCACCAGTTCGAAATAGGTCCCCGCTACCAAAGACGGTTTCTGTGCAAAGAAGGGGATCTGAAGAATCCCAGTGGAACCTTGGCATCGTTACTGGTTCTCTATCTAGACAACCTGCTACCACAGACTTGCTAGCCTTTGGTAAGAAAGGCATCAATGGTCTGAGTCCGTGTTTTTCTGTCTCCTGAAGTAACTCGTCATATGTCACACCAGCTTCAATCATCGCAACTTTGTTCTTAGTATCTACACGAATTATACGTTTCATTTTTGATAGGTTTACGATTACTGCATCATCGACCTTTGGAGCGGAATCGCCACGTAATCGTGGTAGCCCCGAACTAACCGGAATCAATGCGATTGCATTTTGATTTGCATACTCCACAATTGCGACTACGTCTTCCACTGATTGTGGCCAGACTACAAGTGAAGGAGCTTGTTGTGTCATTTTTCCAGAATATTCTGTCAGTATCTCTTGTTTGTCGGACACTCTCTCTGATCCCACGATCGTTGATAGTGCATCGTATGTTGATGTATTCATGGTTTATTTCTCTCCATTCAACCTTTCTCATAGACAATACCAGTACCGCCCGAGGGATACCTGAATCTTATTGCATCAGATTCACAAACTTGATAGCAGGCACCACATTCTAAGCACCTTGATTGATAATCTTCGACAATGTATGCTGCGTCATCTTTTCGTTTCCAGAGATTCATGACACACACAATTAAGCAACGTTCACACATTGTGCATTTTTCACTGTCAACACTGATGAAGTCGCCAGTGTTAGGAATTCTCTTCACTAAATCTTCTACATTGACCTTCAAGTGTTTCATTCCTCCTCATCTGAGTCATCAATCATGAAAGCTTGGGCGATGACCTTTTCTAACTCGGGCATGGATGCAAGTAGTTTCTCAGGATCCGTCACTAGTTCCATTTTTTCCTCACCCAGAGTAGCAGTTAGTAATGGAAGAATTTCCTTTAGGAGCATAGGAACCATCTTGGGTAAATAGGACTTGATTTGACTAGCAACTTGACGGATTCGTTTGCCATGTGGTTGTGACCAATCAATGATGCCCCCAAAAACTTCGGAAATCAACGGGACAAGCCAAGACATGTTCTCCTTGGGACTAAAAGGCAAAGCACGCCAGAGGCTGGCTAACTCGGGACCTGTTTCAAAATCCTCACCTACGCTTGTCTTCTTCCATCCTTCATCGAAACGCGACAAGAATTCTTTTGATGTGTCACCTTCTGATATGGCCTCAGCTGCGACCTCTACTGAAACTCTTGCAGTTATCATAGCTGGATATATGCCTTCAGCTTCTAAAGGACAAGGAAATCCACCAGCATCACCAATCAATATCACATTGTCAGTATGCGTATTGTTAGGGTATCCTAACCAAGGTAATAGATGGCACTGAAACTCCCTGGGTTTTGCCTCTAGTATCCTAACAAGTCGTTGGAAGTATTTCAGATTCATGCAGCGGTTAAGGTAATAGAGTGGGTTCTTGTCCCACCATGTCATCCAATTACCAAGTCCGATATGAAAACCGTCGTTAAAGAAGACCTGGTATGCTGCGGGGAATGTGGATGACCACCATACTGCAAGAGCTTCATCGCCCATTATATCGTCAATTTTCTCAGGTGATACAGCAAAATCATATTGTGGAACAATTGTGACCTGATTTTGTTCCCATCTCGTCCTCAAACCGCTTTCTCGTGCTACTGTGGATATCACTCCGTCAGCACCAATCACCAGTCCTCTGTATTTCTCTCCTCTTTCGTCAATGACTCCTACAACCTTGTCATCTTCCTTGAGTAGACCAACAATGAGAGTCGATGTTTTCAATTCAGCACCAGCATCAGTGGCATATTTCGCAAGCCAGGGATCGAATTCACTCCTATACACATTCATAGTAATGAAGCTCTTCGCTGGTTCATAGGTCACAGATTCAGTTGGACGTGTCATTATGTATGAGCTGACCTCATCTTCGGAGTTTACAAAATAATTCCGTGCTGCAGCCCCAGCCCTCATGGAAGGACATTCATCGGGAGTCAGTTCCTTCATGAAATCAAAATCAAGCCACATTCTCGGACCAAGACCACAACCAGAGGCGTTTTTCTCACCAGGCCTTCGTCCACGTTCAAAGAAGATTGTCTTCAAACCTTTCTCAGCTGCTTCTTTTGCAGCGATTGATCCTCCAGGACCAGCACCCACAATAACTACATCATAATTCGTCAATCAAATCCCTCATTCGCTCAATTCGTGTAAATTCCGTTCAACAAGCTCAATTTTCTGTTGGAGAACCTTTCTTCGACCTTCTAGAAGGGTAATAGCCAAGGACGTATTCGGAATCTCTCTAATTGCCTCTACGATTGTCGCTTCAGGTAGTATTTCTTCCACACCTGATGAATAGATCTTGTAGAATACTTGCTGGATAAAATCCGCAGGAAGTTGCTTTACGGTGGAATCAATGAATCGAGTATTGAATAAGATATATTCCGCGACATATTCACTCATCTCATCCATGAGCAATCGTCCAGAATCTGTGAGATTGTAGTAGGTCCTATCTTCAATTGTTTCTTTTTCGATTAACCCTTTGTTTACTAATGCATTGAGAGCCGGATATACAGTACCAGTTTTTGGTGTCCAAACACCTTCAAAATCATCCCTAAGGTTTCGTAAGATCTCATATCCATACCTGGATTTCTCAAGAAGCTGGACCATAATTATCGTATGAATAGGAGTCACTTTTCCTGATGTTGGGAGGAACAATCTCATTTGGGTCGTCATTAGTAACCATCCAGACGTTGTTCTACTAGGTAGAATTCTACCTACTAATAAGTCTCAGGTCTGAAAAATATTGATTCAATCCGTAGAAATTTAGAGAAAAAGACGAGGAGCCATTACTCGGCCCCTCTAATTGTTTACATTGTAATTAAATCACTGTCTAAATCGTCTAAAGGGACGACGTCTGAATAGGTGACTTTCACCAAAATTACCAGTCCACCACCAGCCTTTCTCAGCTTGGAGGTACATGGATATCTTCGTGATTCCCATGAGGGTTTGCCAGATAGATACTACGACAATGATGAAGATGATGAAAGCCCAGATAGCGTCGAATATCCCACTCAGGAAGGGAATCAGGTTCATTAGTTCAGTCATGCTAGTCATATACCATCCAAGACCATTGCTGTACGACCAAAGGTAATCAAAACCCCATCCAATGTTGATCAATCCAACGCAAAGGATAACCCATGCAACGCTTAGAAATATCTCAAACATCAGATTCAAGTTGTTCTCACCATAAACGAAGAAGAGAACACCCTTGATTGCACCACTAAACATGAGTACTGCAATAATGTCAGCAAAGACTAGGAATTCAGGACTAAGTGTGATTCGCAGCTGGGGGAGGATCATGATTATTCCTATAACGGCTCCACCAATCATATCACCTAAAGCATCTGTGCGGGCTTTGGGTTTGAACGCACCACTTCCAATGCCAAGAAGTTCCTCAACCGCGGTTTTCTCTGTTGGTGCGGTTTCGCGTTTAACCAAGTAAATTATCCCCAAGATGATGAACGCATAAATTACAAGCTGGACGATTACGAATGGAATTCCGATAGGATAATTCGTGAAACTAAACCAATCAGGGAATGTTAAACCAATTATGTATGCACCTACAAGAAATGCAGCGGCAATAGCTACTATTACGATAATCATACGCATCAGAGGTTGAGTGTATTCTGTAGGGACGGGACCAATTCGTGTGCCAGTTCCAGCGAGCGCGTTGGCAGCATCCTTTGGATCACCGAATCGCTCAATTGCCATCATAGCTGAGCCACGGGTAATGCTCCCATTGCCAATCGATTCGGCCTCTTCTAAGAGATGTGTCCTAATCTCAACCAGTGATTCCTCACTATCGATGGGTAAGTACAACCTCACTCTGTCCAAATATTTCTCTATTAATTCAAGTGGCGCTTCATTCATTGTAAACCGTCTCCTTCTAACAAATTATTCATTTCCGCTGACAATACAGACCATGTCTTTGTCATCATTTCCAGTGCCTTCGTACCCTCAGGTGTCAGGCTATAGTATTTCTTTGGCTTGGTTGGATCTTCATAGTTCCATTCAGCAACGAGAAGTCCTCTCTTGTCTGCCAACCTTCGAAGCAATGGGTAAACAGTACCCTGCTCAAGTTTCAGAAAAGATACTTTCTCACTCAATCGCTTTACTATTTCGTATCCGTAAGCAGGTTCCTGCTCCAAGACTGCAAGAATAGCAAGAGATGCAGCTCCGCGCTTAACCTCTTTAGACCAGCGTTCAAACTCTTCCAACACTGTCTTCTCTTTCTTGCTCATTATAGGCCACCAACCCTACTGTTCTGGTGAAGTATATTATCAATCATTGTGTATCACTTTATACTGTGTGTTATATAGTACCGTGCATCATCCACATATAAGTATTACTAAGTGTGCCATAAGTCATTAGAATGCTGTAAAATGATGGTTTATTAGTAAAACAATTCGTATTACTAAGTACTTGGAACCAGCCAAGAAAAAATATTGGTACGGTATACAAACCATTTTCGGAAGCCTTATATTATATTGTTCGTATTGAACATAGGGACCGATTAAGGTCCGATGCGTGAAAACGCAGTTTGGAGTGCTTATTATCAAGTAGATGTTACTAGGTTAGAGGATTCCATAATTGGGATTTGTGACTACCGCATCATAGTCAGGATCAAAAAAGGAGTGCGGAATTAGTGCACGAACTAAATCAAATAAATGTGTTAGGAATCGTTGGTAGTCCTAGACGTAATGGAAATACTGAGATTCTGGTAGATGAAATATTGTCTGGTGCAGCAGAAGCTGGAGCACAAATTGGAAAAGTGATTCTCGATGAACTTGATATATCTCCTTGTAAAGCATGCAACGCCTGCAAGGGTGGAAATCCTTGTATCCATGATGATGACATGTCAGCCCTACTGGAAATGATGGAGAATAGTCAAGTATGGGTGCTTGGAACACCGATCTACTGGTGGGGACCGACTGCACAAATGAAGGCGTTCGTTGATAGATGGTATGGGGCTAATTATGCAAAATTCCAAGATAAACGGGTTATTCTAGCTCTACCTCTAGGAGGAAGTAAAGAAGAATCGGCTCAGCATACGATTGGTATGTTTAGAAGTATCATGGACTACTTGAATATGAAACATATAGCAACAGTGGTAGCACCAGGAATTAATCAGCGAGGCGCAATTCGTGAGAAAAGTTCGATTTTGACAATAGCGCGTGATACTGGCAGGTTTGCAGTTGAGGAATTGGATTGCTCTCAAGAGTGTTCGTTAGATCAAAGAAACGAAGAATCCAGCCTAAATGTAAGGAGTGGTTAAAATGAGGTTCAAACTTCCATCTAGAACAGTCATGATCTTGGAAAGTATATACAATAGCGGGGCAATGACACCGAAAGATATCGCAACAGATACAGAAATTTCAATGAGGACAGTTAGTTACACACTTCGAAAACTAATAGGATATGGATTCTTGATAAAGACGGCAAATCTTCAGGATATGAGATCTCCACTTTATTCATTGGACAATGAGAGGTTGCAACAAACGTATAGGTATGAGGGCTCAAATCCACTCATCAAGATTATGCCAGGTATATTCCAGTGGAAAAAAGCAGCATGATTGGGATTTATTCATTACTTGATTTTTTTATCAGGAAACGGAACATGTAGACAATAATCCCTGCTACACCGCAAATCAGGCAGAATTGATAGATTGCAGCTGTTGCTATCAAACCTAGAAATGGATTTCCCATTATCGGAAAGAAAGGATTCATCTCGGGGTAAATAAATGAGTCAAGTAGTACATGAGAATTGGTTCCTATAAGACTTGAAATTACAATTCTCATCTTAGAAGCTTCTTGATCAATTCCAAAAAGGGAAAGGAATTGATACAGGGGACCTCGTAATAACCAAATAATAGCTGATACTAACATTGCAACCAACGTAGCAACCAAGTAAGTGTGCATGATACCATGCAAAGGTTGTCCGGTTCCAATTACTAGGATGATTAAGGGTTCGATATCTAGTATGACACTTGAGATTAGAAGCGCAATAATATCTAAGAAGGGGAAGAAGATTACTCCTAGAAGGAGCGCAGGACCAAAATGATATGGAGTAAATGGCATAATACCACACCGGGTAACTAACTTGATTTCATTTCTTGCAGAAGAGTATCGATTGTTTCTAACAAATCTGCGGAAATCTTTCTCAGATTCAATTCTTCAGCAGCCTGATTGTACAACTTAAAGAAAATAAACGGTTGTTTTACAAGATCAATGAGTTGTCCTTTTTGAATTATATCGGATTTATCCATTGCTTGAACCATTCTTCCTGAAAGAAAATGTCCCTTTGGTAAAGCACCATATTCCATATCAAGAGCAAGTGCTTCATATTGTTCCTTGATTGAATCAAGCTTATTCTCATGTATGCTTGCGAGGAGGGTTTCAACGAGATCAAAGATCTTGTCCAAGCTGTCTTCGTAACTTGTAATTATTTTATTATGGGAAACTATGCGTTCTCCATCTCCTTCGATAACTGTTATTGCAGATGGCGAACAAAAAGCATTGGCTAGACCTTCACTGACCAAGTATTGGAATAAATTGAGTAACCAATCTTCTTTGGTTCCTTTCTCAGCACCATATCTCTCGACTAACGGATGTTGCTTCCACCAATAACTAAAACCACTATGATGAAACTCATGAGTGAATTTCTCTGGTTTCATGCTAGAAGGTTCTAACATCAGCAATGAAAGAAATGTATAATTTTCTCGAACCATGCCCCCATTGAATCCATCAATAGTCATTACAATATGGGCATCAAGTGGAGTGTTTTCAGGGAGATAATTCAATGTGTTTTCTTCTGTTTGTACCCAATCAAATGATGCTAGAATATCAAGAGAAATCTTTAGCTTGGGTAGATTCTCAAGAGCCAATCGAAAACCTTTGTTGATATGTTCACCCCATTTCACTACATTTTCTTCAGCTATATTCACAAACAGATTATCAGTTTCTTCGAGGTGAAGCGATTTCATGATTTCGTGGAATACGTTGCGAACATCCGTAATCCAAGGCTCATATGCTTTCAACCAAATATCGATATCCTGTGAAATCATAATTTCGTTAATTTCAGAATCTTCTAGCGAATGCCCTTGTTTTACTCCGTCGAGGATTTTCAGAAGGAGTGCAACATCAGAACCATGGAATTCGATTGGCATGATAATCACCCACCGTTCATTCGATTGCACTATTAATACTCGATGACGATGCTTTGGCTGAGTAGAATGGATTGTGGTTTGACAGATTATATGCAACTCAGCATATTCAAAGCAATTCGGTCCTTACGATAGCAGTTATATCATAATCATCTTGCCAAATCGATGTCTAGAAACTATCAGGTTGTGTGGTAAAGTGGACAGGCAAAAAAGCATCGACATTCTATTCAATCCCAAGTCAATTGCCGTAATTGGAGCCTCTGCAACGCGGGGAAAACTGGGAAATGATGTAATGCGTAATCTCATCGATAGTGAATTCGATGGGCGAATTTATCCGGTCAACCCTCGTGGTGATCAAATTCTTGGAAAAAAAGTATTCAGATCAGTGGATGATATCGTGAGTGACATCGATGTGGCAGTAATTGTCATCCCTGCCAAGTATGTTCTGAAAGTCGTTGAGGATTGCGGAAAGAAAGGTATCAAGGCACTTGTAATCATAACTGCTGGCTTCAAGGAGAGTGGCCACGATGGAGCTGAAGCAGAAAAGAAGTTGGTTGAACTTGCTGAAAAGTATGATATGATCATCCAAGGACCAAACTGTCTAGGCATAATTAACACACATGCACCATACAACGCATCTTTCTCAGCTGGTACTCCCCTCAAAGGGACGATTGCTTTCGCATCACAATCAGGTGCTCTAATGACAGGAATTCTAGATTGGAGTCTAATGGAAAAAATTGGGTTCTCCAAATTTGTCAGTCTGGGTAATAAAGCACAATTGGATGAAGCAGATTTCATCGAGGCTTTTGGAAGAGACCCCAATTCGACTTTTCTCTTGCTGTATATCGAATCAGTGGTTAATGGGAGAAAGTTCATGGATGCATGCAAGAAGGTCATACCTCACAAACCAATCTTCATTGTGAAGTCAGGTGTTAGTGAATCGGGAGCAAAAGCAGCATCGTCTCATACAGGGTCACTTGCGGGTAGTGATACAGCATATGATGTGGCGTTCAAGCAATGTGGTGTAAATAGAGCAGATGGTATGGAGGCGCTTTTTGATGTTGCAAATATCTTTGATAACATGGATTTGCCTGCTGGAAATCGAATCGCAATTGTCACCAATGCAGGAGGACCGGGTATTCTCACCACAGATGCATGCGAAATGAATGGTCTACAAATAGCTGCGTTTACATCTGACACAATCAAACATCTAAAAGAAAATCTACCGCCAGCAGCGTCAGTTACAAATCCGATAGATGCCCTTGGGACAGCACAACCAGATGATTTTGCCATATGTATTGAAGCGGCTCTATGTGATGAAAATGTGGATGCCGTAGTTGTGCTTGTAACTCCCCAAGCTATGACCAAAGAAACTGAAACTGCACAAGTAATTGTCGAGTCCCATCGGAAGTACCCGATTAAACCAGTAATTGCAGTTTTCATGGGAGGTAACTCAATGGTGTATCCACGGATAATATTAACAGATGGAGGGATACCATCCTTCGAGTTCCCAGAGTGTGCCATTGAAGCACTCGCTGAACTTTACAAGTACACCTTGAATCGAGATAGTTTGAAGGATGAAATAATCCCAGTGTTCGAAGTAGATAAGAAAAAAGTACAGGGGATTATCGAATCAGTTAGAAAAGATGGACGCAGGATCTTACTGGGTAGTGAAGCTCATGAGATTGCTGAATCTTATGATATTCCAGTCGCTCGAATTAGACTAGCAAAAGATGCAGAAGAAGCTAAGAAAATCGCAATTGACCTTGGTTTTCCAGTAGTTATGAAAATTGCCAGTCCGGATATTGTCCACAAAAGTGACATCGGAGGAATAAAGCTAGGTCTAGAAACCCCTGAGGAAGTTGGACAAACGTTTACAGAAATCATCGGTAACGCAAGTAAGCACATGCCTGAAGCCAAAGTATACGGTGTAGATGTTCAAGAAATGGCCAGTAAGGGTAAGGAATTGATTATCGGATGTTCTAGGGATGTTCAGTTTGGACCACTGATTATGTTCGGTGCAGGAGGTATTTACGTGGATTATCTGAAGGACATAACGTTTCGTCTAGCTCCCATGGTAAAAAATGATGCAACATTCATGATTCGCGAAACCAAGATTGGAGCGATACTTGAAGGCGTACGAGGGGAAGAAGCTAGTGATATTCCTGCAGTGGAAGATACGATCCTCAGAATAAGCCAGCTCGTTACTGATTTTGATGATATTGTAGAGTTGGATATCAATCCTGCATTCGTATACGAGAAATCCAAAGGTGTTTGCGCGGTCGATGTGAAAATCACTATTGGTGAAGATAATTAATCGTCAAGACCTACCCAGTACTAGCATTTCCATATACCCCCCAGATGTATTGCACAGATTGGTCAATTAGATACCAATACACGTTTCTGTGCGAGTTACACCTTCCACTTCGTGAATGCTCTTTGCCATCCGACGTATATCTTCGGTAGAAGGTAACTCAGCATATGCAATTATGTCATAAGGACCTGTCACTGCATGAGCCTGTTGAACTCCTTCAATCTTGTTGATTGATTGGCACGCCTCCCAAATTGTTCCAACTCGAGCGCGAATCAAGATTATGACTGATACCATTTGCAATCTCTCCGATAACAGGTACCATTCGAGCTCGTTTGATAAAAGCCTTCTTACTAGATTCAGCATACATAGATGGCCAACCAAAGTTTAAGAAGTCAATGAGTAGGCTGAAGAAAAAGAGGTATCTAATATATGTCCAATTTACAGTTCCATGACGGCCTAAAGGAATCAATTGATGTCAAGCGGATGGCTGAATTTGATGCTAATAGTATTCTCGACCAGTTGTATGATAATCGAGATGTCGATTCGTCAGAAATCCTAGAGGAACTAGGTCCATGGGTATTGGATTTCTCGAATATATTTGGGTGGTCTGAAAACATCTCGGATGTTGATTCTCAAAGTCCTCGTCTTTTTCAAGTCTGGGCGGAGGATACGAAATCCAAGAAGATGATTGGCATTATTAGGGGATACTTCACATTGGTTCCATTCACATTCAGCTCCAGTACACTGAAAGATTACTATATGTTAGAGGCAGAAGTTCCGTTTTATCCAATGGCGATTATCACTTCCCTCAGGACTACAATAAAGGAAATAGAACCATTGGACGATTTTCTGAAGAAAATCTTGAGTGAGGTAAGCCAAACATGGATGAAAAGAAGAACTAAAGTGATATCCAATCTTGAATCCGGAAGTGAGCTTTGGAAAAGGTATCTCTATTCCTTTGAACAGATTATACACTTCACCATTATGTGTCCAAGCATTCACAGGAGTATGATTGATGCATTGAAACGGATGGATTATCGTATCACGGGTGTTATGCAACTTCTTGCTTCATCATCTCCATTCTACGATAAAGCTACTATTGATCACCATATCAGGAAAGTAAAGGCAATATTGGAAAAACAGTCTTAATTCAATCTGAAAATGTGTGTCTATTCATCCACTGAAAGAGTATATGGATGAATTTACAGCCATCGCCGTGGCCACAATGTCAAGGGACGGTATAACACTCATAGAACAATCGGGATTAGACGAACATATAGCCCGATTTATCAAACCACACATGGAAGGCTTTGAGAATCCTGAGCGTATCCAGATGACATTGCAGTATCTTAAGGAGAACGATGCACTCAAGGATATGATGCGGTTCAAAACACCCGCTGCAACCATTGAAGAAGCACTACTTGTTCACTCCCCATATCAAGTGCATTCAGTTGAGCTTATGTCGAAGCTTGGTTCTGGACAACTGGGAGAATCCGCTTATGCCAGTGAAAATTTACTATCATCAGCACTCTATGCACTAGGAGGGTCTCTACTGGGAGCTGAATTAGTGGCATCTGAAGCGTGTCGGCACTCATTTTCTCTTGTGCGTCCTCCAGGTCATCATGCAACAACTTCATCCTCAATGGGTCTCTGTTTTTTCAACAATATCGCAATTTCAGTCAAAAAAATCATGAAAGATAATGGAATCAAAAAAGTAACAATTCTGGATATTGATGACCATTATGGAAATGGAACTGCAGAGATTTTCTATAATGATCCTTCAGTACAGTTCATCTCGATACACGAATATAATTATGAGAGCTTTGGATTGGGCCATTTTGGGGAAATTGGACAGGGGAAAGGTAAAGGCACGAATATCAATGTGCCTTTAATTGAAGAATCACATGATACATCATACAAAACCGCAGTCAACAAGATTGTAGTTCCAGCCATTGAGAGTTTCAATCCAGATGTGATAGCAGTTTCTGCAGGATTTGATGCTCATTTCACGGATCCCATAGGTGACATGAATGTGGATTCTCGAACATACTGGTTCATTGCAAGCGCGGTGGATAGGCTTGTCAGCTCGTTAGAGATGAAAGGATCATTCTGGGTTCTTGAGGGTGGCTATAATCCGTTAGTATTAGGCCCATGCGTTCGAGCGACCTTAGATGGATTGCGAGGAAAATCCCTTCCCGAACTCGAGGACCAAGAAGAAAGGGATGTCGATGAGAATATTGTGAAATCAAATAATAAGGTGATTAACAAGATTCTAGAAACTGTTTCACCGTTCTTCTAGAGCTTATTATGTGCTAATAGATTTGCTACGATGAAGGCGTTAAATAAATCATTTACATAATATCGTGGTATGAAGATAGAGAGCAGAATCACTGACTACCTGTCATGGGCAGATAACGCAATCTGGGTGATTGTAAGTAGGTTATCAGATGATGAATTCAACAAACAAATAGGTGAAAATGGGAGAAGCATCAAGCAAATGTATATTCACCTAGCAGAAGATAGCTGGGAATGGTATCACGATTGGATAGAAGACAACCCATCTGATGTACCAAATTTTGATGAGATGTCGAGAGAGGACCTCTTTCAGCATATCAAGAAATACAATAAACTATGGGCCGATCTAGCTGAGAAGCGAACCGTAGAAAGTCTCGAGTTATCTAGGAAAGATGTTTCGATCATACTTTCAGTGGAGGAAATCATCTTTCATGTTGCGAATCATGCAACATATCATCGTGGGCAAATAGTAATGGGACTCAGGATACTAGGAAAAGAGGTTCACATGACTGATTATGTGCCTTACAGATTCTCCACAACATAGATGTAAACCGACAAGTGATTTTAGTGGTGCAAGATTCCACGTTTCTTTATTGAAACATTCTCGGTCTCAATCATTTCAAGTATTCATCAAATTCTAATATTAATGTACGAACAAGCGCAATGGTATCCTGTTTCTAAGAGTAGCATGTGTCATTCAGTTTCAATGATTTTAATTCGATACATCTAGTTGACAGCGGAGCATAGTCTTACCAAAAACATCAGCTCCAATGCAAGCATTGCACCTTATGCAAGAAACTGCTTCTTGGCCTGATTTGAACTCATTTACTAGATTAGGTTCGCGGATGAGTGGTCGGCTCAAACTGACCATATCAGCAATCCCTCTACCAAGTACTTTCCTAATCCCGGTGAGTGTTTCAAATCCTGATACAAGTGCTAATGGAGTCTGCCCAGTTACTTTTCTAATCAAAGATGCATATCCAGCATAATCTGGTTCAGATAGTTCAGAATCAGGATGTCTTGCAAGATCCTCTAACTCAGATTGTTGCTCAACCCCACCCCCACTCACCTCAAGTAAATCTAAACCCTTTTCACAAATCCTCTTCGATACTTCTACACTCTCGTCAATGGTGAAGCTACCAGGATAGAAGTCATCACAGTTTGTCTTCAACAAGATGGGATGATTGCCAACGCATTTCCTAACTTCACGGTATACTTCCATGAGGAGTCTCATTCGATTTTCCAAATCTCCTCCCCATTTGTCATCACGCCTGTTAGCATAGTTACTGAGGAATTGACTGATGAGATAGCCATGTGCTCCATGTATTTGCACACCATCAAATCCTGCGTGTATAACGCGTTCAGCTGCATCACCAAAAGAGTGAATGATGTTATCAATCTCGTCTCCTGATAAGGAACGAGCGGTCCAACCTGATGTCTTGTACTCACTTGGCCCTGCTCTGTCAGATAAACTTCGGAATCCCCCATGATTAATCTGTGCAACAATCTTACTGCCATTCCTATGAACCACGTCGGTCAGCTCTTTGAGTTTCGGAATATGGATATCGGAACTGATTGCAGCCATACCTTGATGAGCTTTACCAGTTTCTGCAATTGATAGATGCCCCTTGACAATAAGACCGATTCCCCCTTTTGCTAAGTTTTCATATAGTTTGACAGCAGAATCTCTAACTATACCATTCTCATGAGCATAGTATGATGTTGTCGCACTTCTCATGAACCTGTTTTTAACTTCCATATTGCGTATTAAGATAGAATCGAATGGGTTGAACATGTACCATCCTTGACATATCTAACTTAGAAGACTACCGAATTGAGTTATTAGTCTAAATATAGCGCACATCATCTCATAGTCCATGAATCGGGAAAACAAGCTTCTTTATTTTCTCAATGCTTTCACTAACAGTTCTTCTGATCCCAGGAAGATGGATATCATTCATTATCGTGGGACCATCAATCCAATCTTCCCTTGGTACAGTCAGACCATGTGACTGGCATAATTCAATCCAATCTTCAGGATATTCTGAAGGTATATCAACTCCAGAAATAACGGACAAAACAGCTGTCCAAACGATTGCTGCTGAAATGGGATTGTATCCTCCACCACCCACTGCCACTAGTTTTCCGTTACCTTTGTTTACCATCTTGAGGACCTTTCGAGCCAGGATTCCATATGAACTATAAGTCAGCATCAAGTCAGCCAGAGGATCCCCATGATGCGCATCAGCACCAACATTCCAGAAAACCAAGTCCGGTTTAAATGAATACCAGAGTGGTTTAACAACGTCATCAAAAGCCCACAAGAAATGCCCATCATCAGTCAATGGTGGGAGAGGTATATTCACCGAATAGCCCTTACCTTCACCAATCCCCATCTCTTCGGGACGGCCAGTCCCAGGAAAGAAACTCATGCTTAGCTCATGCATAGATATTGTCAGGACTTCTGGGTCATCATAGAAAGCAGCTTGTGTCCCATCACCATGATGGACATCTGTATCTAGATAGAGCACTCTTTTCCCAGGATATAGTTTTTTGAATTTCTTAATCGCGATGACGCAGTCGTTATAATAACAGAAACCTGTAGCCTTGCTCTCGAAAGCATGATGAAATCCCCCAATGAAAGACATTGCATTCTTGAACCGGCCCTCTGCTACAGCAAGAGTGGCATCTATTACAGCTCCTACGGGGTAACTTACATACTTGTGCATATCTTGGAATACTGGGCATTCAGGGGTGTCTAGTCCGAAGCGTGAGGAAAAGGCTACGCCTGAGTTTCCAAACAATTCAATGGTTTCAATGTAGGACACATCGTGGAAAAGCAAGAGCTCTTCACGTGTAGCTAGACGCATAGGTTGTAGTGATATTCTACCATCTTTTAGGAGTCCAGCCATCTCGGGAAGGGCCCAAGCCACTTCGAACCTAGCTCTATTCCAAAAAGGATTGGGTTCAGGGTTCGACCTCTCTAAATCATCGAATCCATCCATATGAAGAAGTACGGATGCATCATAAAGAGCAGTTTTGTCAGACACCTCATTTCCTCCATTCTAGAAACAGTAATCGATTAAGCAACCCATGTTTTTGCTAGAATCTATGCATATAGAGATATTGCTAACTTTTTGTTTTATCATCACGATATGTATCTTCGACATCAGAAATGTGTCTAGATTGAAGATTGGAAATGGAATCCTTCAAAACTGCCCATTTTGCTTAATCCCAGTGTTCCGTCTTTTGATGAAACCTATTCTAATCTTATACCTTCAAAGAACTCATCTGGAGGGTGTGTAAGAACATTGTCAATTCGTGTATCATGAAAAACACTATCACAGTAATGATGCCCTTCAATGATTGTCCGTTCCATTGTTAATACAAAGTGTTTGTTGGCCCGTTGTGCACCATCGAAATCTCCGTAGCAGCAAATCATGTATTTCACGTCTATATCTTGAAGATCACTTATTGCATCATTCCAAAGGCAATTTTCTTTTCGCAAGTATACCTTTCCATCTTTCTCATCACTAATGAAACGAATAAGGCCAGGATTCTCTTTAGCACTTTCTTGATTCCATCTATCTGCAAATTGTTGTAGAGTTTCATATTGGTCCTCTTGCGAAGAACGGGTTTCCATCAGGAATGCATCATGGTATATCTTGTATATCTCAATTGCCTCGTTCCTATCAATAGTTTCAGTCAATGTGAGAAGATTCTGATATTTTGGACATAGCACGGTTCGAAGTTGAATTCTCTGAGAAACCTCTATAGTATCATTTTCCAAATCAGCATCATCCGGTGGTTGAAGGATATGAAGAAAGTAAGCAAGATTGCTTGAAGCCAGCTCAGGGAATTCCTTCAATACTTCGAATTCTGCAACAAGATTGGAAACATCAATTTCGTTCACCAAATCGGGGGTGGAAAGAGTGTTATATTTTCGCATCAGATTTGCTACATATTCTGATACAATATCAGGCCTATGCTTCTTGACGATGCTAAGTAGAAGATTCAATCGTTTCAGGGGAGATTGTTTAGCAAACGGGATTGGTCGAAGTTTTCTTACTAACTCGAGTGCGTTTGGATTATCGATACCACTTCTTCGGAATGTAATATTTTCAGGCATCATCAAATATAACCTCTCGTGGATTCTGTGAAGATTAACAATTAACGCTCGCTGAAATTCCTTAAGAGTACCCTGAACTAAGCAAATTTGCGTAGTATGCAGTAGTTATATTGTCAATCGCGAAGTATGATGCTATGACTGATAACTATGAGTACTTTGGTACTTATGATGTAGACGCAAAAGCTACGATTGACCTAGAGGAGCAAATTAGGGATTGGTTATGGTCTGCAGAGCTGATGGTTGAGTTCATTAGCGTTGACAGACCTGAGATTCTGGATACATTCTTGAAGATTATCGAAGCAAAGTACTCGAATGATTTAGAGAATACCACTCTGACTCTAAGTGATGTGGATTTTCACAAAGTTCGAGATGATTCATCACTCCTCGGTTCGTATCCAAATATCAAAGATTTTTGTCTTCTGATTGGATTAAAGTACATCTCGCTAGAAAAGGGATATAGTCTATCTGGAGAAAAAGAACCGACCAAGCGTCTTGAGATTTTACGTGCCAAACACATTCTCCTCTATCACAGGATAACTACACTGGTAGAAATCCTAGGAAGAGAAAATGGAATCCAGTTCTACAAGGATTTCGTCAACTATTGGGGAAAGGAACTTGCAAAGAAAGAACAAGACACAACAAAATATGCGGATCTACGAATATCAGCAGTGAAATTCTATATTGAGAGTAATGGTTTCGAATTTGGGGTGGTGGATATTGATGACTACCAGTTCCTAGCCAAGTTCGATAAATGCGTATGGCACGAGTCCATGAAAGATGCGGATGATCAAGAACTTGCCTATTACACAGTCTGCTATCCAGGACCAAGACTGAGCAGATATAATAGACAAAATTTCTTGGTAAGAAGGACTGTAACACTATTCGATAATGATTTCTGCGATGAACTTTGTTGGGATAGACATGTACATGACGAGCCAGAACAACCTTCACTTGATTTTTCAAGTAGATTAGTACCAAAATGAAGGAATACTTTCTCTAGAATTTGTAGAAAGTCCAACCAGAAGATTCGATGTATACCCTAAGAGTACCCCGAACTAAGCAAATTTGCGTAGTATGCCAAAGTTA
>Ga0114923_10000491_pt1 | contig 31146 bp, 37 predicted proteins | sample SumtaG_FD_89578 | JGI IMG/M metagenome (GOLD analysis project Ga0114923, IMG submission 89578) | Deep subsurface microbial communities from Indian Ocean to uncover new lineages of life (NeLLi) - Sumatra_00157 metaG | ecosystem: Environmental > Aquatic > Marine > Oceanic > Sediment | place: near... | reverse complement strand
TTTTTTTTAAAATAAATGTTAAGAAAAATCTTTATTAAAAGTTTTCGATTTATAAAAAAAATATTTTAGATTTCATAATTTTTTTTTTTTATATTCTTTTTAAAATTTTTTTTTTTTTTTTTTTTGAATTCTTCAAGATATATAGCATCAATTTTTTTTTGATACATATTGAATTTTAACTCAAATTTAATTGGTTTTTATCAAAGGATAAATTAGTATTTGTATCATTTTAAAACTTAAAAATGAGTCAATATCAAAACTAAAAACGAAATAAAATGATGTTATATGGTTATTGAGACAAACATAACTAAATTGTTTGGGATTAAACATCCTATAGTTAGCGCACCAATGGGGCCATTTTACACAACTGATTTAACTATTGCGGTTTCAGAAGCGGGAGGCTTAGGAGTACTAAGCCACACGAACTTATTTGGAGGCAGTCCAATCGAAGAAATGAAAAAAAACATGTTAAATGTTGTGGAACATACAGATAAACCATTTGGATTCAATGTTAGAACAGCACGCATGCAACCAGACGCTCCTACGCTTTGTAGAAAAATACCGCAATTTATAATGAATAATCCTAAAATCAAGGAACAATGTCAGTATGTAATTACTAGTGCAGGCTCCCCTAAAATGATGAAAACAAGAAGCTTTCAAAAGTTAAAGGAGAGTGGTTCAGATATTAAGCATTTCCATGTCGCTCCAGCATTATGGCTTGCAGATAAATGCATAGGAGCTGAAGTTGATGGATTGGTAGTAACTGGATCTGAAGGTGGAGGACATCAATCATATGAAAAAGTAAGTACTTTAGTTTTACTTCAACAGGTCGTAGAAAAATACCCTGATGTGCCTATTATAGCATGTGGAGGATTTGCTACGGGTCAAGGGCTAGCAGCAGCTATAGCCATGGGCGCTGGTGCAGTAGCCATGGGATCAAGATTCATTGCGTCTAAAGAAAGTGAATTTCACGAAAATTATAAAAATATCGTCCCACCCGCTAAAGCTCAAGATACCATTCTAGTTACTGGTTTTTTTGGGCCTATTAGATTATGGAAAAATAAATATGCTGCATCCCATGATCTTGTTGCGACTAAGGAAGAAAAAATCGCGATAGAAGTATCGATGACTGCTGAAGAAATGATGGAACAATTAAAAAAAGGGGAACTTGCCTATCAAGGAAATATTGAAGATGGGAGTATTCTTTTGGGTCAGAGTATTGGAATAATAAACAAAATTGAAAGTGTAAAGGATATAATTAATACAATTGTTTCTGATGCAGAAAAATCCCTTAAAGGTGCTTACGCTCAAATAAAATAGCTATTAACACTAATTACATTATTTTTTAAATTTTGTATTTTTTTTTTATTAATTTGTCAATTGTAAACAAGTTTGAAAATTCTCTATGCCCTATCGATTTATAAATCAAATTTCAAGAGATAGAATTAATAGCGATTATAATTATTAGTGAAAAGCTACTTAGAGATAAATGCCATCCACTTTAGAGAAGATTCGAGTTTTGGGAGAAAATTCAAAATATGATATCTGTGCCAGCACCGCTTCAAGTCGTAGTGCTAAATATCCAAAACTCTTTGGAGAATCGAATAAATGGATAGGAGCTACTGCTACTGCGGGAATTTGCCATAGTTATACTCCTGATGGCAGATGCATGAGCCTATTCAAAACTCTCTATACCAATAAATGTATTTATAATTGTAAATACTGTTTTTCTCATTCGTGCAAAAAAAAAATGAGTTTCACTCCAGAAGAATATGCACGTACGTTTATGAAACTTTATTCGATGAATACGGTAGAAGGTGTATTTATATCATCTGGAGTTTGTGGTAGTGCTGATCAAACAACCGAGGAGATGTTGGAAGCAATAAGGCTTCTAAGATTCAAGTACAAATTCCGAGGATATGTACATTTCAAGTGTTTACCCGGCGTAAGTAAATATCTCCTTAAAGAAGCAGTAACATTATCTGATCGTATTTCAGTCAATACAGAAGCCTCTAATAAAAGTTTTCTTTCAGAGATTGCAGAACAGAAGGATTTCAATAATGATATTCTGACTCGTCAACACTGGTTAAAACAAATTCGACTTAAACATAATGATGAAACTCTTAAAGTTATGAAGGATTTGAAACAAGACAACCTACTAGAGTATCAAGAAAAAATGATTAAAGATAGAAGAGATAATGGGTATAAGAAGTTTCGATGGGATGGTGCTCCAATACTGAATAGCGGACAAACAACTCAGTTTGTGGTAGGAGCTGCTGAAGGAGAAACTGACTATGACTTACTCAAAAGAATTGATTGGGGATACAAAGAAATTGATTTAAGGCGAGCATACTTTTCTTCCTTTATTCCAATCGAGGGGACTCCTTTAGCAGGTAAACAAGCAGCTTCTCTTGAAAGAGAACATCGGTTATACCAAACAGATTGGTTACTACGGATATATCATTATAAATTGAAAGATATAGAAGAAGTTATTACCGAGGAAGGTAATTTACCGAGAGGTGATCCGAAAATCCATTTAGCCAGGAAATATTTTAAAGAAGAATCTCATAATCTTGTGGATCCAAATAACGCATCTTATAAAGAGTTGTTACGAGTTCCAGGGATTGGGCCTATTTCTGCGAAAAGAATAATCAATTTAAGGTCGAAAAAATTTGTATTTAAACGCCGGCAGGATCTAAAATCTGTTGGTGTAGTATTAAAACGAGCAGATCCATTTCTTAAAATAAACGGGCAGAATCAAACAACAATTCATAATTTTACTAATATTGATAATATAACTATCTAAAGTGGAATTAATTGACAATTAAAGGTAATAAACAAGATCCATTAGAAGTGGTAGGGTGTGCTAAAGGATATTCACACGAAGAATTAATAAAAAATCTGCCCCGTCATCGTAAATCAAATCCTGTTCTAATACGACGGATAAAAAAAATACCTGAATTTGTTTTACGTAATTCAGGTACCCTTATAGCCAAAAAGATAAATAAAATGATGCGGGAAATTAATACTGAGGCTTATCGTGCAATACAATTTACACGGACAGAAATAAATAATCGTGGTGTATTGTATGGAATAGTTTTGCTCATACATCAGGTAATGGATAAAGTATTAAACTATTTTCATGAAAGATGGCCACAGTGCATAATTTGTCTTTATAACGAACACACTCAAAGAACTGGAATTATAAATGAGAAAGGGAGCATTATAGAAATAAAACTTCCTCTTAAACGCGCTGTTAAAGCAGCAAGTAAGGGACGTTCAATTATCCCATATTTCGACGACATTCAATTTTCTGGTGAAGAGATTTTCGCTTCACTTTATAATTCACAAAATATTGTAGAAAGAGAGAATCCTCGTTATTTTAAAAGTATGATTCCCGACAATTGCTTTTCGCTTCCAGGGATGAGAAATGGAGTAGAGAAGCGGTATAAATCTCAAAATAAAAAAATTAATGATTATTTTTAGTCTTAGACAATTTTCGCAAATAAATCTTTTGCGTTTTTGTAAGCATTGCTTTCACTGGATAGGAGTAATAAATTATCCCCAACTAAATTCATGCTACTTATCTCTTCGCTATTAGAAACAAAACCTAGGAGTTTTACATTATGTTCATTTATTGAAGCTACTTCTTTTTCTAATATTTCTTTTACATTATCTGGAAAACGATTACCAACAATCCAGATATTTTCAAACAATAAATCGACTTCTTTTGTTAATTCTAATATCCGTTTCATCGTGTGAATACCCATTTTACTTGCATCAGTTACTATTACTAAATCGGTGACATTTCGACCTGTTTTTCGGGAAAAATACTCGAGTCCCGCGGGAGCATCTATAAAAGTTACGTCATAATTTTTTGAGAGAATGTCAATCACCCGTTTTAAGGTATTATTCACACTACAGTAACAACCTTCACCCTCGCTTCGTCCCATTTCAAGTATATCAAAATTATCCATTTCAATTAACGCACTAAACACTTCAGATTCAATAATTTGATCTTTTGATACATCAAGGGGTATTTGTCGTTTCTGTATTTTATTTTTTAGTGCTGTCATTTTCCCTCCAATAGTTTCCTTAAAGTTGATTTCTTCTCCAATTATATCTCCAATATTTGCATCGGGATCGGCATCAATTACGAGGATGTCGAGTTTATTATATTTTTCAAGGAGATATTTCAGCATTAATACGAGGAGAGTAGATTTTCCGACACCTCCCTTACCTGAAAATGAAATTATTTTTTTCATGAGAATTCACTTAATAATAGTATATAATCTTTAAATTATGATAATTGATTGATGGTTAAAAATTTGATATAAATATTTCAAAAGACGATACTTTATTCTAATAAGAAATAAAAGCTTCATACATAAAGAAATTAATAAATAATAAATAGGGGAAATTATGATGATACGAGACATCAAATTTCTCTTGTTTAGCTATGAAATATCGCATTAATCACTATATTAGCTTAATATGAAGATTTAAAAAAGAAGTTACATTTTACCATAAAATCTTATTATAATAAAAAAAATGGTTGAAAGAAATGGGAAAAGGGAGCGGAACAGTAATAGCATTAATAGCATTATTTATTAGTCTTGGTCTTGGAGGTTATATAGTTTATGATAAAGTCATAGCTTCACCTGAAACTAATAATCCAATCACTCCTACCTCAAACCAATACTTCAAAACTAATTATGGCTATACTTATGTACCCACTGTTGACACATGGTTTACAATTCCAGAATTATTTATTGAATTTAATATAACTCAAGGAGAATCCGTTTGTTTCTTTTATCTTGGACAAACCCATCTCGTTGAGGCTGCTGGTGATACATACTTAGAATTTCGACTTGTGATTAATGGGATTAGGATGAATAATCCCAAATGTAGAATTGGGAGATATAGTACCGTGACTCCAGGAGGATTAGTGGTTGATGCTTCATTACAACATTTTAATTCCACTATGATACCGGGTACACACAATGTTACCATTGCATTTCGAGGAGGATATACCACAAATTATATTTACCCTCAAAGTTTGTTAGTTCAGACGTTTAAATGAAGATCTAACTTTTTTTTTTTCAATTTTAAATTTATTTTAGGACACGGAAATCACTTTCTAATAAGAAAAATTTCCAATAATATGGAAACTAATAAATAATAGAATAATAGGTAGAAAACATGGCAATACGAGATATTAAGAAAAACGAGATGAGTAAATTATTAAAACTTTATACCCATCTCCATCGGAAAGATGCACCTTTACCCGAGAAATCAAAATTAGAATCAATTTGGGAAGAAATCACCACCAGTCCATTATTACATTACTTTGTTTTAGAACTTGATAAAGAATTAGTCTCATCTGCACTCTTTCAGTAATACCTAATTTAACAAGGGGAGGAAGACCCTATGGATTGATTGAAAATGTAGTAACTCATGCTGAATATCGTAGACGCGGATTTGGTACATCTATTCTCCAATATGCACTTGAGATAGCCTGGGAAAATAAATGCTATAAGGTTATGTTATTAACTGGTTCAAAAGATCCAGCAATCCATCAATTTTATGAGAAAACGGGTTTTAAAATGGGAATAAAAACCGGTTTTGTTGCCAATGCGATAGATTTTGATATTTAGGAGTGTTTAAATCTTGAAAAATGGAATAAAAGATATCAAAGGAATTATATTTGATTTTGATTTTACATTAGCAGACTCTTCAAAGGGAGTAATAGGATGTATTAATTATGCTGTAAAAAAGTTAGGTTTCACTCAATTTTCCGATGAAAAGATAAAAAAGACTATTGGTCTAACTCTGAAACAATCTTTTATGAGTTTAGTGGGAAAAGAACATTTAGATAAAACTGAGAAGTTTAAATATTATTTCATTGAAAAAGCAGATGAAATTATGACGGATTTTACTGAGTTGTTCATGGAAACTTCAAGTGTTATCAGGTTATTGCATAGTAAAGGTATTAAATTAGGGATAGTATCGACAAAGTTTCGCTATCGAATTATAGAAATTTTAGAAAGAGAGAATCTTTTAGAATTTTTTGAAGTAATAATAGGTGGTGAGGATGTTCAGGAGCGCAAACCTGATCCAAAAGGCCTATTAGAAGCGATAAAAAAATTGAATTTAGCTATTTCACAGACTATATATGTAGGAGATAGTTTAACTGATGCTGAGACCGCTTATAGAGCGGAGTATCTTTTATCGCAGTTCTTACTGGTGTTACTCTTCAAAATGATTTTAAAATTTATCCCGTAATTCAATTCGTAGAAAACGTTTCGGAGATTCCTAGATTATTAAATTTATAATATTGTTTAGAAACCTGATACATATAGCTAATGGTTGTTAATTAAAAGTAGAGTTTTTAATTTAATCTTTACATCTAAAGGAATATTGTCTTATTATCTTCGTTGATTTGGTCCTCTTCTTTGATTTGGTCCTCTTCGTTGATATGGTCGTCGTTGATCTGACTGTCGTTGGTCTTGTCGATAAACTGGGACTATTTTAGAAGTGAATTCCTCAACAGTATAGGAAAATTCTTCTAAACTATCAATTTTCCCTAATTCTAACATAATTTGTCTTGCCAGAAACCAAAAGGCTAATCCTAGAGCTTTTTTACCACGATTATTTGCAGGAATTGCGAGATCTATTCCTGTAAGCGTATCGTCAGTATCAAAAATGGAGACTACAGGTGTTCGGGCCAATCTAGCTTCACGCAGAATAACTTTATCTGCGTGTGGATCGACTATTACTACAACACTAGCATCTTTTATATAAGTCTCGATAAGTGGATTAGTTAAACTTCCTGGTATAAATCTAGTGGTAATCGATTTGCACCCTAATACTTCACAAAATTTTTTAACAGGTTCTTTTCCGTATCTTCTCACTGAGGTTACAATGACTCGATCGCTTCCTTCCTCAATGTATTTACTCAAGAATTTTGCTGCAATCTGTAATCTTTCGTCAGTTTTAGTTAAATCGATAACATATAATCCATAATTTGTTTGTCGGTATATAAACCTTCGTGCATCTCCTGTCAATAACTTAGTTCCGATGTGTATACCGCTACTCAAGTAAAGTTGCTTTCTTTCTTCATCTTTGTCGACAATTTCCTCTGTAACTTCTAATGGTGATTCTTCATCTTTTTTATCTAATAACTCTAGTTCTTCTTCAAGATCTAAATCTTCCTCGAAATCAACCGTAAATTTTTCCTCGAAGTCGTCAATGTGTTCCTCTTTATCTTCATTTTCTTCTTCGGTTTTTTTCTTCTTTCTAGCCAAAATGGTTGCCTTGTTTGATTTTTTTTTTTTATTCCTGTTAATTAAAACATAATTTCAGAAAGCTATGAATATTTGATTAAATAAAACATAGCTTTAATATTTTATTAGGAGTTTTACCCTAAATAAAACAAGATCTAAAGTATTAATATAACAAAAATGATTTTAATAATTAATATAATTTATCATTCATAATCATTTAAATTAAATTAATTATATACTTTTAACATAATGGCTTCTTATAGATTAATATTTGGAATCATCGTTGGTATTATCCTCAGCTTTTTTACAGTATACTTCTTTAATATGATGAGTATTATAAATAACATAGAATTATATGCAGGGGCTGATTTAATCAGAGCAATAGCGTTGTTGACTGGATCAAATTTTGATTTTGATATTATTACATATGTTCTAGAATCTCCACCGTCCATTCTTGGATTTTTTGCTCCAGAAATTTTAGCATGGATTTTTATTGCGTATATTAGTGGTACTATCGCTAAAGGTTTAAAAAGAGGTTTTATCTCGGGGATTGTTGTAGTAGTCCTTGTTCTATTAATATGGGTAGTTTCAAGTATATTCGCTGGTGTAGATTTAATGGATCTATTTACCGTTCAATTAATTGAGACTCTTGGTGGAATTATCAGTGCCATCTTAGGAGCAACAATAGGTGGATTAATCGGTGGATTAATAAGTGGTCCTTATGAAGAATCTTTATAGGTTATGCTCCTTTAATGGTCATATTTTTTTCTAGATCATTAATTTTTATCTCGATAAACTTATTCTTTAATGATTAGCTTTAAGTGATTTAGTAATTTCTAATATAAACAGTAACCAAGCCAAATTAAATATCAAGGATAATGGTTAAGAAGGGAGAGACTTTACCAGATCGAGATTTTGCTATCAATTTACTTATAACGTTAAACATTCAGCGTTCAATTAGGCGACATTCTGAAAAAGTTGCTGATAAAGCTTTAGAAATAGCGAATAAAATAACTAAGGCTAACGTTGATAAGAATTTGATTGAAATAGGCTCAATCCTACATGATATTGGGAGAAGTAAAAATCATGGTCTTACTCATGCTTTATTAGGCGGTAAAATATTGAAAGAAAGAGGATTCTCTGAAAAACTTGCTAGAATTTGTGAAACACATCTATTAGGGGGTATAGATAAAGAGGATGCAAAAGAGTTTGGTTTACCTGAAAAGGATTATTTGCCAATTTCATTAGAAGAAAAAATAATATGTCTAGCAGATAAATTAATAGCAGGAACTAAGGAAGTTTCATTAGATGAACGATTTGATAAATGGTTTTCTAAATTTGGGCAATCTTCTATACTAATAAAATCAAAAAGAAGAATAGAAAAAATCCAAAATGAGCTTGAAAGTCTAATGTAAATCTGTTTTTTCTTTACAGCGTTTTCTTTAATTGATTTAATATACCTCCATCCTCTAAAATTTGCACTAGGAATTCGGGTAATTTTTTGAATTCCATCTTTCTATTTTTAGTTTTGTTGAAAATAACACCTTTATCTAAAAGTATTTCTATGTAATCACCGTGAGAAAGATAATTCTCATCCCAAATTAATTGAATAGCAGGAATACCCAAATTTATTAGATTCCTAAAATAAATTCTAGCAAAAGATTTTGCTATAATAGCATTTATTCCAAGGATTTTAAATACATTTACAGCCTCCTCTCTAGAGCTCCCGGTCCCAAAATTCTCACCTGCTATTATTATATTGTACTTCTTCACACTTTCAACGAAATTTGCATCGATATATTTGAGGGTTAATTTAGCCATTTCATTAGTATCTCTAATAGTTAAGGCGCTACTAGGTACAATATCATCCGTATTAATATCATCTCCTAAAAGATACACACATCCTTCAATTTTATTCATTGATTACAAAACCTCCCTAGGATCTGTTATTTCACCTTTTAGGGCAGAAGCAATAACTGTTGCTGGTGAAGCTAAGTACACTTGAGAAGTTGGTGAGCCCATTCTACCAACAAAATTTCTATTAGAACTGCTAATACATATTTCTTCAGGTCCAAGAACACCCAAATGACCACCTATACAAGGTCCACATGTTGAATGTCCAACAACTGCCCCTGAATTTATAAAGATCTCAATTAACCCTTCTTTTAAGGCTTTTTTGTATATTTCTTTAGAAGCAGGGATAACAATCAATCGTATTTTTGAATCTATAGTTTTACCTTTTAGAATTTTGGCAGCTATACGGAAGTCCTCCATTCTACCGTTTGTACAACTTCCCAAAAATGCTTGATCTATCTTAACTCCTACTACTTCTTCAACATATGCAAGATTTCCAGGATTAGATGGTTTTGCAACAACAGGAGTAATTTCTGATAAGTTATAATCAAAGTCTTTCTCATATAAAGCATCTTTATCAGGATGCACAAATTCAAAGGGCTCATCAGTTCTTTTTTCTATCCAATTTTTCAATTTGATATCTGGTAGAAATACTCCAAATTTTGCACCTGCCTCCACAACCATATTTGCGATGGTCATACGCCCATCTACAGATAATTCATTTACACCGTTTCCATGGAACTCTAACGATTTATAAATCGCGCCTTTAGTTGATAAATCTCCAATAATTTTTAATATTAAATCTTTTGACATTACCCCTTTAGATAATTTCCCTTTAAGGTTTATTCTATATGTTTCGGGTACCTTAAACCATAATTTTCCAGTTGCAAATACAACGGAAACATCAGTAGCACCAATACCTGTGGATAAACAATTAAAAGCGCCATATGTAGTAGTATGACTATCTGAGCCAACTATTAACATACCAGGACGAGAAAATCCCATTTCTGGTAAAACTTGATGACAAATTCCTTTATCTTCCTGATACCCATAATTATGCTCAAATTTATATTTTTCAGCAAAATTTCTTGCATCTTGATGCATTTCAGCAGCTGAAATCGTCGGTGCAGGCACCCAATGATCTAGGATAAAAAATATCTTATTTGGATCCCATACATAATCGATTGCTAGTTTTTCATACTCCTTATGAATTCTTCCCCCTAATTGCTCATGAACCATTATCAAATCAATTTCACAATTAATAAATTGACCAGGAGAAATCTCTTTCAGGTTTGAATGATTAAGAAGTATTTTTTCAGCAATTGTATAACTCAATTTTCCTCACATACTAATTCTTCATTTTTACATAAAACTTCATAATCATTGTCTAACAATAATATTGCCTTTCGAACTATTAAATAAGAGTCTAATAACACTTTTGGGTCAGCTTTGTCGGGTGTATCATATTTACTGTGAGTAAATTTTACACCCGCTCTAGTAATAAGATCAATAGAAGAATACCCTCTTTGATGAAATGGAACAGAATCAGTATGTGCTCCTATTGTGGAATGAAATCCTTTAATTTTTACATCTTCTTCTAATGCTGCTTTAGTTACATATTTACATAGTAAAGGAGCTATTTTTTTCCTTGGGTAAACACCATAGGATTTCAAATATTCAATTTGATTTTTTGGTTGATCTTTACATGAAATCATTTCTAAATTAATTTGAAAAATTTTTCCTTTAATGAATTTATCTTCATGATTATTAACAAAAACTCTTGAACCCATTGTTCCTAATTCCTCAGCTGAGAACTGACAGAACCAAAGATTAAAATTTTCAATGGGATTGTCCCTGAAATGTTTACTCAATTCAAAAACAATTGCCATTCCAGTGGCATTATCCAATGATCCAAGTGAATTATTATGTGTGTTAAGAAACAGTAAAAATAGATTTGAAATTGAAACAAATATTGTAAAAATCCAGATTCCCCCATAAACTATAAAAAAATTTAATTTTAAAGGTGTGTAAATACGGATAACTAAAACGATTAAAAAAATGGTTAATAGCATCCCACTATATAACCAAACTCGATAAAAGATCACTCTCCAGAATGTCTTATAGGTTTGAGATTTGGAATCTAAATGCGCTGAGATTATTATATTTCCAGCATCACTTTCTAGTATATTTTTTGCTGGAATTTTTACAAATATATTTGTAGCACCTCTAGTTTTTCCGTAATATTCTCCCCAAAAACCAGGTTTCTCTGGATGTTTTAAACTCTTAATAATTAATAGTACAACAATAGTCATTACCCCAACAATTAGCATTGCGATAGTAAAATTAACATAGATAAACATTAAGAGAAATAAAGAAAAGGTTAAGGTTATCACCATAATTAATTTTATCATTGTTGTAGAGTAAAAATCGGAGAACTCAAAGGGATTTTTCTGTATTTGATCTGACTCGAATCCAATCTTTTTAAAAGTTTCAATTGTTTGCAGAACAGCCTTTTGTTCTCCTTCTGTTCCGGCTAACCGAGGAAAACTGAATTTTTTTACATAATTAGATAAATTTTCTATATGTGAACTCTGGTTTTTAGGTAAACTCTCTTGCTTCAAATTTAATCGAGATTCCTCTGTTTATTTTAATAGAATCTTTCCAACTTTTATATTTATAAGAATAATTTATGGATTTTTATCTGAATTTAAAACCTTTCACAAATTTCTTAACTTATCTAATACAATTTTTTGGATCTTTTCTTGGACAAATTCTATGATATCATCTGAGCTAACTATATGGTAATTTTCTTGTTTAGCACGAGCGAGATAAAGATTTCTTACTTTTTCTAAAAATAATATGTTTTCGAATTTTTCTAATTCTTGTTCATTTTTACGAGCTATAGCAATTTCGGAATCCACATCTAAAATTATTGTTAAATCTGGTTGTCCTACAAATTTATTTAACTGTTTTATCCATTCCACAGAAATGTTATCTGATTGAACAGATTGATATATTATTGATGATTCAATATAACGATCTGAGATTACAATATATCCTTCATCTAACTTTTTCTTAATTTCATTATGATAATGAAGGTCTCTATCTGCAGCGAATAATAAAGCATCTGTTGTGGGAGGGATTTCTTTATCTTTCAAAAATTTTCTTAAAATTTTTCCTATTTCACTTCTTGATGGTTCCTGGGTTAAATGTACTTTAAAGCCTTTATGCTCTAAAAAGCCTGCTAAAAGTTGACCGTGAGTACTAGTTCCAGCTCCGTCTCCACCATCTAATACAATGAAAAAAGCCTTATGTGTCAAAGTGTTTTGTAATCGTTTAATAATTAATATTTCAAGAGAATATGAATCATAAGTAATTATTAGTTTTAATTTTAATTAACTCAATATAGAAATTTCTAATAGTTAGAGCGTTGTAAAGCATTTGAATCTTAAAAAAATAAAAATCCTCCAAAAAGATTAAAATGATTGAATATTTCATACAAAAATAAATCAGTTAAATCTAATAATGACAAATAATAGCCCGACCGCTTTTTGTCCGCGTTGTAATCAACAGGTTTTACTAGCTCGTAAACAGTTTGACACTTGTCTAGCGATTGTATTATTACTTTTTACAGTAATTGGCTTTTTATCTATCTTGCTATTTTTTATAATAAAAAGGAAGACAGATGCATACATTGCGGCACTCAAATTACCTTCTCACAAGCGAAAGTGCAATTTCAACCATCTACTATTGCGACTACAATTCAAACACCTATTACAAATAACTACTGCCAATTGTGTGGTGTAAAATTTGACAAAGAAATTGGATTAAAATTAAAATTTTGTCCAAATTGCGGTGGTAAGATAACTTAAATTTAGTTTTTAACAAAAACCATTCATATACTATTGTTTAACTGACAATTGATATTTATCTCTTTCAAAAATTGGACTCGAGATCTTTTTAGTATCCTCTTTATTTTTATTGAATTAAATAACAAACAAAAAATAAGGTAAAAAAAATGTCATTAATGTATTGTCCAAAATGTAAACTGAATGTTGAGACAAAAAAAGAAGATTTTAGAGTCGGTTTAGCAATTATTTTAGCTATATTTACAGGAGGTCTTGGTTTATTGATATATGTGGCTATTTATCTTGATAAGCCCCAAAATCGTTGTACGCGTTGTAATAGTGTTTGCAACACTCAACTAATCAACAATCAATCAAATTCAAATTACCAACTAATTAGTAACTCTAATCAGATGCTAAGTCAAAAATCTGGTGTACAAACACAACTTGTAGCGGAAACGGTTAAATATTGCTTTAGTTGTGGTGTTGAGCTAGATCAGAACGAAGACGCTAAATTTTGTAGATTTTGTGGAATAGATATTCAATAATTTTAAATTTCTTTATATTTTTTTTTGAAATAATTTATCTAAACAATAAGGAAGCACGTTGTTTTACTTTTTTATTTTGTCTTTAATTGCCTTTACAATTGTAGATTCAACAGGAGTACAACCTTTTATAAATGTCCCCTTTTCTTCTAGATTGAATGTACAATTTCCAATGAGAAAAGTCTCTGAATAAAGGTCTGATTCTTTTATCCCCTTACCTATTGCTAAATTTAGAGGCTTTTCAGGAGTGAAATTTTCATCAATAAATTTTTTGTTATTTTTTAATAAGTTAAATACTGTTGATAAACAAGCTGAACAAGAATCAATATCAATAAGGTTGACATTCTTATATTTTATTGATATTGATGTTGGAGGGGGTTCTAATGGCTTTAAGAATTCTTGAATATTTTGAGGAATTGTTTTAATATCATCTTGAGTTTTTGGTATGTTTTTTTTCGATTCTGAGATCAGTTTTAAATGTGGAACGTCCTTCAGAGACCATTCTGGCTGCGTTAATGCTAGAGCGATAATATCCGCTGCTAGAGCGTTTGTTGATGCAATAATAGTGTCCATCCTTACGCAATTCCCTGAGATGGACCCATTCCTTCTAGAGCGAATGATGCATCTACAATAGATAAGATAGGTTTTATTATATGGGCAAGATCTGCTATAGCAATATCTAATTCCTTGATTTTTTCTATAGTACCTCTTATTTGGCTGATTAACTCAGGATCTTGGAGGTGATGCAATGAAATTTTATCTCTTCCATAAATTAATCCTTTTAAGTTTTTGAAACTTAATGAGGCACCAGTATGCATATGCATTTTAAGAACGGGTATTGATATAATGTAATCGAAATCGTTCCAGTAACCCGAGAGTTTTATTTTTTTTAATATTTTCCCTTTTGGGATCTGTATTACGATTGGGGGAGGTTCATCCAAATCGAGGAAATGAAGATCTTTATCTTTTAACAAATTAGAATAACCAGACTTCTCAAATGCCATCTTAGTATTTGTATTAATGATTGGGGAATCACCTATGAAAAATTTAGCCTTATATCTTTCCTTTAAGTAATTAAAGACTGCTGATACTACATCAGGGTTTGTAGTAATACCTGAGCGGGGTTTAGCTTCTCTACCAACATTAGGTTTTAACAAAACATTCTTCCCGGTCATATCAGGAATGTTAAGGTGATCAAGGCATGAGATTACTGCTTTATGAATATTCTCATTTCGAGCTAATGAAACTACAGGTATTTCTTCACTAAACATTATTTTATCCCTAAAAACTCGATAATGTTCTTTTTCATTAGACCCCTATTAGGATTTTGATTTGTCCACCATTCAAACGCTAAAATCCCTTGATTAACAAGCATATCTAGTCCACCTAGTGTTTGACACCCAATTTCTGCCGCTTCTTTCATCAATCTCGTTTCTAAGGGATTATAAACAACGTCAAATACAAAAAGATCTCCATGAAGCAAATCTTTTGTTAAAGGGGTACCTTCGATATTTGGATACATCCCAATTGGAGTCGCATTGATAAGGATGTCTGCTTTCTTTAACCCTTCGCTAATGTTTTTTATATTGCTAATTTTTCCTTCAACATCTGCTTTCATGTTCTCTTTTATTTCATTAGCTACTGTTTTTGCTCTTTCCTCAACCAAATCAGTTAATATAATATGATTAGCTTCTTCTGCCATAATATAAGCTAAAGATCTCGCAACTCCTCCTGCTCCTAGAAAAACGATATTTTTTCCAGATATATTACACCCCTCATCTAAGAGAGCTTTTTTAGCCCCGCTAGCATCAGTATTTCTTGCTTTTAAATATCCTTCTTCATTTTTTATTGTATTTACTGCCCCAATTTTTAAAGCAATTGGATCAATCTCATCTAAGTATTTAATAACAGTTTCCTTATGAGGTAATGTAACATTAATACCTCTTATGCCTAGGATTCTTATACCTCTAATGGCTTTTTCAAGATCATTTGGGTGAACATTAAAAGCTAAATAAACATAATCAAGTCCTAACTCGTGAAGAGCAGGATTCCACATTATAGGGGACATACTATGCTCAATAGGATGCCCTATAACACAAAAAATCTTGGTTTTTGAACTAATAAGTTTTTCAGATGACAACCTTAAAGCAGAAGTTTTAAATTTTATTTAATAATATGTTTAAGAAAAAATGTAATATATAATTATTTAGCTATTATCAATGAATATTAGGAGGAAAATAGGAATATGAGTAAAATATCTTTAAGCCCGGGACACACCACTTTCCCTATGCCAGCAGCAGTAATTTCTGTGGGTACAGGAGATGAAGCGAATTTAATTACTCTTGCTTATGTTGGAAAAGTGTGTTCAAGGCCACCAATTATTGCAATATCTATACAACCGATTCGTCATTCTTATCAGATAATAGAAAAGCATGGAGAATTTGTAATTAATTACCCAACTATCAATCAATTACGAGAAATGGATTATTGTGGTACGAGATCTGGAAGAGATGTGAATAAGTGGAAAGAGTTAAATTTAACAAAAGAAAAAGCATCAGTTGTGAGTGTACCTTTAGTAAAAGAATTCCCTTGGAATATGGAATGCAAGGTCGTTAATAGGGTAGAACTTGGTACTCACGTATGTTATTTTGGGGAAGTAGTGGCTGTTCATTCAGATGAAGAGTTCGTAAAAAATAATTCGCTGGATCCCGATAAATTTAAATTTTTCTCTTACATTTCGGGTAATTATATTGCTTTGAATAAAGGAGCAATAGAAAAGCATGGATTTTCATTTTCAAAATCTTTAGAATGATCTCTATAATTATTAGGTAAATAGAGTTAGGAAAATTATGTCTAAAAGTAATATCGCACTAATTGGTTTTATGGCAACTGGTAAAACTACTGTAGGGAAAGCGTTAGTGGAACATTTAGGAGGTAAATACTCCTTCATTGAAACAGACCAAATAATAATAGAGAGAGTAGGAAAAACAATACCACAAATTTTCGCTGAAGAGGGGGAAGAGAAATTTCGAGAGTATGAAATTTCCGCATGTAAAGAAGCTTCTACGCAAAAAAATGTTGTGGTTTCATGTGGGGGTGGCGTTGTGTTGAATAAGATAAATATTGTCAACCTAAGGAAAAATTCTCACATTATCTTATTAAAAGCATCAATACAAGAAATATTTGATAGGGCATTGAAAGATGGAAAGGAAAATAGACCTGTAATTAATAAAGAGGATCCCAAATTTGAGATAGAAAAAGTTTTACAATTCCGGGAACCATTTTACAATAGTGCTGCTGATTTTACCATAGAAACAACTGGTAAGAAGATTGATGAAATTGTTTTGGAAGTCGTAAAAAAAACATTTCTAAAAACCTAAGTTTAAATTTAAAAAACTTACTATTTATGTAATATAATTTTAACAGAGTATATTAGATATGACAGAATATAAACGAACAAAATGCCCCAAATGCAATAATGATAAACCACGCATGCTCCATGATGAACCCGATAAGACTAGTATTCTTTACTACAGTATGCAAGGGACACCAGTATAGGGAATGCTAATTCAGCAAAAATTTATTCCCGCTGACATGCCCGGATCATAAAATGCGGTTTATGTGGTAATACTTTTTCAAAATCGGCACCATCTTAACACTTCTAAAAGACCCTTTTTTCCCTTTTTTTTATAACGCTTTACAGATCACTATCTAGCAATCGTGCTCCAGCGTTAAATTATATCTCGCAATCACAATGACCACCGTAATAAAATAATAGTTTATATAGTTTTTTTTGAGTATCTCTATGGATGTCCATCTGATTTAAAATTTTTCTAGAAATACTTAATATACTCAGAAAAAGGGGAAAATGCGATTCTCATTATTCCCATTAATTTTTAGTATTAAAAAGGCATTTCCTATTTCAGTTATTATCTCTACAGAAATAATAATATTCTTTTAGAATGGAATTTCTATTCTGCAGAAAAAAATCTAATGCTTTTATTCCAACACTCAAGCAAATTAGGAGTAAGCTTAGATAATCTAACTGCCCCCGCATAACCTTTCAGGGGGGAAATTAAGTTTCAAGAGCATAAATTAAATGAAAGAAAAATTTAGTTTTTTCTTTCTTTTTTAATTCCTATTTCTTCATATTTTAAGTCAAATGTTGAAATTAAATAAGTTCAGAATTTTTCTTAAATCTGAGATATTTATTTGACCGGGTGCTGTTTTTTCTTCAAAGGAGCTATATGTTAAAAATGAATTACTAAAAACGCATAAAATTCTTGAGAACAATCCTAAATCACCCATACAAAAAGAGATTAGACTTAGTTTTTTACTTGATTTTATTTTACATAATTCTAAAGGAATAAAATTGTCCTCGAAAGATTGTGCTGTAAAGATGAGCTTAAAAACACTTTTATCTACCGTTTTTTGGTCTATTAAAAACTCGTTTTTCAATTTTTTCATAAAATTCTCTAAAATATTGCTTGCTTCAATATAACTAGGAGTTTTTTCAAAATCATGATAAGAAAATATTAGACCTACTTTGTTATTTGAGGCAAAAGGAATAATTTCACTTAAAATAGCATCTACAGAGTTAATTTCTATATCGACATATACTGGTTTTGATTCGATTATCAATTTTAATATTTGAATACGCTCAATAGTATCTGTTTTTACTTGCCCACCCTCGGAATAATCCCTTAATGTACAGATTACTGGAATTTTGGGCTGAATCCGATTTAAAATATTAATTACAAAATCTTTAGTAATATTTTGAACATCGTTAATATAGTCAAATCTTAATTCGATTAAATTTGGGTTAAGTTTTATAACATTTCTAATAGTTGGTGAGATGTCACTCATATTTACAGATTTTACTGGAATTGGTACACATATATTGCACTTCATGATAAAAAAGTAGGGTAAAAATATTATTTAAATCTCTATTATTTTTTTAATATCTTTTTCCGTGAATTTCAAGGTGTTTTCAGCATTTACTTTTTTGACTTTCCCCGTTTCATCATAGTATTTAATAATAGGTTCAGCATTTTCTTCATAAGCATCTAGTCTATTTTTTAATGCTTCCTCATTATCATCACTTCTTTGCTGAAACTTTATTTCTGAACCACATGTATCACATACGCCTTCTACTTTAGGGAGAAGGGTGAATTTATTGTATAGCTTACCACAGCTAGAACAAGAGTATCTACCTAATATTCTTTTGATAATCAACTCTCTCGGAACTTCCAGTAAAAGTAGCAGATCGATATCTGTTATACTTGTCAATGCCTTTGCTTGAGAAATGGTTCGTGGGAATCCATCGAGAATATAACCATTTTTTATCACATCTTCTCTGTTTAGCCGATCTCGTACCATCTCGATTGTGACATCATCAGGGACAAGTTCTCCTTTATCCATATAGCTTCTAGCCTTTATCCCCAGGGGTGTTTCATTTTTTAAGTTTTCTCTAAATATATCTCCAGTACTAATATGAATGATATCTGGTAGTACTAGTTTAATTTGTCCTGAAAAAGTGCCTTTTCCCGCACCAGGTGGGCCAAAGAGTATTAATTTTTTCATAATTATATAGTAAAATCAGTAGATTAAAAAAAACTTAACCCGTGAAATAAGAATTTTCTACTTCTTTTATCAACTTTTCTACCTTTCTCTTTTCTCTCCTGCTAAAAGGATTAGTAAAATCTCGTTTTATTGAAGAACCATAATAGGAGTTTCCAAAAAAGGTATTAGAGTTACTAATTGCCGTTAATAGTAATTTAATACTCCCAATATGAAGATATATTGAAATATCATTAATAATGAGCACACCAGTTGGTTTTTCATTAAACAATTTAAGTATTTTAGAAGTCTTTTTATAATTTTTACATGCATTTTGGTAAAGTTCAGTTTTATTTCTTGAGTTTAGTCGAGGTGGAACAATATCTCCTCTAAATGATAAATTCCTACATTTCGTAATATTCTCGTAAAAATCTCGGATTTTTCCCCCAATCTTCAAATTCCTAATTGTTGTTAAGTTTGGAGCAAAATCTAATATACTAATCTCTGTTGGTTTTATAATATTTGATTCCAGTAAGAACTGAATAAATTTAGATGTTTGAAGGGTTTTCTTAGTATTAGTTTCACCATACAATAGAGTAGAGCGGCCAATATGCTTTTTAAAATCTAAATTTAAATTATATTTCATAAAAATATCCGTAGAATATTGAATATTAAAAAAAGTCTTCCCATGATATCTTCGCTGGTTTTAAAGCCATCAAAATTATAAATCCTATAACAGAACCTGGAATACAGCTGAGGGCAAAAAGACTCCAGAACATAAAAAGGCTTTCAATTAAAAAAATATTTCCAGAAATCAAATGCCCGATAGTCCCTCCTATAAAAATTGTACCTAATGGTTCAAAAAAAGCAGCGACTTCTACATATTTAGGAAATCTTTTACGAAGGAAATAAGATATAGTACCAACAACTAAAGCTCCAGCAATACCTCCATGAAATGCATGAATCGTGCCAATATTGGTTGAAAATCGAAGAATTGCAATTCCTAGTGCTGTAATGCATGAAAAAGTAAGTCCTAATAAAACACCAGTTAAAGCATTAATCAGATGGGCAAATGGGTTAATCTTTGTACCAAATATGGTAAAATAGCCGAAAGGATTTATCGCACTCAAAAAAGTTCCCAAAGCGATAAAAATTCCTGCCGTTGCTACCTTTTTAGTCAAAATAAATTGTTTGCGTGAAATTTGCTGATGTTGATTACTTTTTTCGTTCATATTTGAATCAAACTTCTTATAATTAATGAGTATTAAATGTCAATGATACTCAAACTTTTAATCATCCTTGATTATATTAATAATTTTCTCTATCTTCTCAATAATATCAGTAGAATTTTTACCAAATAACCGTATCATTGGCTCTTTACCAATTGATCCCTTATCCCAGATGATATCGGGAATCTTTCCATTTTCATTTATGCTTTCTTTGATTAACCATTGCATAGTAGAAAATTCTTTTTTCTTTAATTTTTCAGGTTCATTTTCTCGAAGAATTTCTTCTAATTTTAAATCTGTTTCTTTGTGAAGAGATTTTATCAATTCAGGTGTGTACTTCAAGTTTATAACATAATTAATTGATTTATCAAATTTTTTCACTTCAAGAATTAACCTAGCAGTGTGCTCAGCCACTCCGAATTTGATATCTCCTGCGGCTTTAGGCATATCATTGACGATTGTTATCCTCCCATCAATTCCTGCCACTTCACCTTTTTTTTTAGCATTCAATAAAGCCCCTGCAATGTTTGTTCGTACTTCTGGTATTAATTGTATGAATTTCTTTTGTTTTATGAAACTGTAAATTTCTTTGATCTGGTTTATTATTTCTAATTTTTCTTGAGAATTATTAAGATCTATAAGTTTGTTGTTTTCCATCAAATCTATAAGGAATATTGGGTTATTTAATCTATCGTTTATTCAATCAATCTAATGGAGAAAACAGCCTTATGATAAAAGTAGGAAATGCAATGATAAATCCAACAAAGATAATTTGTTTGGGCGTTAACTACATGGATCATATAGAAGAAACAGGATTAGAAGTTCCAGTAGAACCCTTAATTTTTTCTAAAACTTTAAATTGTTTAATTACAAATAACCAGCCAATAATTTATCCAAAATACCTATATAGTAATAGAAGATATAATCGGGTAGATTTTGAAGTAGAGTTAGCATTTATTGTTAAAGATAAATGTAAACATGTACCCGCTGAGAATGTTTATGATCATATTTTAGGGTTTACTGTCTTTAATGATGTAACCGCTCGAAAAATGCAAACAAAGGACATTGTTTCACAAAAACCTTGGTTTCGCTCGAAATCGTTCGATACTTTTGGGTGTATTGGGCCTGTAATAAAAAAAGTAAGTGAAATCAGAGATCCCCACAACCTTGATATTGAGTTAAAGGTGAATGGGGAGTTAAAACAATCCTCAAATACAAAACATCTACTCTTTAAGATACCCGAGACTTTCGAATATATAACTAAGTTTTTCACGATGGAACCTGGTGATATCATTGCTACAGGTACTCCAGGAGGAATAGGTCCCATTGATCCTGGAGATTTGATTGAAGCAACAATAGAAAATATTGGTACTCTAATAAATAAAGTTATTTTGGAAGGAGAAGAAGAAAATTTATGAGAATTGGAAATACAGATATTGAACCAACCAAAATCATTTGTATAGGTCGTAACTATTTAGATCATGCTAAGGAAATGAATTCTCCTGTGCCTACTGAGCCTGTTTTTTTCGTCAAGACTTTAAACTCAATTATAACCAATGGAAATCCAATAATTTATCCCAGAATTTTATATGAAAACGAAGAATTCAACAGAGTAGATCATGAAGTAGAACTTGCTTTCATTATGCGGAAGACATGTAAAAATATTAAATCTGCTAATGCTTATGATTATATTCAGGGTTTTTCCATTTTTTTAGATATCACTGCTCGGAAGATGCAAATATTTGATAGAAACAGAAATTTACCATGGTATCGCTCTAAATCATTTGACACATTTGGTCCGATCGGACCTTTAATAAAAGATATTAATGAAATCACTGATCCTCATAACCTCGATATCGAATTAAAAATTAATGGTGTTGTAAAGCAGTCATCGAACACAAAATATATGATTTTTAAAATTCCCCAATTATTAGAATATCTTTCAAATTATATAACTCTGGAAAAGGGAGATATAATTGCTACCGGCACCCCAAGTGGTGTAGGACCAATTAAACCCGGGGATAATATTGAAGCTTCTATTGAGAAAATTGGTACGATTAAGCATGAAGTCATTTTAGAAAAAGAAGATTAAGATTCGTTTTTCTATCTTAATTTCACACGAAATCTTATTTTTAATACCGACATATATATAAATTTATAATTTCTCTAATTATATTAGAAAAGCTCACATTCAAAAATGCCAAAGAAAGTATTAATTGCTTCGGAATCAGCATTTCGTCGAAATCTTCTTTCTGAAATGCTCTCTTCTCACAACCAGATATCAATTGTTGGTAATGTAAGAAATGATGTAGAAGCAATAGATGTCATAAAAAATATATCACCGGAAGTTTTAATTTTAGACATTGAGATAGAAAATGAGGATTGGTACAAAAAATTTTATCGTTTAACGAAAATTTACCCTATACAAACAATTGTTTTGACAGATGTTAATCCCAGTGGGAGGAATTTTTCTGATCTTCCTATTATTTTGAAATCCTATGACAATATTCTCAAACCAAATGGTGTATGGAAAGATGAATTACCTAAGATTAGAGAAAAGATAATTTCTAAAATATTAAAGGTTGATGCACCAAAAATTCATAGAATTGATAGCAAAGCAAGAATGACGAATAAAAATGTTTTTATCCGACAAAGTCAGAAAATTAGAGCTAAAAAAATTGATACTTCAAGCCAAATTACAGAAACGAAAGCAGATCCAATTGTTAATCCCGCTTTTGAGGCAAGGTTAGAAAAATATTTCTTAGAAATTTCTCCCCCTACTGACACTAAATTAGAATCTAAAATAATTGTGATCGGAGCTAGTGTTGGAGGTCCACGAACATTAAGGTTAATATTAAGTGAAATTCCAAGAAATTTTCCCGCACCAGTTTTAGTAGTCCAACATTTAAACCATCTTTTTATGAGACAATTAGTAGTTTCACTGAAGAGTGTGTGTAAACTTAACGTAAAATTGGGTGGAGACTATGAAGAAATTCGACCAGGAAATATCTATGTCTCCCCTGGGGATAAACATATGCAAGTAACAGCTAATAATAAAAAACCTTTTATTCGAACGTACGAAGGTGAACTAATAAATTTCTGTAGACCTTCAGTAGATGTTTTATTTTATTCTACAGCAAGAATTTATAAAAGTAAGGCTCTTGGAATCTTATTAACGGGAATGGGAAGAGATGGAGTTGCAGGGCTTCGTGCAATTAAGTCAGAAGGGGGTACAACAATCGCAGAATCAGCAGAAACGAGTATATTATATGGTATGCCAAAAGTAGCAGCTGAAACTGGCGCTGCTGAATTTATATTGCCAAATTATAAAATTGTTGATAGGATAATACAATTTGTAAATTAAACCTTTTTAGGAATAACTACTTTTTATAGATCATGGAGACAGAAGTTAGCGAAGAAGCAAAAAAAGAAATTCTTAAATTAATCTCTACTCCTGGGATTGAAATTGAAGATATTATGAAAAAAGTTGATTTAGATTATGAAATAATTATGAATTTCTTATCTGATGAGTTCTTAAAGCATAATTTAGAATATGGCAGAAGAATTTGTTGTCGATATTAAGGTTTGTTTATTATAATAAAACTTATTAATTTTTGTTCATTTCTAATTTCACTAAGTTCAAAACATATTCTGGGACTTAGGACGCAAATTGATGCGGCTTCAATATAACTTTGATATTGAAATTATGTATTGTGATCTTAATTTAGCGTTCTTCGTCTTGAATGATTTTTGAATTAAAAATAATTAGATAAAAACAGTGAGATTTCGTGAGTGAAAAAGGAAAAGTAATTGTAAAGGCTCTCGTCACAGGTGGTAGTGCTTCAGGTGGACCACCCATTGGCCCTGCAGTTGGACCCACTGGTATAAACATCAAAGATGTCGTTGATGAGATAAATAATCAAACGATGATCTTCAAAGGGTTAACTGTACCAGTAAGAATAGAATGTGATCCTGAAACGAAACAGTTTAAAATTTTTGTTGAAACCCCCTCTACAGCCTCGTTATTGCTTAAAGAAACAGGAGTAGAGAAAGGGAGTTCATCGTGTTCAGAAGAGAAAATTGGTGATCTAACATTTGAACAAATTGTTAAAGTCGTTGAAGCAAAGAAAGAAAAATTTTTGGATAAAACGTTTAAATCTGCAATCAAAACAGCTCTAGGTACTGCCCTATCTGTTGGTATAACAGTTGAAGGGGAAGACCCGAGAGAAATTCAAAAAAGATTAGAAAATGGAGAATTTGATAGTAAAATTAAAGGTGAGTTGTAAAATTGAAGGTAGACGATATTTTGTTAAGAAAATCTTTAAGTACTGCAATCGACCTTTCAACTATTAAGAAAGAGGGTTTCAAAGATAAAACTAGAAAGTTTGATGAAACGATTGATCTTATTATTAACATAAAGGATGTGAATCTTAATGATCCGAAAAACAGAATTGATAAAGAAATCATCCTTACACATGAAGTGATTGCAGAAGAGAAACCAAATATATGTGTGATAGCTTCAGATGAGATTTTAGGTGAAGCAAAAAAGGCTGGTATTGATACTCTTGATGCTGAGGGGCTTATTAAACTAAATAGTGAAGAAAAGAAATATAAAAAGAAATTTGCTAAAAAATATGAATTTTTCATCGTAGAATCGAAGATGATGCGAGATGTTGCTCGGTATTTAGCAAGATTTTTAGGGCCTTTAGGAAAAATGCCAAAACCTTTCCCTACTGGCTACGGAATTATTAATAACCCCGACGATTTAAAAGTTGCTTTCGAAAGATATAAAAAAGTAATTAGGGTTCAAATGAAAAAACAACCTATCATTTTTATTAAAATAGGGAAAAAATCAATGGATATAGAGAAATTATTTGAGAATATAAAAACTATTGTTGGTTTTATTGCTGATCAGATGCCTCATAAATATAACAATTTCAAATCCATGTATTTGAAAAGCTCAATGGGTCGTCCTTGCAAAGTAGACGAAACTTTTCTAAAAAGTTTAGAGGTGATGTAGACAAATGATCAAAGAAAAGCATGTCCCAAAATGGAAACTAGAGGAAATTAATATATTATTGACTCTATTTAAAAATTATAAAAATGTTGCAGTTATCGAAGTTGGTCGTATACAGGATATACAAATTCAATCAACGCGTAAAATTTTAAGGGGTAAAACGGTTATCAGGATGTCGAAAAAATCTTTACAGCTTCGAGCGATTGAAGAATTTAAAAAAAAATCAAAAAAAGCTAATTTAGATGAATTAGCAAATAATATTCCTGGTCAATCAAGTTTGATATTTACAAATCTTGATTTTTGGGAGTTAAAAAGAATCTTTCATGAAAATGAGTGGATGGTTCCAGCAAAACCAAACGAAATAGCACCCGTAAACATCTGGGTTCCCGAAGGGGATACCGGGTTACCTACAGGACAAGTCATTAGTGAACTGAATATGACTTTAAAGCTCCCTACAAGAATAATGAATGACACTATTCACATTCGTGAAGATACAAGAACGCATAAAGTTGGTGATTTGGTTACTGTAAAACAAGCCGCTGTCCTAAAAAAATTAGGGGTTACTCCGATAAATTCATTGATTAAGATACATTTTGCTTGGAGTGATGGAGAAATTGTACCAGTGGACGTCCTATATATGGATATTGAAGAATTTAAACGAGATGTTGTTATAGCTTATAAGGAAGCACTTAGTATTGCCTTTGAGATGCCTTTCTATATAGATAATATTCCTGAAGAATATATAAGGAAAGCTGTGTCTGAAGCTAATACATTAGAAGCAGTGATATTTGGTGAGGGAATCACTATTCCCGCTGAATCCGAATCTAAAGCTGAAGAAAAAGAAACTGAAGAAGAACCTGAGGATGAAACTGAGGATGAAGTTGGGATTGGAGGCCTTTTTGGCTGAATAATATAATCTAAAATATAAAAAAATGAAAAAGAGGTAAGAAAATATGGAAAGTGTCTACGCTGCATTATTGCTTCATAAGGTTGGAGGAAAAATTACCGAAGCAAATGTAGAAAAAGTGTTGACTGCCGCAGGTGCAAAAGCTGACAAAGCAGAAATAGCAAAACTTATTGCCGGGTTAAAAGAAGCAGATATTGATGAAATTATAAAAACTGCTGGCACTGCGTCTGTTATGGCTGCCCCTGCTGGAGATAAAGCACAAGGAAAGAAAGAAGAAAAGAAGGAAAAAGAAGAAGAAGTCGAAGAAGAACCTACTGGGATCGGAAGTCTCTTCTAATACCAAATAGAGCTTGGAAGAATTACAAAATTGGTCAATAAGATTGTGTTAATCCTTCCTGGTTTTTATTTAACTAACATATATTATTATGGTATTAGAAGAAGCAACAATTTTTTTATTTATTTTAATTAATTTTTTTGAAAAACAAATTATTTTGAACTAATCTAGTTGATGAAACTACCCAAATCAAAAACTTTTTTTTAAATTCAGTTTTTTTAAAATTACTGATTAGTTTTGAGATTTGTATAAAATTTATTTGATAGTCCTACAATAACTAACTAAAAAAAACCTACGTTGATACATAAATATGACTGGAAAATTCCTTAAATTCTTTTCACCGTTCATCAAAGCAATGCCCGAAATAAAGAATCCTCAACGTGAGGTATCCTTTAAAGAAAAATTTATTTGGACTGCTGTTGTACTTATAATTTATTTAATAATGTCAAATATCCCTCTTTATGGTATTCAGATTGAAGAATCGACAGATTATTTTTATTGGTTGCGTGTAATTCTTGCAAGCCAGAGGGGAACACTCACAGAACTCGGTATTGGACCTATTGTAACCGCAGGGCTTGTTATGCAATTACTCTTAGGTTCAAAAATTATCAACGTAGATATGTCTGATCCTTATGATAGAGCTTTGTTTAGTGGTTCTCAGAAAGTTCTTGCTATTTTCTTAACAATATTCAATTCTGTTGCTTACTTATTAGGAGGAGCTTTTGGGAATCTATCAGAAATAGGGATAGCAGGTGGTTTCTTTATTTTTATTCAATTGCTTCTAGCAGGAGTAATTATAATTCTTCTTGATGAAATACTTCAAAAAGGTTGGGGTCTGGGTAGTGGTGTATCTTTATTTATTGCGGCAGGTGTAGCGGGACAAATCTTCTGGAATTCTTTCAGTTTTATTGCTACTCCAGTTCCCCCTGATGGAGATGGATTACCAAGAGGAATTGTTATTGCGTTTTTTACTGCTATCTTTGATGGCAAACCTGAGACTAACGTAGGAGACCTTTTTCTTAGGCAACAACTCCCATCCCTACTAGGGATCATAACTACAATAGTGATAGTTTTCCTAGTCATTTGGTTTGAATCTACGCGAGTTGAAATCCCACTTACATATCGGGGCTATCGAGGATATAAGGGTAAGTACCCAATGAAACTGCTTTATGTGTCTAATATCCCTGTTATATTAGTTAATGCGTTATATGCAAATTTCTTATTTTTTGGGCAGTTACTTGCTGGACCAAACGCTGGGATACGATTAAGCAATGGAGGGCTCATTGATGATTTCTGGATTGACCTGATTGGTGTGTTTGAATCGCAAACTGGAGGAGGAGGTATGGGGGGGCAATTAATACCTACTGGGGGATTAATATATTTGCTTACACCCCCATTGGGAATGGCTCAGTTGGTAGCTGATCCATTTAGGGCTGTTCTTTATTTATTTATTTTTATTGCTCTTTGTATATTACTTGGACGCGTGTGGGTGGAAGTCAGTGGACTTGCCCCGCGAGATATAGCTGGGCAGATAATTGACTCAAAAATGCAGGTACCGGGATTTAGAAGCTCGGAAAAGATTTTAGAACGGATTTTAAAAAGGTATATTCCAACCTTGGTGATTCTTAACGGAATCCTGATCGCTGTTCTAAGCTTCTTTGCAGATAGTTTGGGAGCGTTAACTTCCGGAACGGGCTTGCTGATAAGCATAGGCATAATTCATCAATATGGGGAAACTTTAGCTAAAGAAATGGCTGCGAGTCAGTATCCTGGCATGAAAGGGCTGCTTGGAATGGATTAACCCTTAGATCATGGCATTTTGGCGACTTTCCTTCATTTAAACCTAAAGTATTACACCCTTAATATAGCAATCTGTTTATTTTTAATTAGTTCACAACCCGCTATCCTTAATTTATATTTGAGTATACTGAGTTCTTCTAAAAGGGTGATCCTCAATAAGGATAAATCAATAATTAGGGATTCCGTTAATTCTTTATAATAAAACATAGATATATCTCACAATTATAATATTAAAATCTTTAATTTTTATAAAAAAGGAGTTTTCTAATACTTATACTTAAAACGACAAAAATTAGTGATGTAACTAATGAAATCATATATCCTTATAGCAGAAGTTCCGTATTTAGATATACCTTGTTCTATTGAAATTAAATCTAATAATTTCAATTACTTTTTATGTCCTCCTAACATAAAGAACAAAATAGGGAGAATAAAAAAATTTTCAAGAGATATCAATAATTTCTTGAGAGAAATATTAAAAAATCCGATTGAAGTTAATTTTGATCTTAGAAAAATAGAGAAAAAAAGTAGTTTAATAATTACACAAGTTTTTGATGATGAACCAAGAGTTCTTTCTCACACTTTCGATTACTTTCACTCAAAATTTAAAATATTATTAAAATGTTTTAATCTATTTTTCACCCATTTTTTTGAAATCATTAGAGTGTGTATTTTCGAAATAAACAAGACTACATGGAAATTTATAAGAATATTAGAAAAACCAATGAGATATCATTCCAAATTTACGGAGGGGAATGAATTATTGAAAAACTCAGATGCGCGTTATTTAGAAGAAATCGCTCCAGAAGTACTAAATAAACTTAAAGAAAAAGAGATTTTCACAGAAGTGTTTGATGAGTTTGTATTAAGTAAAATTGAAACTGAATTAGAAAATAGAATTTTGATGGCTTGGAATAGTCTTGAACATTTAGCCGAACGTTTTGTGAAGGAGAACAGGATTGACAAAATAATTAAAAGTGAGAAATTTAATGAAATTAGGGGTGATCTTGAGATTAGTCTTAGCAAAGTAAAGCCAGAACAGTTAAGCTTCTATAAAGACTTAGAAAAGGCAAAAGAGATTGTATTCAATAGCCTAAAAAATTATCCCTACATTAAAGATAAAATATTTTTTATGTTAGAGACGATAGGGCTTAAATTCGAAGAATTTAATGCAAAAGAACTAATTGATGAAATTTATTACCTTAGAAATCAAATTAATCATTCTGGAATTTTTCTTCCAGGATTGATTAGAAAATTTGAAAACAAATTCAATAGAACTAACTTAAATGAAAGTGATTTACTGGAAATAATAAATCTATTAACATCACTCATTGAAGAGGTAATTTTTAAGATAATTTCAATCGATAAAGATATTTTAATAGAACCTAAGATCGAAAGAGAATGGAAAAACAATAATGATGATTATAATCAATCTTTTAATTTTACTATGAAAACTGAGGATGGACTTTTACATCGTGCAGGGGGATTTACAACTAATGGTTTTAAAACACTAGATCGTACCAAAGACTTTCTAGTACGATGTAATAAGCTTTATTCAAGAAAAAAAAGATACTTTAATCTAATTAGCTTTATTTGGAAGAATTTAAAAAAGTTTCACAACAATTTAAAGCAGAAGTTTATACCTTGTTTGATACAAGATTCAAAAAATATTGAAGAAATTAAGATAAAATTTAAAAATATCAATAAGGGAGAATATTCAATTAGTTCTGATTTAAACTATGTTTAAAAAAAGGGTGGTGATCACTACCCGAAGGTCCATAATGGACCAAACCAATATTAAAATGAGAAATATTTAACAGTGTAACAAGTTACACTACCAAAAGACAAAAATCCAGGGGCGAGTAGTGAACACCATGTTTGGTTTGTTAATCTTTGCCTATACAAAATATACATGCTCTAAATTTAATTACTTGTTTTATATAAAATAAAGGGTTTTCCCGATTCTTTTCTCACTTCTTAAATTGATAGACCTTGGTATTCCTCCATTACTAATCTCTAATATATTATTTCTTTGATAAGAAAGAGAAAAGGAATTTAAATTAGGGAACCGACAACGAAATTAAAAGAAACTTTAAAAAAGACATTTGCTTAGTTTATAGATAATGAGCAAAATATCTAGGAAAAATGAAAAAGAAGACTTAAGAATCAGTAATAAGCATTTTGAGAATTTGCTTAGAATTTCCCTGATTATTGGGATCATAATTATTTCAGGATTTATTATATATTATTTAGTTAGGCCTGAACCTGGGTTTGTTACTCATGGAATTCTTAATTCAGAAAAAAAAGCTGAGAACTATCCTACTAATGCAACAGTGAGTCAGAATATTTCTTTTTATGTTACAGTTGAAAATCAGATGAACCGAGAATTTTCATTCCGAGTTGAAATTTTAAAGGGGGATAATAAAACTATCCTATCTTCTTCTCCTTCTATCAATGCGACATCTTACTTCAATACAACTAAAATCACATTATTGAATAACCAATTTTGGATGTCAGAAATGTTGAATATTTCATTTTCTCAACCTGGAACTAATCAGAAGATTATTGTCGAATTATGGGAAATCAAAAATTCCGGAATTGAAAAATTCTTTAACAATTTACATCTCAGGTTAAATATATTACCTTAATTGAAAAGGGTGATAAGATGAGAAGACCCAAGTATAAATCTACAATCATTATTACCTCATTTTTAATGCTAAGTTTTTCTTTTACAAATAATCAAGTTTATGGGGATTCTGTAGAAAACCGA